>Ga0082335_1007631_pt1 | contig 12891 bp, 10 predicted proteins | sample Subgrocontami58m_FD_72375 | JGI IMG/M metagenome (GOLD analysis project Ga0082335, IMG submission 72375) | Subsurface groundwater microbial communities from S. Glens Falls, New York, USA - GMW37 contaminated, 5.8 m (SPADES assembly) (version 2) ...
TCCTCACGTCAATATTCGAATCAACCCGTTTCCATATATCCGCTGATTCTTTATCTTCTGGCACGCCGACCGATTCAAGCCCTTCAAAAACAGTAACATATGAAATTTCGAGACCCATTTCTTTTGTAATAAAATCATACGCATAGCGGATTGCCTCTTCCTTAAAATACCCGCCCTGGGGCGAGCGCGGCTCACCCTCGGCCGTTCCGGCACGGGCTAGGCCGGGCTTATAGCCAAAAGAAAAATTTCCGAGCATTTCAAAAAACGTCAAATGCGATTCATCCCCCACTTCATCAATATCGGACGTACGGAATGATTTTTGGATTGAGACCGTATTTTTCGCACCGAAGTCCTTTATCGGATCAGCTTCACCCGTGTAGTATTTCTTGAACTGCTGCATTCCCGCGGTTGTCAATAAAACCGACGGATCATCGGGGATCAAAGAAGATGACGGAACCACCGCGTGTCCCCGTTCCTCAAAAAACTTCAAAAACTTCTGCCGTATCTCGAGCGCATTCATAGGATTTATAATACTCAAAAGCGTCTGCCTTTTCAACAAAGAAAAAAGGCAGACGAATCTGCCCTTCATACTGTTCTTTTATATCAATTCGCGGAGGCGGTTGGCGCGACTGGGATTTCGCAAGCGCTTAAGCGCTTCTGCTTCAATCTGGCGTATCCACTCGCGCGTCACACTAAATTCCTTTCCCACTTCCTCAAGGGTGTGCGGAATGCCGTCACTAAGCCCGAAACGCATCCGAATGACATCGCGCTCTCGCGGCAAAAGCTCGCCGAGGATTTCTTTAACGCGCCGGGTCTTCTCCATTGCTTCGACAAGTTTGTACGGCGATTCAGCGGATTCATCCTCAACAAAATCACCCAGTACCGAATCATGATCATCTCCGACGAGCTTATCAAGGGAAACCGGCTCTTTCACAATAGTATGCCATTCAACTTTGTGTTTATGCTGCATTGCGCTTTCTGCGATTTCCCCGAGTGCTGGCTCGCGGGCATACTCCTCTCTCTGGTCTTGCGAAGTCCGAAGAAGACAGTTCAATGTCTCAAGTACATGCGCGGGAATCCGAATGGTCCGCGCTTTATCGGCAACGGCGCGCGTGATGGCCTGCATAATCCAAGGGGTTGCACACGTCGAGAATTTATACCCCCGCCGATAGTCAAAACGGTCAACCGCTTTCATGAGGCCGAAATTCCCCTCTTGGATAAGATCACCAAGACCAAGGAATTTATTCCACGCGTAGCGTTTCGCTATTGAAATGACCAGCCGTTGATTTGCGGCGGTAAACTCCTTTTCAAACGCCCTCATTGATGCAAGGGCCTCGCGAATCCGGTCTCGGCGCCGAAGGATTTCTCGAGTCGGCATGACAAACTTCATTTTACTGCCGTTATGACCGTTCTTGCCGCAATGAGAATCATTGAAATTCCGAATATCTGAAGTGCCGGCGACGATTCCATCCGCAATCTTCTTCAGAATCCTTCGATTGAAACGATACGCAAGAAGAAGTTCGACTATTGCTTCGCCGCGTTTCGGGTCCATGCAAAACCCGCCATTCTTTCTTCCCTTGCCAGTCGGCTGACCAAAAAGACGAATGACCTTTTCAAGAATGTCTTGCGCCTGTTTAACATTCGGTTTCTGCCTGATTCTCAAACCATCAGAGGAAAGGAATATCTCCTCACTCGGGCCTCGATAGGGATTATTCTTCGAGTCAACACGAAATGATTCAAGGGCTAACTGAAAAACCGGGAAAAACACAATTTCGCGAACAATGGCCGCAAAAACAACATCAATGGCTTTCCCAAAGCTGATTTCATCTTTTTGCGTGAGAAGTTTAACCGCTCCCATTTCTCTGAAGTACATTCCGATGGCGGTCGGTTTCCCACATGCTGGCAAGCGGTCATGAAGCGTGGTCTCCTCGCCTTCTGCGGCTGATTCGCGTTTTTCCGAAGCACCGATGGAATCCTCATCGTCAAAATCATCCCCTAGAGCGTCCGTGCGGACGCACGGGCTAGCTCCGCCTTCTTCCACGATTCTTTCCGCGCCATCGCCCGCAAGAAAAGAGGTATCATCCTCGTTGCCAAACGAACCGCCTAGAGTCGTAAAATCGCTGTCTGAATCAACAACGGGCAAAACTCTTCTTCCTCGCCGCATCGCATCCTCCCTGTGAAAGAACTATACCGGCAATTATATGTACCAGAGCAAGAAAAAAGCAATAAGAAAAGCGGCTCGCGAAAGCCGCTGGAGATATGAGAACTGTCTGTATTTTTCAACGGCTCAACGGCTCACCCCGTTGAGCCGTTGAAATTTCTGATTCTCTGCACTACGCTCCGTGGCGCTTTTTTGACCTCTTTCGAATATCACCCGCGCTTCACAACGCGGACAATCATCCTCCTGCATTTCCAAAACTTTTTAAGAAATATAATGGTTTTTTTGTGGTCAAACGGTCTACACGAATAGACGTCCATTGAAACGTATCCTATCTCCGGCCATGTATGACATGAAATGTGACTCTCGTAGATCATGACAAAACCGGACACGCCCCAATCGGCCTTCGCGCGCCCCATCTGCCAATCGTCAAACACGACATACGGCGTCGTGAGCTTGTGCATGCCGAGCATCCCGGGAAGATCATTCAAGAGACGAAAAACTTCTTCGTGGCTCGCAAGCTTACGGCGAGAAATTCCGTATGCGTCTATCGTTAGATGCTTCCCGTAAATTTGAAATGTCTTTTTTTTCTTCCCTCTCATTCGAATAATACAATTCAATTTTATTATAAAAGCACGTCTGAACACGCGCAATGGGGATAACTTCGGTGAAAAAGCTTTTGGATCCTAAAAAATAATCCCCCCTCCGATCATTTCTTCTCCCGCGTAAAAAACAATTGACTGCCCGGGGGTTACCGCGCGCTGGGAAGAATCAAAACTCACGGTTAAAACCGTTCGATCGCTTTGCTTGTTCGATCGCTTCGCTTGTTCAAATCGTTCGTCTCCAACACTTCGAACATCTCTAACAATTCTAACGGTGCACGTCTGGAGCGGCTGCCGATATCGAATCCTCGCCTCGCATTGAAACGGCAATTCCGGCGCTTGCCCCGAAATCCAATGAACATCAGACACGCCGATTTCGCTCCGAAAAAGCCCTTCGTCATACGGCCCCTCGGCAACCACAAGCGTATTTGTGGAAAAATCTTTTGACGCGACGTAGTAAGGAATTCCCCCGCCTATACCAAGACCCTCGCGCTGGCCGATGGTATAGAATTGAAGGCCTTCATGCTCGCCTATATCCTTCCCGGAAGTAGTAAACACGCGGCCGTGCGAGACCGGAATATATTTTTTCAAGAATTGATTGAGATTAATTTCACCGATAAAACAAATCCCCTGCGATTCTTCTTTCTCCGCGGTCGGCAATCCGAATTTTTTTGCGAGTCGCCGCACTTCCGGCTTTGCATACTCTCCAATCGGAAAAAGACAGTGCTTTAACTGCTTCTGTGTCAGCGTCCAGAGAAAATAGGACTGATCCTTATTTTTGTCTTTCGCCTTCATCAACGAATAACGAATGTGTTGCGAATTTGCGAATTTTGGATTATTGATTATTCGTTTATTCGTAATTGATTCGTTATTCGTTGATAACCGGACGTAATGTCCTGTCGCGACCGCATCCGCTCCGCGCTCGAGCGCACGCTCCAAAAACGCTCCAAACTTGATATGGCGGTTACACATAACATCGGGATTTGGAGTTCGCCCTTCCCGATATTCATGGATCATATAGTCCACGACTTCTTCTCGATATTCTTTGGTGAAATCCCATGTCTCAAACGGAATTCCCAAATGTGCTGCAACGCGGATCGCGTCATCGCGATCTCGCTTGAAATTGCACGGGATTTCCGGGTCCGACCACATTTTTATATGGACACCGGTGACATCCCAGCCAGAAGCTTGCCCGCCTTGGGCGGGAAAACCGCCGTACTTTAATAAAGCTGCGGTAACGGAACTATCTACTCCCCCAGACATTCCGACAAATACCTTTTTGCGTTTCTCTTCCATAAATTGACTTTTTATACGGAATATATTGTAAAATCAAAACGCCCTTCCTGCAAGTAGTAGAATTCTACTTATTAAAAAATTTTATATAGCAATCCTATTTCTCAAATTTTAATACCGTAAGAGAATGTTTTTTAAATGTGTAGACAAATTTTGGTGATGATCCGACAAAAGACGACTCTTTGATTTTTACGGTGTCTGGGGCTTCCTCGTTTGTTGCGTTAAGTGACGGGCCATCGAGTGTATATACAGTTCCATTCCCTACCGAAGGAAATCCCTGGATATCTATTGTTGTCTCAATATCTTGATTGGTTGCGCGATTGAGAACAAACAAAGACAAAGAGTTTTCGGATATGGAGGCAATCGCTTTTATACTAGGAATTTTCTCTCGTGGAAAAGTAAGGTGCACTGTTTCGGTACTCGTGAGATCAAAAGTATCAGAGGAAACTTTCGTCTCAACTGTTTGGTCTCCAAAATATTTGTTAAAAAGTTGGAGTGTATAATATGCGGGGCGCACAAAATATTGCGAGTGCGCCTCATCAGGAACTTGAATAAGTCCAAACCTTGTGAACGACTCAAACATTCCACTATTCCAGTATCCTCCAAAGCCATCATAGTTTTTCTCGAGTAAATGCATAATATGATCCGCAGCAAAAAGTGCTCCGCCTAAATTAGCAAGCGGTCCTGAATATTCATCGTTTACTACTTCAACATTGGGATTATATTTTTTTGCGATCTCGAGCCGCCGTTCATACCCTTTGTATTTTTCGTAAAAATATGTCTGTGCCATCATGAGTTTCCACTCACCGGGAGTCAATCGAGCAGGATCGCGTCCTTCTCCCTCGGTTCCCAAATCAGCATAGATGTGATACGTCACAAAATCAAAATATCCTTTGATTCGGGAAAGGATCTGGTCATTAAAATCAAACCCCGTTTTAGTTCGTTCGAGTTCCAAAAAACTGGGCTTAAAGAACTCATGCGGCAGTGAATCATCGGCAAGATTAAAACCGATTTTTATAGTAGGATCAGCCGCTTTCATCGCTTTCGCAAACGCAACATGTTGAGAAGTAACTTGTTCGTAACTAAGTCCATTACCCAGAACAGTATTCCACATCTCATTTCCCAAGACGAAATATTTTACGTTGTACGGTACAGGATGCCCATTTTTAGCCCGTAATTTTCCGAGTTGCGTTGTTGCAGGATCATTCAGATAATGCACGAGGTCAGATCCGGTTTTGGGGTCAAGATTTAACTTTCCCTTTGATTCTCCTCCGAGTAACGTAAAAATCGTCGGTATGCGCATTGCAATCCCCGGTTTTACATCGAGTGATTCAAAATATTGGAGAATATCATCAATGTTATAGTCCGGAGGTTCTTTTAGCTTTGGCTCGTTTTTTATTTTTTCATAAAAAATCTTCCCTTCGGGATCTGAAGTGAAATTCATACGCTCAAGAATCTGTTCATGAGTCATTCGCTTCTCATAGGGGCCGGTTCCTTCCGGAAAAAACGGGATACCGCCAGAGGTATTTGATATGTTCATAAACGGCGGCTTGAGTTCGTTTAAAAGTCCTCTAAGTTCGAAGTTTGAAAGGTCGTCTCTTTTCCCGCTTACACTCCTTGGCTCGGACATCGTTGTTCCAAAAATATTTCGATTTACTTCTCCGGTGATTTTGCGGGCATCTATGGTAATTGTTGCTTTTCCTAACGGAAAATCTGGCTCGTTTTGGTAATTCTGGAAAAAACCGGAAAAAATTAAAAAGCCGAATAGAACAGGGAGAACAAAACCGAGGAAAAAGAAAATTCGCCTTTTCATATTGTTTATACTACTGTAACAAGGAAAAACATAAAAGCCCCTTTCGGGGCTTTTATGTTTTGTGATGAAAACACTCTAGAGCACCGCTTCCTTTGCCGCTTTTGCGACTCGGAATTTGACGACGGTCTTTGCCGGAATCTGAATGGTGGCTCCGGTCGCCGGGTTTCGGCCTTGGCGGGCTTTTCGGTTGACCTTCACGAGTTTTCCGATTCCGTGAATCGGGAATTCGCCCGCTGATTTCACTTGCTTATAGGCAAGATCAACCACTGCGTCCATAAAACTCGCGACGTCCTTTCGCTTCATACCGGTCTTTTCGGCAAGGGCGTTTAACACTTCTGACTTTGTCATTTTTGCCATAGTGGCGTGTAAAAAATTAATTAATGAATAAGCGGAAAAGAATACTAAGATCTTTCGACCTGTTAGAATGGAAAATGGAAAATCTCGCTAATTTCCCTTCTTCCCAAGGATTCTAAACATTTTTGTGCCGCATGTCGAGCAAAGACCCGTCATGGCCCTCCGCTCGCCGCCCTTTCCGGGAACTGTAACTTCCCTCCCGTCTTTCATCATGCGCTTTGCGCGGCACTTAACGCAGTATGCCTCCATCTCTGCCATAAACGGAATATAGCCCTTTTTCCGAGGAAAAACAAGTCCTTTGTTATACACACCTTAATATATGTCAAAAAAAGAAAAGTCCGTGCTTTTCTAACGCGGGACAACTAGGGCTTTGAGATCCGAGAGCTTCGGAATGATGTGGTCGTCTGGGACGCCTTCCCTAAGAAAGGCATGGCGCGGGACTTCACCGGAAAGAACAGCGATAAATCGTATCTTTGCCGCATGTGCTACTTCAATATCTGCATACCAATCGCCGATATAGCAGGCCTCCTCAAAAGGAACAGGAATCGCCTCAAAAATCGGCCGAAGGATCGCGGGATCTGGCTTATCCGCATTCGCGACCTCGCGCGTGCATACAAAATCAAGCATATCGCGCCCGAGATTGATCGAATTGAGTTTCCAGGAAATTGCGCGCTCGTCATTCATCGTGCAAAGCGCAACTCGTACTCCCCGCTCACGAAACCACTGAATCGTTTTGATGCTACTCGGAATTTCCGGATAACCGATTTTCTCTTCAAGTTCCCGGAACCGCCAGTAGAACTTCTCCGCATCTTCATCCGTGATATGCGGCCAGAGGTCGGTCTTGATGCCCTTCTTGAATCGAGGATTTCCGTGAAGCGTTCCGTCTCGGTGCCGCGCGTGCCATCGATCAATCGCATCAAGCGACAAACCCATTTCAGCGGCAACCGTTTTTAGGATCTCTGGATAACTCGCAAAAAGATCAAGCACAACGCCGTCGAAATCAAGAATAATAAGTTTAAGCGGTTTTCCAAAGAGCTCCATATGATCCTCCTGTTTATCAAGAATGAAACATACTGTAACGCAAAAGATGGATTTCCGCAATAATCCTGATTGATTTCGCGCTCGGATTATAGTAGAATAATTCTCGTACTTTCGGATGGCTTATGCGCGTGTAGCGAAATGGGCGAAACGATCACCAATCGTTTCGCGGGACTCTTCAATAAAATCCGAAACCCTTTATGGTTTCGAAACAAAAGAGTCCCGGGAAGAGCACCTCACCCCGCACTAAAATTTGGGCGCATAGCGAAGTGGGTTCGACGCCAATGTCTTGGCGTCGAACGGGATTGCTTCTTTAAAAATGTTTTATTTTGTGGGCGTGATATGGGCGTGTAGCTCAGTGGTAGAGCGCGTCACTGATAATGACGAGGTCCCAGGTTCGATCCCTGGCACGCCCACAAAATGAAATTTAAATAGAAGCAATCCCGGGAAGAGCGGACAATACTGCCTGACGTCGCATTGTCCTGATAATGACGAGGTCGGAAGTTCGATCCTTCCATTGCCCACCGCAGATCAAAATTTTAATGCGGGGCAAGCTGATAATGAGGGGGTAGAAGGTCCGATTCCTTCCACGCGCACACCAATACAAAAAACCGCGAAAGCGGTTTTTTGTTGTTCGATATTACATCGACACTACATCGGCGCCGCGGCCGGACTTACGCACGCCTTGCAGTTTTGCTTGTGCACCGCGACCTCGACGATCGCGGAAAGCCCGACGAGAAGGTATACAACCGTCTCAACCTGCGGCCATGACCCAAAAAGTATATTCACTAAATTATAGCCAAACGCACTCAATCCCCAGTTCAAACCTCCAACAACAAGAAGGGTAAATGCCGCTATATGAAGTACTTTCATAATATATAGTGAAAAAGTAACATTTCTCGACCTTTATGACGCTTGATGGCAAAGTAACAATGCTTTATTATACCACAAAATCCGACAATGCGAAAACCCCAAACCGTCCACAGACGGTTTGGGTTGGCTTTATATCCTTTCAGCTGTTCCGGTGCCGAACTGCGGCACGCAGAGTCTCAAATTAAAGCTCCACCTAAATTCATCAAAGATGAATCGGTGCCCGATCAGATAGTATCTGATATAGGGCGAGACCAACACTTTATTTGAATCCGATTTGAATCGGATCCGACCTAATGAGCATCATCTCTCGAAGAGAGCGGCAAATCCGCCAGCTGGCGGATAAGCTTGGCTCCCCAAAATTGGAGACGAGCGGCCCACTTGCATCCGTATAGGATATGTTCCATCCCCAGCTTCCGCTAGGGATGCCTTGTTACGACTTCGTCCCTGTCACCGAGCTTAGCTTAGGTCCCGCCCATTTGGCAGAAAGGAATGCTCGCAAAATATATATATATTCGAGTCCTTCCACCAAAAGGGCGGGAACTTTGGCTACTCCCGGCTCCCTTGACGTGACGGGCGAATATTCTCTAGAAACTTAGAGTTGATGTTCCCATCGCGCCTGCGGATTTCCCGCACGCGACGAGCCCAGTTATACATAACTGGGAAATCCCTTCGTCAAAATATTGACTACTATGGATTAGCTGACTTCTGATAGAGCGATAATTTCTATTCTCTAACAGATCTCCTCGGGTCAATTATTTCGCTTTTCCAAACATCCCGAATGAGCTTTTTGTAAGAATCTTCTCTATGCTCACCGCCATTCATAGATCGATTAGCTCTCTATTTATTCGGGCTGCTTTTTGTCGCCGGACCCTCTGCCAACTACCTCACGATAATCGACTGTCCATTGACTACGCCTTATGAGATTGTTTTGACGGACCTCATAAAGGGAACAGATTTTAACTGTTTAGTAAAATAATCTGCCGAGCGCGTTCATTGTGAGTACAAGATTCGAGAACGTATTCAGCGCGGCGTAGCTGATCCGCGCTTACTAGCGATTCCGGCTTCACGGAGTCGAGTTGCAGACTCCGATCCGAACTGGGGCGCGCTTTGATGGGATTAGCTCCATCTCGCGACTTGGCAACCCATTGTACGCGCCATTGTACCACGTGTGTAGCCCAGGGTATCAAAGGGCCACGCTGACCTCGCGTCATCCCCACCTTCCTCCCCCCTCTTTAACCTCGACTGCCAAAATTTTTTAAAAAATTTTTGCTTTTCCATTTCGCTCAATGCGCGAAATGGAAGTCGAGTGTAAAGAGGGGGGCAGTTTCGCCTGACACATATAACAGGCAATGAGGGTTGCGTTCGTTACCCCACTTAAGGGTACAGTTCACACCACGAACTGACGAGGGCCGTGCAGCACCTGTCCGATTGTCCTTGTAGACGTTTCAAATTTCTTCAAAACTTCAATCGAGCTTCAAACCCTGGTGAGGTTCCTCGGTTGTCGTCGAATTAAACCACATGATCCACCGCTTGTGCGAATCCCCGTCTATTCCTTTGAGTTTTAGCCTTGCGGCCGTACTCCCCAGGCGGCAGGCTTAACGCGTTAGCTAAGTCACTCCGAGGGTCGATACTCGGAACAACGAGCCTGCATCGTTTAGGGCGTGGACTACTGGGGTATCTACAAATTTGTTACTTCGTAACAAATTTGCAAATTCGAAATCCCAAATCCGAAATTCTAAACAAATTCCAAATTCAAAATTCGAAATTACAAACTGCTACTTGGCCGGGACATTTCTGCCCGGCTCTGCATATTACTATGTCCCGACGCTCTATTTTTAAATAAAAAATAAAGAAGTCGGGACTCCGATTTTTACATCGGAGCAGTTCGGACTATATCATATCGAGCTTCGCTCGGAAATTTCCAATTTACAATTTTCAATTTCCAAATACAAAACTACGATCTCCGCGTATAGTCTCTACGGACTTTCCGTCAAAATTTTTGACGGGTTGCCTCGGGATTGTCCCTTACCTTGCGGCAGTCGGAGTTTCCCCGATATAGCGGAGTTTTCCAGGTTAGTAGAAATTCGGTAACTTTCGTTTTTGCCGCATTGCGGCCAGCCGAATTTTCACTACCTGGTTTTTTCTCCGTGTCTTAAACACGGAGGGACTATGCTCATCGTACCCCTACGATTCGCTATAACATTTCATTTTTTCATGCCATAGCGAGCCCATTGTTTTTTGGCGGTCGAGGTATTTCTTTTCTGAAAACCATTGAGAGGTCGGCCAGCAAGGTCTCGCCGAAGGCGAGTGGCCGGCCGAACACTGAGTTTGATTGCCCGCTGGGGCAATCAAACGTGTTTTCAAAAAGAAATACCGAAGAAACCGCACAACAAAAAACAATAAGCGAGCGTCAATCCCATTCGCTCCCCACGCTTTCGTCTCATGAGTGTCAGGAAATGGCCAGGAGTTTGCCTTCGCCTTTGGTGTTCCCCACGATATCAACGGATTTCACCCCTACACCGTGAGTTCCTACTCCCTCTCCATTCCTCTAGTTTTGCCGTTTCGAACGCGGCCTCACCGTTGAGCAGTGAGATTTAACGCCCGACTAACAAAACCACCTGGAGGCCCTTTACGCCCAATAAATCCGGATAACGCTTGAAGCCTTCGTATTACCGCGGCTGCTGGCACGAAGTTTGCAGCTTCTTATTCCATTGGTAAGCTCACTTGCGTTGTTCCCAATGAAAAGCAGTTTACAGGCCGAAACCCTTCTTCCTGCACGCGGCGTCGCTCGATCAGGCTTTCGCCCATTGTCGAATATTCTCGACTGCAGCCACCCGTAGGTGTATGGACCGTTCTCAGTTCCATCGTTGGGGGTCATGCTCTCACACCCCCTACCCGTCATCGCCTTGGTAAGCCATTACCTCACCAACTAGCTGATAGGACCTAGGCTCCTCTCAAAGCGTCTTACGACTTTACCCAGCACTTTCTTTGCGCTACAAAAGCGAATTTCCAATTCTGCGTTTTAGATGCGTCCGCGCATTGCCGTAATGCTTAAGCTGACTCTCGCGTTCGCGCGCATCTTTTGCAGATCTGTATATTTCACAATACACAACTTTCCACGGCGCGCCAGATTTCGTCGCAGTATTCATGCGCGCGTTGTGACTTACAATTCGCTTTTGTATATCGGTTGTATAACCGAAGTAGAGTTTCTTTGTCCGCTCACTTTGAATGACATATACACAATGCATATATCTAGTATAGCGCAAAGAAAGTGCTGGGACTATCGGGTATTAGCTAACCTTTCGGCTAGTTATCCCCGTCTTCGAGGTAGATTCCAAGGTATTACTGAACTCGTTCGCCACTAGCGTGCGATTCCCGCACTCATCAGCGAATTACGAATTTTTTGCGAATATACGAATTCGTTTATTCGAATAGATTCGATTTTCGTTGATAGTGTGGGAACCACACACTCGTTCGACTTGCATGCCCTATCCACGCCGCCAGCGTTCATCCTGGACCAGGATCAAATCCTCTTTAAGTACGCTGAGGTTACGCTAATCTAGGCCTGACGGCCGACCGCTGATCGGTCGCTGAAAAATCAGCGGCAAATCAGCGGATAAATAGAATCAGCGTTATATCAGCGCATGTATACGGAACAGCTGAAAGGATACTATTTTTCAAGACCGATGTTTAAATCGGTCCTCCGATTCCGACGCCCTGGTCGGAACTCCGACTTATTACGTCGGAGCATTTATCGGAGCTGTTATTACTTTTTCTCTTTCGTATTCAGTTTTCAACGTGCAATCATATCGGACATTCAGCGCTAACGGACATTTCCCGAAAAAAACACCCACGCAAATCTCCATAAAGAAACTTGCGTGGATGCTGGGTTTTTCTTTTTAAACTATCTCCGGCTCCACGAAGCCATATTCCCCGTGGTAAAACGTTAATTTTACTGGTAGTAAGTATACCGCCTGCGAAAACACCCTGTCAAGCGTCTGTACGGAGCAATCAATCCTGATCATAATCGAAGGATTGACACTGAGCTTATCGAATGTGCCAATTCCGACCCTTCGATAAACTTCCTTCGACTGCGCTCAGGACAGGCACTGCAAGCAAAAGTTACTTCAAACACGCCAACCGGTTGGCGTGTTTATTAATGATGCTGTAATTATACACTTCGCGCGAACCTACTTTGAACGGAACTAAGGAAGCCGCCCCGCCGCCGCTTGCTAACACTTGCGTGCCTCGCAAAAAACGGCATTTAGTTTTAGGGATTTTGGCATGCCGTTTTAACGAAGCCGATGCCTGATTCAGCTACTGAGTTTTTATTTTTTTGGCCGAAATACCACAGTAATAATTCTTTCCCCTTGACGAGGGCCGAGGGACCGCCGATAGTCCATTCATCCCACTGGCCTTTGCGTGGGGACAAAATAGGATTTCGAGGATCCTGCTGCCATTGGATGCCATCGGTGCTGTAGGCATGGCCAATATGGCCACGCTGGAGACAACCATCGCAATACTCCGATATCTTGGCACCAAAATAAAAGAGATGATAGCCAGATTGAGGATCAGGAACAACATTCACATGGCTTACCAAATAATCATTCCAAGAGTTACTCGTTCCTCGATCCAATATAGGTTCCGATCTTCGGTCCCAACGAATGCCGTCGGCTGATGTTGCGTATCCGATGCGAAATGATTGGAAATCATTCTTGGTGCCGACTGCCGCGTACCACATCTTGTATATTTTTTCTTTA
>Ga0082335_1007632_pt1 | contig 12890 bp, 18 predicted proteins | sample Subgrocontami58m_FD_72375 | JGI IMG/M metagenome (GOLD analysis project Ga0082335, IMG submission 72375) | Subsurface groundwater microbial communities from S. Glens Falls, New York, USA - GMW37 contaminated, 5.8 m (SPADES assembly) (version 2) ...
CGCATTTCCAAATCAGCCCCTAACAACCCTTCTGTCTGGCCGAAGATGGCTCCGATTACATCAGGCTTTTCAACAGGGCCTTCTGCGCGAAAACCCGCGTAAATCATATACTTGATTGATACTGGACTTATTTTTGCCATTTTTTTAAAACACTTGGCTGAGAAAGAGACAATCTCTTGCGCGCGTCTGCGCCTATTCTGGGACCTAATCATAACTAATGTCCAATGTGAACGTGATAGTGATCTAATCTCTCTACACAGTGAGTGTAATCTAGTTTATTCCGTCAAAGAGGCTATTTAAAACTTTCCACGTGCAAACCTGCCCTTAGGGAAAATAAAATTTAACTAGGATGGAGAAAAAAGAGCTAAGATATAAGAGAGCGGCGGAGTTTAAATGCTTTTCCCCTTAAAAAAATGCCGTCGATAACCATGAAAACGTTTATATAGATACTCTTACCCTGAGGAACATAAAAAGATGGTGACAAAAAACCAGCAAGTCGTAAGTGAGGCTATTGCACGCACTTTTGACGACGAGGAATCTGATGGAATGGAAATAGATGTCGAGGATCTCATCGGCGGCCTTGAGTCAACCAGCGACGAATAAGCTTTTTCTTTTATTTTTGTTTTTTATTTAATTAAATATATTAGGTATTTCTGAACGGGGAATTTTTCTTACCTTTACTTTTTGCATTCCCAATATTTTAGCTTTCATTAGTCTATGAAGTCCATCTAATATTAACCATCTACCTTTATTTTTCATTATATCAATAGGATGCTTTAAATCTGCTTTCATAGTCCGCTCGTATTCTTCTTTATATTTTTCAGGGTTGTTTATTATATCAATTGACTTAAGATTGTAAATTTCATTTCCATGCCAGTGAAAAGGGACGTTAAAATGCCATTCTAACTCTTTAATGTCCATTTCTTCAACAGGATAATCTAGCTTCCAAACCCTTTCCACACTCCAATGAAAATCAAAACCAACTTCTTTTATTATGGCTGGCAATTCCCTTTCTTTCATTATTTATCTGGTCATGCCATCACGCAAACGATAAAAATCACGGATGTTCCCGAGCTTTTCATATAAGGAAAGGAGCTGCTGCTGTGCGTCGCGCTTTTCATCCGCGCTCAAATCGAGTGTAAGCACTTTTTCATATACCTTCTTGGCTTGATTGCGCTTTTCTGTTTTCAAGTATTGTGCTGCCTGATTGAGATAGTGCTTTTTAATACTTCCTTTTAACTCTGCCTTTTCTCTGTCAGTTCCGAGAGCTAGAGCGAGAGCAAACACTAAGTCTGCATCACTATAATTTCCCCCCTTGATATACAACTCGACGGACTTCATATAATCCTGCATCTTTGCTTTATAAGTTGTATTAATTTCGGCAGCGTTTTTCATTAAACGCGCTGATTCAAGGTACATTCCGCGCCCTTCATAGAGTTTGGAAAGCGTTAGAAGAACGAATTTGCGCGTCTCAAAATCCAATCCTGAATTTAGTGCACGCCCCAAATAATCAATCTTTACGTAATCGCCCATGGTACCTAGCTTGAGTTCAATCTCCTGCTTTGACCTCTCTTGTATTCTCATGTTATTCCCATTAATCGTGCCTTTATAATTATTTTTATGCTCTACCTTGCATATTGCGTCGTCTTCTAGTTTGCACTAAAGCAGAAATTCCAGCACAAGTAAGATGTACTCCTAACCCAATGCCTGCCCCCAGACCAATAATGTAAGGCACTTGAGCACCTAGTTTTTGATCTAGAGTTCCAGACCTTTCCAAGGCATCCTCTATTTTTTGGGCGCGTTCTATGGTTAATTCTCTAAACTTAATAACTTCAGCGTCGTTTAAGAGAGAAAGATATTCAGCATGAGTTTCTGGGCTGTCTTTTTGTGCCTCTATTTGTGCCATGAGACCAGAGTATCTTTTAACTTCTGTATCTCTTTTTAATTCTTCAGTGCGCGCAGTATAAGATGAATTAATGTCGCTTATCACATTTAGGTTAGTAGTTGCACGATATAATCCAGCAACAACTAAGACCACAGTACCAATAACAGCTCCTACAGCCGCAGATTTAATCATGCTTCCAATATTTAACATAATAATTTATCTTGTCCAGCTTTTTAAGTATTATGGTGATAATATGCAGAAATCTATCTTCTTTTGCGTTTACGTTTATGCGTTCTTGATTTAGCAAGCTTCATCAGCTTGCGCACCTTAGAGGTTTTGCCTTTTTTGCTTGGGCGCCTACTATGTTTCTTATGTTTCTTTTTCAACGTGTTCTTTTTTGCTCGTCTTTTCATGAATATACTGACATCCCGGACTCGGTGAAAAAGTGCCGTCAACACCTTTCGTGTCAATCTTAACCTATCGATGCATTGTAACGGTGATCTTCTTCGCCCATGTTGACAAGCTTAACACGCGCAGATTTCATATAGAGAGTTATAGTCCGGTCTCTATATTCATAGTCGAACGCATGACAGAGGCTGCAACAGTAGCATCCTTTTCAGGACAACCGCTGATGATGTCAGCACTGTAATTAGGAATAGAGGATATAAAAAAATGAGTGACCACTTGAGAATTAAGGCAAGCCTTACATCTTTTTAGGAGTAATCTCGATGCACACGCCTGCAGCTACAGTAGCTCCGGCGTCTCTGATTGCAAACTGGGCCATCTTAGGATTCTTTGCTTGAGTTTCAAGTACTAGGTTTCCCATAGGTTTTACTCTGACTTTAGCAAGGTCTCCATTCTTCAAAAAGTCTGGATTCTTTGTATTTTGGCCATCAGGTCCAGTCTTTTCAATTAATTCGATGAATTGGCATGGAACTTGAGCTGTATGAACGTGGAAAACTGGGGTGTAGCCTTTGGCGATAACTGTTGGATGAGAGATAACTGCGATTTGTGCGACGAACTCTTCGGCAATAGTTGCGGGCTGTGCAGCGTCACACACGACGTCTCCGCGTGCAATGTCTTTCTTTCCAATCCCTCGAATGTTTATGCCCACATTATCACCAGCTTCTGCTGCAGGCAATTGTTCATGATGCATTTCAATAGTTTTGATTTCTCCCTGTACTCCAGTACCAGTTCTTCCTGGGAGGATAAGGACTTTCTGCCCCACTTTCATAGTTCCTGTTGCAATCTTTCCGACAGGCACTGTTCCGATTCCTGTGATTTCATACACGTCTTGGAGAGGCATACGCAAAGGCAAGTTTGTTAATTTGTCAGGCATGGTGAACAAATCAAACTGTTCAAGAATAGTAGGCCCTTTGTACCAAGTCATATTAGTTGATTTTTTAGCTACGTTATCGCCCTTGAATCCAGAGATTGGGATAAAGACCATAGCATCAACTTTATAGCCTGCTTGCTTTAGAACGGCAGAAACATCAGCTTTTGTTTTTGTGAATGCGTCTTCCTTGTAATCTACAGCGTCCATCTTGTTAACTGCTACTGCAACTTGTTTAACGCCCATTGTTCTAAGCAACCAAGCGTGTTCTTTTGTTTGAGGTTGAACTCCTTCTTTGGCAGAAACTGTAAGGAATGCACAGTCTGCCTGACTAGTGCCTGTAATCATATTCTTGATGAAGTCCTTGTGTCCAGGAGCATCAATAATAGTGACTTCATACTTATTTGTAACTAACTTTTGGTAGCTCAAATCTATGGTAACTCCTCTCTCTCGCTCTTCTTTGAACTTGTCCATAACGAACGCAAACTCGAATCCAACTTTACCTTTCTCTTGTGCTTCCTGTTTTAGCTTGTCAATTTCCTGCTGAGAAACTTTTCCAGTATCAAACATAAGTCTCCCTATAGTAGTTGACTTTCCGTGGTCAACGTGTCCAACGAATACGACGTTAATGACTGGTTTTTGTTTTGCCATCTTAGGTAAATGGATTTAATTTGGTGGGTATTTAAATCTTGTGTTATTGCAGGGTCTAAGCTCTCGGATTCAATATTTTTTATTTTTCACGATAACAATTATATACAGAAATCTGCTATAGGAAAGATGGATTTTATCTTTGAAGTTGTAGACAAGACTGGGAGAAAGATACATCTCTCAAAAGAAAGATGGAATCATATAAGCTCTCCAAATAGTTTGCATCCATATATGACTAATTATCTGGAAGAAATAAAACAGGCTCTTGTCAAGCCAGACGCAATTGTTCAGCAGAACTTTAATTATAAAAAGTACAATTACTACAAATATCTCAAGGAGAGGAAAGAGTACTTATTGGTGGGAGTTAAATATTTAAACGGCGACGGCTATGTTACAACAGCATTTATAACGACACACATAAGAAAACGATGAACCAAAAACTTGAGTTATATTACGATCAAGAAGCAGATATTTTAGAGATAACTATCGGTTTGCCTTCCTCGTGTATTTTTTCAGAGGTAGAAAACGATGTTTTTGAAGCTAGAGATGAAAAAACTAAAGCACTCAAGGGTTACAAAATATTTAATTTTGTACAACGCGGCGGATTTCAGAACCTTAAGAAAATAAAAATTTCGCTTCCTGCTGGTGTGTCGATTAGCTGATTTTCAGTCTGGAATGTATTGCAGCACGTGGAACGTTGAAAAGCCGAAATAATCTACGTCATTAATAATATCGCCAAATTTCTGCTTTAGTTCTTCAATCAGTTTAAGCAAATGACTTAAATCGCGCACAATAACTTCAATCTCAAAATCAGCCCCACCTATGCTTCTATTAATCTGGTAAATGCTTGAGTGGTGTTTGCAATAATCAAAAAGCTCCTTATTCTTTTTTGTTGAGAGTAATTGCAGGTCGACTCTATAAGAGACAAATCCTAATTTTTCTAAATTTAGCCCAAGTTTATAGCCTACAATAATTTTTCTTTTTTCCAATTCTTTTATTTTCTTTCTGATAGTTTCTGGAGACATTTTAATTTTATCAGCAAGCTGTATGGAAGACTGCCTCACATTATTTGCATATGCCTCAATCAGTTTCCATTCTCTATCATCAATTTTCTCTTTTTCGCCAGCGCCATAAACTCTTTCGACACTTTCCCGCACATTTTCCAGAAAGAACTTACGGTTAAAGTTATAAATTGGAGCATATACTGCAACATTATACTGCTTGATTTTCTCTTTATATTCAAGCATGATGTCGTCCCATATTTCGTGGAATTCCCCAATTGTCCTAACTCCCAAAAACAAAGCATAATCCCATTTTCCATGCATAGATGTGATTGTCCATACTTGCTTTAGCTTGGATTTTACATGTTCAACAAACTTCTTTCCTTCCTGCTCGTTAGTTTGTTGCATCTTAAAATAAACCCTAAAGGTAAAGTATCCAAGCTTTGACATGTCTACAATTGCATGATAACCTGTAACTATGCTGGCTTCCTCAAGTTTCTTCATTCTATACAGAATAAAAGGCTTTGACCTTCGCAGCTTCTTTGCGAGCAGAGCAATACTTTGAGATGAGTCTTTATCTAGCTCATAAAGTAGCTTCTTATCATATAGATCTAAATTATAGGTCATATTTTAACAATTATGCTATAATATATAAATATACCGCTTTTTGTTAAAAAATCTAAGAGGAATTTTTATCTATAACTATTACTCTAACTAATTATGGAAACTAGTAAAAAACGCACAGTAAAATGACAAAACAAAAAACAGCAGGGGAATCACAAAGGACGATAGTGAGAGAAGGAATGAAACAAATATTAAATCCGACTAAAAACTGGCAAAGGACTATTTGCATAGATTTTGATGGTGTGATTGCTCAATATAAAGGCTGGAAAGGTCCCGATTATTATGGAGAGCCCATGAAGGGATCTAAGGAGTTCTTACAAAACTTGAAGAAAAGAGGAATTAAGATAGTTATCTTTACCATTAGGCCTGCAGATAAAATAAGGAAAGGGTTTAGGGATTATAACTTTCCCCTTCCTCAAAAAATAACCAATGTTAAAATTCCCGCAGCCGTTTATATTGATGATAGAGCGGTCAAATTTAATGGCAGTTTTCTATCTTTGAGAAAGGAATTGAATAATTTTACGGTTTACTGGAATAAAGAAAATTTACTTAGGCATTATTTTGATGGAAGAGTATGACAACACAAATAGAAAAATCAATTACAGAACAGGAATTCATTGAGCATCTAAAGTCGAAGCCATTAGGGGAGACATGGGGAGGAGCAAGTGCGGGTGTTCTTGCCTTAGGTGGGCAATTCGCAGAGGTTGGACAATTTGGATTAGTTAGACTAGCATTTTATAATGCCCCCGAATATAACAAAGGAGATGTCAAGGATCATTGTTCTGTCAAGGTCGAATATAGATTTAATCATCCGATGACTTTTGAGGAAATACATTTCGATAATAATAAAGAAGTTATTACAACAGAATTTAGGCGCGTTCACGGGGGTTCTGCGAAGAATATAAGGTGGAGAGCTTGGAAGCAGGATGTTAAGCGTCCAGCAGATAAATCGTACCAAGAGGATCGCGCAAGAGCCTTACGCATTCTTATACCTTCTATAGTAGCTAAATTAGAAGAAGGAGAAACTGAGGTAGAGAGGCTAACAAGAAGAATACAATCAGAAACTTTGTGTATATTAAGAAAATATGGAGTTAAGGAAAGAGATAGGGACGCGGAGGAGAATGATTGGTGGGGAAATCACTTGCCAAGAAAATATCTTGAGGATGTAGCGCAACATCTTGAAATAAAACCATTAGTTGATGCGGCTTTTTTTAGTAGTGAGATATATAGCCCGAGAGCCAGATCAGTTTTCAAAAATTTAGTTAAATCACTGCAAGTATGAAGATAAAATGACAGAAAGAAATAACGCAAGTTTAAAGGACAAGTTGGCCAGCATTCTGGCAGAAGTAGAAACTCCAGAGAGAAGAACAAACATTCTCTTAGGCTTAATTGCAAGAAGCAGCTCAAGATATTCTTTGAAGGGTGTTCTTCCTTCTTCATATGCAGCTGAAGCTATAAATTACCTAGTTTCTAGAGAAGATTATAAATCAGCAGGAATCATAGCAGAAAAAAGTGGTGATATTCAAAATGCAATTGCGCTTTTTGAAAGAGGAAATGCATTTCAAAGAGCCGCTCATTTATATAGTTATGAGGGAAGAATAAAAGAAGCTATAGGAGCGTATGAAAAAGCAGGGGATTTTGAAATGGCCGGAAGGCTCTATGAAAGATTGGGAGATTTGGAAGGGGCAATGGGAGCATATGTTAAAGGAGAAGATTCATGGGTACGTATAGAAGAATTGTGCAAAAAAGTAGACATAGATAAAGGAATAAAAATACTTATAGAAAACTCAAGATTTGTTGAGGCAGCTAGATTATGTGAAGAGAAAGGTGATTTACAAGAGGCTTTTAGATTATACAAACAAGCGTCAGTCGATGTAAACAAATCCTCCCATGTTCTAAAAAAAGCGGGAGAGATTGCAGAAAAGCTTGGCTTACTTGAAGAGGCAATTGAATTTCATAGGAGATACGGAGGTCTTGGTTGGGCGGCACAAGATGGAGGTGCTAATCGTGCCATACGATTAGCTAAAGAGAGCGGACGAGCTGATAAAGCATTCGAGATAGCTCTAGAAAAAGGTTGTCTTGATGAGGCTGCTCAAATAGCTGTTCAGTATGGATTCCCAGAAAGAGCCCATGCTCTGGTAGAACAGCACGAAGGTAAATTGGATTTTTCAAGTTTAGGTTTCTTAGCTAGTGCAGCAGGTTTAGTGGATAAAGCCACAGAGTTTCACGAAAGAGCTGGACAATTTGGGAATGCAGAGGAAGCAGCAAAAAAAGGCAAAGATAAAAGAGCTACTTCCTATAACAGGGAGTTAGAAGATTTAGTTCTTAATTTAATCTTTCCTGATAGGTACCCTTTATCTCATACAATGGAAGAAGAATAAAATGGCAAGGACAACTATAACTGGGGCTTTAGAGAAAGTTCTAGGAAACAAGACTATAGACAAAGTTACATCTAACGGTCTTTACAAATGTGCAGTAGATGGGGTAGCGATGAATACTTTTTCTTTAGTCTATGCACTTAACGAAATGTTTATCGGAGGAATGACTTTTGGGCAAGCAATGGCCACAAGAGGAGCCGCGGCAATAGGAAATACTCTTACGGGCAGACCATACGGAATTTATAACGATTGGATGAGAAAAAAGTTTTTGGTAAAAGAAGATAAAACTTGGAAAAATAAGACGAAAAAATACGCTGCAGACGTTACAGCCTTCGTAAGTGGTCAGACTCCATTATATGCTCTTTATCTCTTGGGCGGATCTTTATTTGGCGGAGCTCTACAAAGTGCCAGAGAAGTAAATATTAGCCCACTAATGGAATCATTCAATTCAATTAATTGGGACGATTTAAAAACAGCCGCAATATTTCTTACTGCGGCTGCTCCTTTCTTAGGAACTCCGCAGAAAATGACTTATGATTTTTTAAGGTACCAATTTGGAGTAAAAAGTTATTTTCCTAATTCTAAGGAAGCGGAAAGTCAAAGAGAGAAGATAGCTCCCCCAATCGAAGAAGTATAAAATTTTTTATCGGTATTTCCACATCGTCTTCCACTCAACAGCTGCTTTCATGAACGCAGGCAAAATACCTGTGAGCACAAAATTTTTGTATTCAAAAATGCCGTCCCACTTTCCTAGGCTGATGACCATGGGTCTTCGTTTTGGATGATAAGTTACGAGGGGCTTTTTTGCTTCGAAGTTTCTAATATTCCTCACAATAACGTTAGCTTGTTTCTCAGCGGATTGCGCAGTTTTCTCTTCTGCAATATCAGTTATGTCTCCTCCTGTAAAAATATTCTCTTCTCCTTTAACTCGAAGATAATTATCAACTTTAATCGCACCTTGGGGGGCAAGCTTTGATGAGAAATGTTTTTTCATAAAATCTGAATTTCGCACAATACCTGTACAGATAAAAATAAGATCTCCCTCAATTCGCGTTTCTTTATTTGTTATTGCATATTTCCCATTTTCTTTTTTTATAATCTCATTAAATATAATCCTAACTCCTCGTTCCTGTAAAAAATTATGCGCGTAAAAAATTGCTCTGGGATGGTTTCTTCCGATAAGTCTCTCGCCAGATTCAAGAATAGTTATTTCTTTTTCAGGAAATTGAGTGCATATTTCAGACGCAAGCTCAACTCCGACAACACCTCCGCCGATTATTGCAACACTAGATGCTTTTTTTAGTTTATCATGATATCTTTTCAATATTGAACCTCTGCTGGCAAGTATAGCGTGTGCGTTCTTAATTGGGGTACTATAATTAGAGCCAGATGCAATTACTAAATAATCAAAATTAATCCTCTTGTTATTTACATTAACATGGGTTTTAGAGACTTCAGAAACGTTTCCGCAGATAAATTTTCCTCTATTAAGATACTCGGTATGCTTAACTTGTATCTTTTTCATGTGTTCTGGATTGACTAGGACGCGCAAAATTCCAGGCGTAAATTCAAAATATTCTTTGCTGTCTATGAGGGTAACATGAAACTCTTTTTGAAGCTGCTTTGCAACACTCGCTCCCGTAAACCCGCCTCCGATGACCACGATTTTTTTCATATTTAAATAGATGAATGGAGCTATAAAAACATGCTCTTATGCTAAGTTAAAAAGAACTTAAATTTAAGTAATAATATAGAGTTATGATTAATTAAATCGTCCTTATAAATCACTTTTTTCCAAACCTATAATCCTCAATTCGTTTTATTGTTACATTTATGCCGTCTTCAAGATTTTTATGCCAAGGTTGAGTTTTTGAATGAGCTAATAATAACTTTTTTATATTATCTAAAGAAAGGTTCTTCGGTATATTCTGAATTATATGTTTTATCTTTTTCTTTTGATGCCATCCAGGAACTAGTTTGTATGAATGTATATCTGAATAAAGTCTGTGCAACGCTCTTAAACTTTCTATAGCAAGGACGTTTTCCTCGCTCACGATTTCTTTCCATTTGTCGTAAACTGGTTTTATGTAGTCAACATCTTGGATTCTTTTTAATTTATTTATCGCCATGTTTAATCTTTCAATGCCAATTGCCACAATGGAAAACCCATCATTACTGTCCTCTAGTCCAATGATATTGCTTGATAGTGCATCATCCCCCTTGAATATTGGTTTCCATAAGGTATATTCGATAGTGGCTATGTCCAAGAGCAAGGGCTTGTCATGAGTTCCAATATTCACATTAATTTCATTCCGATAACCCCAAGGAGTCGGACGATGGACATGGAGCGATAACAATGTGTCTCTTGTTGAATTTCTTATGAAGTTTTCCTTAGGAATATCTAATTCCAAGAAAGCTTCTTTGGAAACTTCATCTTCTGGAATTTGAAAGTTAAACGTGTACCTGCCCTTTGTTATTTTCTTTACAGAACCTCCAATGTTATAGCTTGGATGTATTTGTTTGGCAGTAAAACCCAATTTTATTAAGAACTCGATAAGCTCTTTAATTTGCTTTTTTTGAAGGGCTGAAAAGTCAGGTCTTTTGGCAAGGGTCAGCACACCATTCAAATCGCTCATCTCAAAAACTCCTAAATATTTCCACGAGTCTTTAGTATTAGTAAGAGGTATGTCTTGTGGTCTGATGCAACTCTGAACGGTGGAGAAAATAAAGTCATGGTCAAAATCAACATATCTCCCATATTCCTTTAGCCAAAAATCCTCTGTAAAGCTCAAATTAAATGTTCCTGGAAAACCTGGATTAATTAGAGGAGACCTTTCAATTCCGACACACCCTTTATGCTTTTTCCAGTTAATAACCTTATTTCTGAGTTCAAGATATTTCATTAAGATTTGTAATATTTACTCTTTATTAAATCTTGGCAACTTGTAGTAACATTATAATCTCTAATTAACTCTTACAAATCTACGTTTGCCTTATAGCTAACTTAACACAAATATTATTAAACTCACTTACTTTGAATAAGGGATGGATGTACAGCCCATAGAAAGCAAAAAAGAGGATTCCCTTGGAGGGGACACGATTGTTGAACAAGGAACATATAATATGATTGCAGCTACTGCTCCTGAATTTAAAATTACTCATCTTGTTCTTAAAGCAGAGAACGGCTCTAAACGCGTGTGGCGCCTTCAAGAATTGTCTGAAAAAGAAGTCAAGTTTGATATTGAGAAGTTTAGTTAATTCAGCAAGGCTGGTAAAGTTTTCTCAAGGAGCGAAAGTCTTCCTCTCGATATTCTTGCATTTGATTAGATGTAAGCCTTTCTTCAAAAAGGACCCTTCCAAAGTCTATAAGAAAAGGTTTTCCTCTCGGAGAGACTATTGTATTATCGCGACGGATATCCAAGCCGGCCATTCCTGCTTGATGACATTCTTGTATTGTTCGTACAAGTGAGCGGCGATAGTCTGGATTTATAATTTGTTCCGGATGCATGACTTTTCCTGGAACATAATCTCTAATAAGAGCCATGAATCCTCTGGAAGCAGTCACAGAAGTGCAAAATCTTGAGCCATTAGGTGAATGGAAAAATGCTGGATCGAAAACTTGTAAGTCTGAATGATTTGGAACGCAAGCGATGCCATCGGCGCGAACATAGGCCTCATGCTCCTGCTTAAGATGTTCAAGATTATCTTCATATTCTCCTGTAATAACTCTTGTAGTTGCATTAGGCGCAGTCTTTAATAGGGGGAGTTTAACTGCAACGCGCCGTGATCCCTGTTTAGCTAGATAAACTGCACCGAAATGTCCGTTTGCAATATGCGTAACAACTTCCAATCCTAAAATGGAATTGATAAATCCAAGGTGCTGTGTAATATTCATGAAATCTTTTTTTAATGTTGCTATTTAAATGTTAGCAATATCTGCTCATGGGATGATTGCGCTTGGCATCTTCTAAGGAGGGGGCGCGGGGTTTTGGTTTTTGGGTTTCAGGAGTATCTATATCGAGAGAAGAGGATAAACTGGCAACTTCCCGAGCGATGAATTTCTCGACCTGCTTGCTCATACTGATGCCGTGCTTTTTGCAATGTCCAGAATATTTATTATAAATTTCTTCATTAAGATTGAATGTTTTCAAAGTCATACTTCGTGCCTCTCTTTTAATTTTATATATTATAGAGTTATTTAATGTTAATAAATCTTTCGCTAAATATAGGTAATTATTTGATTTTAAAGTTATATATTGGGATAAAGTTAAATAAAGTTATTTAACCAGTAGGTCTAGAAGACTATCTATTAGCATATTCTCCCTTTACTTCCTGCCAGAGCAAATCAGCTTTAAGATAATCAAAATTAGGATGCATTTTCCTAAATCCTCTTTTATCATCTCCTATAGGATCATTACTGGGTATAAAGGCTTCTACATGAAATCCTCTTTCATATGGGTCAAATTCAGGATTTCGTGAAGCAAGAGCTTGAAGATGAAGGCGCGCTCTTAATTCATCTCCTCTTGCAAGTGCATCCAGAGCTCCCAAATACATTGTTTCAAACATAATTCTTTTCGCGTAAAGATCTTTTTCTACTGCCTCAAAAGTAGAAGTCATAGAAAGAGAAATATTTTTTTCAATAAGATGATTGATTCTACTTTCTCCTTCAATTCTAACACGGCCATATCTACCCCGAGCACCTATGCCTCCCATGGTTATTGATTCTCGCTCAAACCTTTACGCTGGCGGATTTTGTAAATTACGTTAGCCTGTAACTCTCGAGGAAGGGGCTTGAAGTGCTGGTCTACTAAACTCGAGACACCACGGCCTTCAGTGGCACTTCGCAAGTCATTGCTCCACCCAATCATCTCTGCGACAGGTATCTGCGCTTTGACAACTACTTGCCCTGCTTCCTGCTGGACATCTTGGAGGATTCCGCGCTTGCTTGCAACAAGGTTAGTTACTGTTCCCATACAATCAAGAGGTGCTTCAATCATGTGTGTTTGAATTGGCTCTAACAA
>Ga0082335_1007635_pt1 | contig 12881 bp, 15 predicted proteins | sample Subgrocontami58m_FD_72375 | JGI IMG/M metagenome (GOLD analysis project Ga0082335, IMG submission 72375) | Subsurface groundwater microbial communities from S. Glens Falls, New York, USA - GMW37 contaminated, 5.8 m (SPADES assembly) (version 2) ...
GTCAAGTGCCTCGCCCCGGCGCCTTGCGCCGGAACAAGGCACTTGACCCGACTGCGCTCGTCGGATGTCCGCAGGCAAGCCTGCTCCCATCCGCCGTGCTCGCGGGTCAGCGCCGCGATTATATTACTATATGACAGATAAATCTCTAATAGAATTTATACTGCCTTCTAGGCAACCTCCCAAAAGGTCTGATAAAAAGAAAGAATTGTATTTGCTTCTTTTTGCAAGATCAGATTTACAAGCAGCCAGAGAAGCATGCAACTTGTTTATAAAGACAGTTGACGATATTGTTCACCCCCTATATTACCCATTATACGCATCAATTGTTGTTTGTTATGTGAGGCCTTTTACAAATAATAAGCCATTTGGCTCAATACCAAAAAGATTTTATAGATTTTCAGATCAATCATTGAAGGAACTGCATAACGAACTTGTTGACGCAAGACATGAATTCATTGCTCATAGTGATATGAGGCTAAGAAGAGCTTTGATTGTTCCTAAAGGGGTTGCATTTGGTAAAATTAATGGGAAAGATCTGAAATTTTCAAAAACTGGCACGGCAATAAATAATACTTTTCAACCTGTCGCTAAGTTCAGTGAGTATCTTAAGTTGATTATTTTCAATGAGAAAAGGATTAAAAGCGATATTGATAAATTAACTAACGAACTTTATGGCGGAATGGATTTGCCTCGTAAAAGCTTTGATCTTAAGATCGATGAAGGATTGTAGTAAATAATATAACAAGACATTCCACGGGAAGCCGCATAAAGCGCGGCTTCCCGTGAATTCTACGTTAGCAGGAAGAATGACCGATAGAGGAAGAATATGTCATCGTTAATTATCAATGCCCCAAGACAACAGGAGATCGCGCGAAATGCGCAGAGCTTTGAAAAGACATTCAGCACCGGTATCGGGGAAAGCTACGCGATCAATAGTAAACTGTTCCAACAAATCCATCACGGCTGTAAAGTCGTATTGCTAAGCAAAGATCGCAAACTAAGAGCCGAGGGTGAACTCATAAGACTTGTCCCGACCTACAAGTCGAAAAATGGCATTCAGAGATACGATGTTCATGTCAGGGGGTTCGTCAAAGTTCAATACCGCTCGGAGCGCTTGAATCGAAACGGGGTGGCACTGAAGGAGGAACTGAACCCCGATAATAAGCCGCCGAGTCCGATTTCTAAACCGCACCGGTTGCCAGAGGGCGGCTTGTCGACCAGTCGCCATATTTCGTTAACTGGAGGAGGCAGGAAGTATGAGATCATCAACCGTAACATCGATCTTATTCTGGGCAACATAGACGAAGACCTAGACATTCGCACTTATTTGACCTTACTGAGCAGATTCCGCAATGTTGACGTAACTTGGGACACTGAATTTCAGAAAAAATACTGTCGCTATTGGCGCCTATTTGGCGCTGGGCTAAGCCAGGACTTTCGCTCAGCATATTTCGAACTCATGGAGGGGTCAAAAGGCAGAGCCCTCCCAAGCATTCGCGAATTAACTCGTATCCTCTCTACGGTTCCAAGCAACAGCCTTGGCAGAAGAACGCTCCAGTTCTCTTTCGCCAGCAAACTTTTGCACACCCTCGATCCCCACAGGCCGATTTATGACAGCATGGTCGCAACATTCTATCGATTTAGTGTTCCAAATCCGACCAAGAGTTTTGAAGGTAGACTCCAGTCCTTTTTGTCTTTCTATGATTTTCTGGTGGCGGAATACAAACAGGTTCTAACGAATAGGTTGCTTGAGCAGCCGATTGCCATCTTTCGAAACCACTTCTCAGTATCGGATGAATATACGGATGAAAAAATAGTAGATACGCTCATTTGGCGTTTAGTGGATCTTAAGAAAAATGGGCTCCCATGACTTTTTGAGTGCACATCGCTAACATGGCAATCAACCCGACCGGGAATTCTATCGGTGCAATCAGCCACACGCTGTGGCCCGGCGGGTTATCTTTTCGTTGGCAGAATAAAGGTGAAATCATATGTGCATCGAAGTATCGACAGATGTAAAATCGCTTATCCTTAACATCATTGGTGGCGCTCTTGTTGCCCTCTTCGCGTTAATCTATGGATGGTTATCTCGCAAATGCAGAGGATGGGCTATCAAACGAGTAATGGGATGCGACTTTGATAAGAATGGCGTTTATCATATCGTATACGGATCATTCATTTTACCACCCGTCCATGCTCAAAATGGTCAAATAATAACGCATCCATATCTAAAAACACCGTTGCCACCCTCATCGCCTCGTCAGCCGGCACCTGCTGGTTTCTCCATTGATAATCCGGTGAGTGGCTGTGAGATGCGAAGCGTTGCGTATCTTGCAGAACTCTTTGGCAAAACCAGATCATGCGCTCCAACAATAACCTCCGATAATGATATGGCTTCACGAGTCGATGTTAGTTTTATATCTCTCGGTGGACCAATTTCTAATTTCAAAACAGAAGATACATTGGGTCACCCCGCAAACAATCTTGTCACAATGTCAAACGCTGGCTTTGTAAATCCAAGTACACAACAACCTGTTGCATCAATAGTGCCTGATGCAACCTATGATTATGGCATAATACTCAGGATTTGCCCCACTCAGCATTCGGCGCGCACTTGGATCGTTTGTGCAGGAGTTGGAGAATGGGGAACATCAGGCGCATCATGGTTTCTTGCAAACAAGTGGTCAAAGCTTTTCTGGCATAGATTGTGGCGGCGCAAGAAACAATATGCCGCAATTGTTCGAGTGCGGCGGGGTCAAGATGAATCTGCGGAAATTGTATGGAAGCAATGAAAAAGAATTGCCAACAAAATCAATACAGCCGATCGCTACGCTCCGGCTGATTTTTTCGTTAGGTGAAAGGATCGCGGAAGAGGAAAACCATGATGAAGCGCGAGATTTTCCACTCGAGAGGAGTATTATTCAAAAATACCCCTTTGCAAATCCTGATAGTTCTATCGGTCGTGGCGCTTATCAGCAATATCAATGCTATTGTTGATAGTGTTCTCCACCCAGATATTCCGTATCTTGATGAAGAGCACCTAATTGTGGGTGGAATCACTGGTTTAGTGAGCGCAATACTATTTGGTATGGCAATAGTCTACGCACGTCATTTGGAGCAAGCGTTGACAAGGATTAGAACTTTAGAATCCTTCTTGCCAATCTGTGCCAATTGTAAAAAGATTCGTGTCTCGGATTCCAATGAGACTCAGAAGGAGTCATGGACATCGATTGAATCCTATATTTCAGAACGTACGGGCACCAAGTTCAGTCATGGTATTTGCCCTGATTGTGTGAAGGAACTTTATCCAGAATATGGGAAGGAAAAAGAGATCCGTGACAAAGTAGCACCTAACCAATAAATTCAGGCGACGGGAATAAGCGCGATGGCCTTTCGGGCTAGCTTTTTGGCCCGTGCCTGATTTCTACGTTGGGCAGATTCAATGAAACACTGATTGACACTTCTAAATATCTGACGTATATGTATTTACATACAATACGTCAATATTCCGGGAGGTAACCATGAATACAAAATTGACACTGCGGATGGATGATAACTTAATTGAATCAGCAAAAGAACACTCCGCAAAAACAGGTAAATCCGTTTCGCGCATCGTCGCAGATTTGTTTGAAATTATAAAAAATGAAAAATTAAAAAGGGAATATCCCCTCACACCAACGGTGAAAACTCTCAAGGGAGCCCTTAAGGGAAAGCCAGTGGATGAGAAAGAATATAAAAAATATTTAGAAAAAAAATATTTATGAAAACCCTATTTGATACCAATGTCATTCTGGATGTTCTATTGGACAGAGAGCCCTTTTCTGACGACGCATCTTTCTTGTTATCCAAAGTAGAAAATTCTGAAATTATAGGGTATATCTGCGCCACGACTGTCACCACCATTCATTATCTTGCCACCAAAGCACTTGGCGCCCAAGCTGCTTCCGGCCATATCCGATCCCTCCTTTCCCTTTTCGTCATAGCACCTGTAAATCGTGTGGTGCTTGAAAATGCTGTAGCCTCAAAATTTGAAGATTTCGAAGATGCCGTCCTCCATGAAGCAGCTTGCCATGCCGGAGCTAAATATATAGTGACAAGAAATTTATCAGATTTTAAAGAATCAAAACTTCCAGTCTTCGAACCAGGAGAATTTATTAAAAATATAGAATCATTGAAAATTGATGGCGAACAAATAACTCCAGCCGACCCGGAATAAGCGCGGTGCAAATAGCACAGTCAATGGCCGGGCGGCTGACCTCAAACGTTATGCAGGAGGAATCCTTCAATGGATGATAAGCCATCAGGTACCGCAAAGCGTGATCTTGTTATTCAGGCAGGAATGCAGGCCATACCTTATGTTGGTGGTTCTCTTGTGCTCTTTATTTCGGCGCAAAACAAGAGCGGAGGTTTAAGAGGCTCGAAAGCTTCTATGCTGAGTTGGCAGAGGAAGTGCAGAGGATTTCAGACCAAATTCCCTCTGTAGAAGGGCAGAATAAAATTGCTCTTGAAGCACTCATTGAGAACTTGCATGAAAAAGTTGAATCAGAACCTACGGCAAGTGCAAGTCTCATCTTTTGGCGAGGAATTTTGCGACTTTTGCCTAACCCAATGATCTACTGCTGAGGCAAAACAATCAGGCGTTGGCCTGATCAGGGAAAAGCTTGCTTAATGCCCATTTTTTTCTGGTTTTCCAATTACCTCGATGATAGGCATAACTGGCCAGGAGCGGCAAAACGGAGGTTGCTTCGGCATAGACCATCTGTTCATAGGTCGTATCCACCTTCCCCCAGGAGCTGGCTTCTTTCAGGGTGGAACTGGAGCAGGCTCCGTCCCGGACATCGGCCACGGTGATCTGTACGGCATACTTATGCATGGGGACTTCCTGCCCCAGAATTTCCGCGCAGATGACCGTATCCTGGGCAAAATTCTTGGGTACGCCGCCGCCGATGATCATCAGGCCGGTGGTCGGCGCCTTGATCTTAACTTCCGTTAATTCGCGAAAATCCCGTACGGAATCCAAGGAAAGGTGATTATGGGGACGGTGGTGCTGATGTGCAACCAAGCCGAATCCCGCGCTGCTGTCGGAAAAGGCCGGACAAAAGATCGGGACGTCATTTTCGTAGGCGACCTGAATCAGCGAATTTTCCTTGCGGGCGTGTTTCTGGAGGTATTGCCCCATTTCCCGGATGAATTCCCGGGAGGAATAGGGCCGTGGCTGGAGCTGATCGGCGATTTGCCGGACCGTGTCATCACAGACCTGCAACTGCTCCTCATCGATGTAGGTATCATAAATCCGGTCGACGTAAAGCGAGCGTAACAGCTTGTCATCCACATGCGGGGTGCCCTGGTAATGTTTAAAGCCCAGTGCTTCGAAGAAATCCATGTCAACAATGGCGGCGCCGGTGGCCACCACCGCGTCCACCATGTTGTACCGGACGAGGTCAGAGTATAGCTGCATACAGCCGGCGGCGCTGGAGCTTCCGGCGATGGTGAGGATGATGGCGCAATCGGGATCAGCCAGCATGCGGTCATAGATTTCGGCGGCAATCGCGAGATCGCGGGCCGTAAAAGACATTTTCCTCATGGCCCCGATGATCTCGATGGCCGAGAAAGATGTGATGTCGATATGTTCGACGGTCGTTTTTAATAGGTCTTTTTTCTCCATATCCTCCCCAATAAATGCTTGATGGTTCATTTTTATTAGATAGCGGCCCAAATGTCAATGCCGGAATCATAAGGGGGAATCTGGTATTCTGGGAACTTGAAAATATATGAGATTTCAGTTAACGTGCCAACCTCAAGCTTCCCCTTCTTCATCGGTGGTGTTTGCGACGTGAGTAGTGAAGAGGGGTGCGTGTCTGGGAAGGGAAACTGCATGGATCAGGAAAGAGAAGAGAAGCTGACCAAACTGCGGACGCTTCTGCAAGCGATGGATAGCGCTGTTGTCGCTTTTTCCGGCGGTGTGGACAGCACTTTTCTGCTGCACATGGCCATGACGGAGCTGGGGACGGGTAAAGTGCTGGCTGTTACCGGCCAGTCGCCCACTTATCCCGCCTGGGAGTTTGAGGAGGCGCGGCAGTTGGCGCGGCAGTTGGGGGTTCGGCAACTGATTGTCGCCACCGAAGAGCTGGCGAGCGAAGAATTTGCCGCGAATCCACCAAAGCGCTGCTATTTCTGCAAACAGGAATTGTTTTCCCATCTGCGGCGGATTGCCGGGGAGGAGGGGCTAAAGCATATTCTCGACGGCACCAATCTTGACGATCTGGGCGATTATCGTCCCGGCAGGCAGGCAGCGCAGGAGATGGGTGTGCGCAGCCCTCTCCTGGAGGCAGGTCTGACGAAGGAAGATATCCGCATCTGTTCCCGGGCCAGGGGGCTTGCCACCTGGGATAAGCCGGCTTGCGCCTGCCTCGCTTCCCGTTTTCCCTACGGCGCCGAAATTACCAGGGAAAAACTCCGGCAGGTGGAGGAGGGGGAGGATTATTTACGTTCTCTGGGATTCAGGCAGTTTCGGTTACGTCATCACGGCCCCGTGGTTCGCATTGAAATAGACCGGGAGCAGATGGCTTTGCTGCTGGTCAGGGCGGAGGAGGTGTCACGGGCGCTCAGGCAGCAAGGTTTTAACTATGTAACGATGGACCTGGATGGTTACCGGACGGGCAGCATGAACGAAATGCTGCCTAAGGAGGGGCGAAAATCGTGAAGGAAGAGCGCTTGCGGGAATTACTGCTTGATATTCGGGAAAAGAGGCTGGATGTTGAAGCAGCCGTGCAAAAGTTTAAATGCTTGCCCGTTGCGGATCTTGAATTTGCCGAGCTTGACGTCCATCGCGAGCTGCGGCGGGGTTTTCCCGAAGTAATCTACTGCGAAGGCAAGACGGCCGGGCAGGTGGCGGCCATTTTTTGCAACTTGGCCATGCAGGCGGAAGGCAACATTCTGGCGACGCGGGCGGACCGGAACACTTATGAAGCCGTGGTGGCTGCGCTACCGGGCAGCGAGTATCATGAACTGGCGCGCTTGATTCTCCTCAGGCGGGGAGTGCAGGAAAACAGGGGTGGGATTGCGGTGCTCAGCGCCGGGACGGCGGACATCCCCGTTGCGGAAGAAGCGGCTCTGACGGCTGAGGCGATGGGCAATCGGGTGGACCGCATTTATGATGTGGGCGTGGCGGGTCTGCATCGTCTTCTTAATTACCGGGAAAGGTTAATGGCTGCAAGGGTGTTGGTGGTTGTGGCCGGTATGGAAGGTGCCCTGCCCAGTGTGGTGGGGGGCCTGGTGGATAAACCGGTGATTGCCGTCCCCACGAGCGTGGGGTATGGCGCCAACTTCGGCGGTTTGGCGGCTCTCCTGGCCATGTTAAACAGTTGCGCCGGCGGCGTTTCCGTGGTCAATATCAACAACGGCTTCGGGGCAGGTTTTCAGGCGGCCCTCATCAATAAACTGGGAGAGCAGGCGGCGTGAGGATTGCGTACTTCCATTGCTTTGCCGGCGCTTCCGGAGACATGATCCTGGGAGCCCTGCTGGATGCCGGGCTACCGTGGGAGCGACTGCAGGCGGATCTTGCCCGGTTGTCTTGCGGCGGCTTTCGCCTGGAGATGGGGCGGGTAACGAAACAGGGCATCGCCGGGGTCAGGTTGCGGGTTATTGTGGAGAATGATCGGCCCCACCGCCGTCTGGACGACGTCAGGGCAATTATCGCGGAAAGCACTTTGCCGGATGCCATCCGGGAAAGAAGTATGGCCGTTTTCACCCGTCTGGCAGAGGCGGAAGCTCAGGTGCACGGCCAGCAAGTCGAGGAAATCCATTTTCACGAAGTGGGAGCGCTTGATGCAATTGTCGATGTGGTAGGCGTTGTCACCGGTTTGTGGCGGTTGGGTATCGAGGAGGTTTATGCCTCGCCGGTAAATGTGGGCAGTGGTTTTGTTCGCACAAGCCATGGGATTTTGCCGGTGCCGGGTCCGGCAGTTATGGTCATGCTCCCTGGCGTGCCTGTTTACGCGCGTGATGCGGAAGAGGAATTGCTAACTCCCACGGGGGCGGCGATTCTTACCACCTGTTGCAGCAACTTTGGTCCGATGCCGCCGATGCTGGTGGTTAAAAACGGTTATGGCGCCGGAGAAAGGGATTTGCCGATTCCCAATCTGCTGCGTGTCACGATCGGGGAAAAATTGACAACGGATGCTGCCTCCAGGGACAATGGCGGCTGTTGGCAGTCCCCGGCTCTGATGCTGGAGGCTAATATCGACGACATGAACCCGGAGTTCTATGAGCACCTGATGGAGGAACTGCTTGCAGAAGGCGCGATGGATGTCTTCCTGCAGACGATACAGATGAAGAAAAATCGCCCTGCCGTAACATTATGTGTTCTGATGCGACCGGAGGACGAGGCAAAATTTCGCTGGCGGATCTTTGCCGAAACCACTACGCTGGGGGTCAGAATGTTTCCCGTCACCAAACACATGCTGCCGACGGAAACAATCACGCTGAATACAAGTATGGGGCCGGCACGTGTGAAGGTGGGGCGCCAGGACGGGAAAATATGTACTATGTCCCCGGAATATGAAGATTGCCGCCGCTTGGCGAAAGAGCACCATCTGCCTCTGAAAGAGGTGTATGATCGGCTCCGGGAAGAAGGCCGTCGCTGTTGCACGGGTAAGTAAACTTAACCATTTCATCAAATGTGCAAGTCATAAGTTAGGGGAAGAAAACAGGATGCCTTGGTATGCCGTTCACACCAGAAGCCGACATGAGGATAAGGTTCATACCGGCCTGACTCAGAAAACCTACCACGCATTTCTACCGCATATAGAGGCATGGAGCAAGCGTAAAGACCGGAAGAAGAAGATACTGCTGCCGATGTTTCCGGGCTACCTCTTTGTGGAGTTGGATTCCCTGGAGCCGGAAATAAGGCTGGATGTCTTGAAAACCTTTGGTGTGGTGAAAATTTTGGGAGACCGTTCCACTTATGAGCCGATACCAGTGCCGGACGTCACCATTGACGCTTTGCAAAAAATCGTTGGTTCCAAGGTGGATATCCAGCATTTCCAGTATCCAAAAATAGGTGAGCCGGCGCGTATCACCGATGGACCCTTTAAGGGCGTGGAAGGCGTTGTCGCGGCGACGGATTATGAAAAAGAATTATTTTTCATCACGATTGAACTGCTGAAGCGTTCCGTGGCCATTAAGCTGGAAGGATTTCAGATTGAAAAAATATGATTAAGAGGATAGAGGTGGAAATATGAAGGGCATCATTCTCGCCGGCGGTTCCGGCACGCGGCTTTACCCCGTTACCCAGTCCGTATCGAAGCAATTGTTGCCCGTTTTTGACAAGCCGATGATCTATTATCCTTTATCGATCCTCATGTTGTCAGGGATCAGAGAAATTCTTCTCATCTCCACGCCCCGGGACCTTCCCCTTTACCGGGACCTCCTGGGTGACGGATCGCAGCTGGGATTGTGTTTATCTTATGCAGAGCAGCCGCATCCGGCCGGGCTCGCGCAGGCCTTTACGATCGGCGCCCCTTTTATCGGAAAGGACAGCGTCTGCCTCATCCTGGGAGACAACATATTTTATGGCCACGGTCTGTCTCAGGTTTTGGAGCAGGCCGGCCAACTTTCAGAGGGCGCCCTCGTATTCGGATACTGGGTCAAGGATCCGGAACGTTACGGCGTCGTCACTATCAATGAGCAGGGGAAAGCCAGCAGCATTGAGGAAAAACCGATGCAACCGCAATCGAACTATGCCGTTGTCGGCCTGTATTTCTATGATAATGCCGTGGTGGAAATTGCCGGTAATTTAAAGCCTTCTGCCCGTGGTGAGCTGGAGATTACCGATGTGAACAACGAATATATAATCCGGGACCAGCTCCACGTCCAATTGTTAAGCCGGGGGATTGCGTGGCTGGATACGGGAACTCATGAAAGTTTGCTTGAGGCGAGCAATTTTATCTCCACCATCCAGCATCGCCAGGGGCTTATGGTCGCCTGTCTTGAGGAAATAGCCTACAGTAAGGGCTTTATTACCAGGGAGCAGCTGCTTGCCCTGGCCCAGTCCAAGGATAAAAATCATTATGGCGAGTATTTGTTCGACCTTCTCAAATAGAATGGGGTCACTGCGGCCCTATTTCAACTGATATGATCTGGCTAATCGGCAACAAAGGCATGCTCGGCACGGAGTTGGAAGAGCTCCTGAAAAAAACACCCCGGCCTTACCTTGCCTCTGATAGGGAAATTGACATTACCAGTTACGACAGACTTTTTGAGTTTGCCCATGCTAAACCTATTTCCTGGATCATTAATTGTGCAGCTTATACGGCTGTTGATCGGGCGGAGGATGAACCGGAACTGGCCTTCCGGCTAAATGCCGACGGCGCGCGCCATATCGCCGCCGTGGCGGCCGCCAAACAGGCCAAACTTATTCATATCTCGACGGATTACATCTTTGACGGCAGCAAGGATGCCCCCTGCTGCGAGACGGATGATCCCCATCCCACCTGTGTTTATGGCGCCAGCAAATATCAGGGGGAAAGGGATATTGCAGATGTGCTGGCTGCGCATTTTATCATCCGTTCCGCCTGGCTTTATGGGCAGCATGGGCCTAACTTCGTCACGACCATGCTGCGGCTTTTCCGGGAAAAAAACGAGGTGCAGGTGGTGGCGGATCAATGGGGCAGTCCGACCTATGCAGGCGATCTGGCCGCCGCCATCCTGCGCATTGTCCAGGCGGATAACGGGGCGTACGGCATTTATCATTTCACCAATGCGGGCCGGATCAACTGGCACGATTTTGCGGTGCTGATCTACGCGCTGGCAAGAGCCAGGGGCCTCCTTGACCACGAGGTGAACATCCTGCCGATCACTACTGCGCAATATCCCGCCAAAGCCAGGCGGCCCCAATACGCCCATTTGTCAAAGGAAAAAATATGTCTTAAATTTGACATAAAGTTAAGGCCATGGCAAGAACCTTTGGCTGATTTCATCGCGACGTTTCCACCAGCCAAATAAACATCAGACAGGGAAGGGCAAATGGATTTCATCGATCTCGCAACCCAGCAAAAGCGCATCCATAAAAAACTCAACAGCAATATCCAAAAGGTGCTCAGGCATGGACAGTACATCATGGGACCGGAGATCGCGGAGTTGGAAAGGCAGCTTGCCTCCTATGTGGGGGTTAAACATGCTTTAAGCTGCGCTTCGGGGACCGACGCCCTCCTGATGGCCTTGCTGGCGTTACAGATCGGACCGGGCGATGCGGTCTTTACGACTCCCTTCACCTTTGTGGCCACGGCCGAGGTCGTCAGCTTGCTGGGGGCAACGCCGGTCTTTGTGGATATCGATCCTAGGACCTTCAACATCGATCCCCTGAAACTGGAACAGGCCATCCAGGCCCTGAAGTCCGGCGACGCGTCCCTTCACCCCTTACCTTTTTGCCGCCGCCTCTCACCTCTTAACCCCAAATGTATCATCCCCGTTGATCTCTTTGGCCTGCCCGCCGATTATGATGCAATCCAGGCGGTGGCGGGAAAATACGGATTGGCAGTGGTGGAAGACGCCGCCCAGTCCTTCGGGGGAGAATATAAGGGGCGTAAGGCCGGTTCCCTGGCGCCGCTGGGCTGTACTTCCTTTTTTCCCGCCAAGCCCTTTGGCGCTTATGGTGACGGCGGGATGTGTTTTACCGATGATGATACCCTGGATGAGGCGCTGCGCTCGATCCGGGTGCATGGTCAGGGACGGGACAAATATGAAAATGTCCGCATTGGAATCAACGGCCGCCTCGATACCCTCCAGGCAGCGATCCTGCTGGCCAAATTTGAAATATTTCCCGAAGAAGTCGAGTTGCGCCAAAAAGTAGCCGCCCGTTATACGCAGCTGCTGGCGGGGCACCCAGCACTTAAAACACCGGCGATACCTGCCGGATATAAGAGCGCCTGGGCTCAGTATTCCGTTCTTGCCGCAGACCAGGCAAGCCGCAAGGCATTGATGGAGACGCTTGGCAGTAAGGGGCTGCCCACCGCCATCTATTATCCGAAACCCCTCCACCGGCAAAGTGCTTTCGCGGGCTTGGGTTATCAGGCGGAGGCCTTTCCCGTTTCCGAGGATTGCGCCTCCCGTATCTTCAGCCTCCCCATGCATCCTTACCTTCAGATTCAAGATCAGGAGTGCATTGTCGCTGGTTTGACCGGACATTAACAACTTTCTGGTAAAGGTAATCTAATCGTTTGTAGTTTGCGGCTCCATATATTATATCTGAGTCGTGTGGCGTTATGGCATGGCCACCTGAAAGGAGCAAAAAGTGGAAAAGAAGGTTACGGTCATCGGTGCGGGCAATGTGGGGGCCACTGTGGCGCAGCGCCTGGCGGAAAAAGAACTGTGTGATGTTGTTTTGTTGGATGTCATTGAGGGCGTACCTGAGGGGAAGGCGCTGGACCTCACGGAAGCGGCGCCGATTGAAAGACATGACGCCCATTTGCTCGGGTCAGGTGATTATGAGGTATCGGCAGGATCGGACATCATCATTATCACGGCCGGGATGGCCAGAAAGCCGGGGATGAGCCGGGATGACCTTTTGGCGATTAATAAACGCATCGTGCAGGAGGTTACGGTCAAGGCTGCCCGTCTGTCGCCTGCGGCCATCCTGATCATTGTGAGCAATCCCCTGGATGCCATGTGTCACGTGGCCTATGAGGCAAGCGGTTTTCCCCGTAACAGGGTTGTGGGCATGGCGGGGGTTCTCGATGCTGCCAGGTTCTGCGCTTTTATCGCCATGGAGCTGAAGGTTTCCGTGGACAATGTGCATGCCTTTGTGCTGGGCGGGCACGGGGACACCATGGTGCCGCTGCCCCGCTATTCGACGGTGGCCGGTATCCCTGTCACGGAGCTGA
>Ga0082335_1007638_pt1 | contig 12877 bp, 14 predicted proteins | sample Subgrocontami58m_FD_72375 | JGI IMG/M metagenome (GOLD analysis project Ga0082335, IMG submission 72375) | Subsurface groundwater microbial communities from S. Glens Falls, New York, USA - GMW37 contaminated, 5.8 m (SPADES assembly) (version 2) ...
CTCCATCGGCCGTCCAGCCGTGAAATCCGTGAAATCCGTAGTTTGGTCCTCCTTCGGCTGACCGCGCTCTCTGCAGTTGGCCGCCCGCAACTGCGGTCATGCACCCCGTGCGGCCGCGCTCCTTGACACCCGAAACCGTGCGACCCTATCATGCATTTTTCGCGGAAGGCGCATGCGCAAGATCGCCTTGGTCAACCAGAAGGGCGGGGTCGGCAAGACCACCATCGCCGTCAACCTCGCTGCCGGCATCGCCCGCCTCGGGCCCAAAGTGCTGCTGGTCGATTTCGATCCCCAGGCGAACTCGACCATCAGCTTCGGCCTCGATGCCAACGAACCGCGCCCGACGGTGTACGACGTGCTCAAGGGCGAAGCCCATCACGGGGACGTCGCCCTGCCGGTGCGCGAGAACCTCCATCTGCTGCCGTCGTCGATCCATCTTGCGGGGGCCGAATTCGACCTCAACGGGGATCCCGACGGTCGCGAGGCCCTGTCCCGCGCGCTCGCGGGGCTGAACGGCTATGACTACGTGCTGCTCGATTGCCCGCCGTCGCTTGGGCTCTTGAACGTCAACGCTCTGATGTACGTCGAGGAGGTGTTCATCCCGCTGCAGTGCGAATTCTTCGCGCTGCACGGAATCGCGCTCCTCCTGCGCACGATCCACGCCCAACAGCGGCATAATCACCGCCTGCGCATCACCGGGGTGATCCCCTGCATGTACGATTCCCGAACCAGCCTGTCCAAGGAGGTGGTGGCCGACATCGAGCGGCACTTCCCGGACAAGGTGTTCAAGACCCGGATCCGCAAGAGCGTGCGGTTGGCGGAGGCACCGAGCCACGGCCAGAGTATCTTCGAGTACGCGCCCGACAGCGGGGGCGCGGAGGACTTCCTCGGGCTGGCCCAGGAGGGGGTGGTCATGCTGGAACGAACCTCCGCCGGGGCGGGCGCTTCGGCGCCGCCGCGACCGTCCCCGGCGCCCTCCGGCGGGCCTTCGGACCCCGCTCCCAAGGCCGCCGATTGAATGCGTCGGGACGCGCGGCCGGTGCGCGACTCCGCGGGGAGCGCCGCCGTACCGCGAGCGATCCGTCTGGGCTTCGATGCCGCCGATTCGGCCGGTGACCTCGAATGAAGGCAAGCCATGGCAGAGCGAGAGACGGCAACGAACGACGATGCGCCGGTCCGGCGCGGCCGACACCTCGGCGCGTGGACGCGGCGCGCGGTCGCGGTCGTTCTGGGCCTGCTCCTGGGCGGATGCGTCGGCCCGCCCTCGAAGCCTCCGAGAATCCCGGACCCGCCCGCGACCTCGACTCCGGCGGAGGCCTTCCGCCGGTTTTCCGAGGCGCTCGGCAAGGACGACCTGGCGGTCTTCTACTCCTTGCTTTCGCGCGATACCCAGTACCGCTACGAGCTGTGGGAATTCGAGACCATGTTTCGCAAGACCCGGTTCGGGAAACTCCTCCGCCACCTCATGCTCGAATGGAAAGTGCAGGGGTACGAAGTGCAGGAGGAGCGCGTCACCGCCAAAGTGACCCTGGTGCACCCTGTGGCGCCGGGTTTTTCCAAGAGCTTCGACATGGTGCTGGAGGGGACCGACTGGCGGGTGCGGCTCAGCATCGCCCAAGCGCTCGACATGCCGGAGTTCGACGAGCGCTTTCTCTATCCCGAGATGTTCATGGTCCCGGAAGACGGACTGCCGGAGCCGTCCTTGGGTACCGAGCGGAAGGGCGAGATCTCGGCGGGGCAGGATCGCGCGCCGACGCAGGGTGTGCGCGAAGGTGCGCCGGGACAGGACCCGCGCGAGAGTTCGCGCAACGAGGAGCGGCGCGGCGACCGCCGGCGGCCGGACCGGCGTTGAGCCGCCTTGCGAGCCCAGGTTCCCAGCCGGCCTCGATGCGCGTGCACGACTCCCGAAATTGCGTGCGGATCACCGCCCCGTTCCGGGGTCCGATCCGCTCCAGGATTCGGGGAAGAGCAGGCGCTCGTCCGACTCCGGGATGCCGATCATGTCGCACAGGACGAAATTCATCCGCCACACCGGCTTTCCCTCGGAGGTCTCGCTGACGAGGGACACTTTCCTGCGCTTGGCGGGATAGATGAAGTGAGTGAGCACGATCTCGGCCCGGATCTGGTCGGGGCTGAGCTCCACGCCGGCGATTTCCCACTCCGTGTAGAGGTAACGCAGGAGGGCGCCGAAGCGGGTCTCGCGGAAGGTGACGTTGAACTCGAACCACTTGTACCGGCTGCGGCTGGCTTCGGAGAGCAGCGTATAGGCCTGCTGGTAGTTCTCGGCGCGCATGAACTCGCGGAATTGCGCGAAGGCCTCGCGCGCCGAAGTGGCCTCGGGATGTTGGGTACGGTCAGTGGTGGTGGCCACCAGATTGCTGTGCTTGCAGCCCGCAAGGAGCACTGTGGCGCACACGGAGAGGAACCAGGCGGGAAGCGCGAGGGTCCGGGGCGCGGGAGCGCAGCGACCGGGAGCGGAAGGCAAGCCGGGGCGGATCGCCGGAGCCTGCGTGCCGAACCGGTGGAGCGCGGAGCGGGGCGCGCGTTGGGTGGCCGTCCCGGCGCCGGGTGGGATCCGGCTGGACGCGAGCCTCATAGAGAGCTGGCTTCGGCGATGAGGACCTGGCCCTTTTCGACGCTCTCGACGAAGGTGAAGACGCCCTGGAGGCCGACGTTCTCGAAGACCTCCATGACGTCCTTGGTCGGGTTGATCAGGATGAGCCGCCCGCGCTCGAAGTCGACGCGCTGGAGCGCTCCGATGAGCACGCCGAGCCCCGCGCTCGAGATGTAGTCCACGGTCGAGAGGTCGACCAGCATATAGAAGCGCTTTTGCCGGAACAACTGCTCGAGGGTCCGGTCGAGCTTCGATACGGTATAGCTGTCGATGCTCCCGACCATCTTGATGCAAATGGCCTTGCCGGGGAGGGTGGTCTTGGTGACTTCCAGGTCGGACATCGGTTATCCCGCCCCGAATTCGTCGGCGAAGGCCTTCTTGTGGACGCGGTCCACCATGTCGCAGGAATCTCTCATGTAGCGCAGGATCTCGTCGCGCTCCCAGGTCGGGTGCGACGCGAGGTGGCGGAGCAGCTCCTCGATCGTCTGTTTGCGCAGCTGCATCCGTTTCCCGATTTTGAGCTTCTTGAAGTCGTATCCGATCCGGCGCGCGGTCTGGAACACCCGGTCCTGCTCGGCCTTGCCGACCCGGACGCGAGTGCTCTCCTTGAGGACTTCGCGGACCACGTGCGGGTCCATGCCGACCAGCTTGGCGACGTCTCTGAGCGTGGCCATGGCGGCGCTCCTGGCGCAATTACACCTTGGGCAGGGTGACTTCGCGCTGGGCCATGTACTTGCCCTTCTTGTCCCGGTAGGAGATCGCGCACTCCTCGTCGGATTCGAAGAAGAGAACCTGCGCGATGCCTTCGTTGGCGTAGATCTTGGCCGGCAGCGGCGTGGTATTGGAGATCTCGAGCGTGGCCGTGCCTTCCCACTCGGGCTCGAATGGGGTGACGTTGACGATGATCCCGCAACGTGCGTAGGTGGACTTGCCGACGCAGATGGTGAGCACCTTCCGCGGAATCTTGAAGTACTCCACGGTGCGGGCGAGCGCGAAGGAGTTGGGCGGGACCACGCAGACGTCCGCCTTGACGTCGACGAAGGAGCGGAGATCGAAGGCTTTGGGGTCCACGGTGGTGGAGTTGATGTTCGTGAAGATCTTGAATTCGTCGGCGACGCGGATGTCGTAGCCGTAGGACGAGAGCCCGTAACTGATCACGCCGTGGCGCACCTGGGATTCGACGAACGGCTGGATCATGCCGTGCTCCATGGCGTTGCGGCGAATCCAGCGGTCGGATTTGATGCTCATTCGGACCTTTCGATACGGAGGGGGGCGGCGGGGCGAGAACGCCGCAGTCCCGCGGGGACCGAGGCGACGCGGGCCGCACGCCGTGGGCGATTATAGGGACGGCCCGGAAGGGGTGTCAAGGATTGCAGTCGCCGGGCCGGCTCTGCTACCCTGCCCAAGGGCCAAGGATCCAGCTGGGGCGCAGCGCCCCCTGGGTCTCGGACCCGGTCCGCACGAAAGCCAACGTGGTTCTGCGGGGGGGGATCTCATGACTCGAATCCTGGTGGTGGACGACGAGCAGGCGATCCGGGACAGCCTGACGGGGATCCTGGCGCGCCAGAAGCTCCCGGTGTGGTCGGCGGAGAACGGGCCGGCCGCCTTGTCGCTGCTCGAACGAGAACCGATCGACCTGATGTTCCTCGACATCAAAATGCCGGGGATGGACGGGCTCGAAGTGCTCGAGAAGGTGCGGGCGAAACACCCGGACCTGATGGTGGTGATGATTTCGGCGCACGGGAGCTTTGAAACCGGGGGCGAAGCGACGCGCAAGGGGGCGTGGGACTGCCTGGAGAAGCCGCTCGACCTCGACCGGGTGCTGACGGCGGTGAAGCGCGCGGGCGAGCATCTCGACCTGCGCCGGGAGAATCGGGAGCTGCGAAAGCGGCTGGCCAAGAGCGTGGAGCTCAAGGGAGAGAGCGAGACGCTGCGGGTGGTGCGCGAGCTGGTGCAGCGGGTCGCCCCGACCGATGCCCGCGTGCTCGTGACCGGAGAGAACGGCACGGGCAAGGAGCTGGTGGCGCGAATGATCCACGAGATGAGCGCGCGGAGCGGCAAGCCGTTCATCGACGTGAACTGTGCGGCAATGCCCGCCGAGCTGATCGAGAGCGAGCTGTTCGGGCACGAGGAGGGCGCGTTCACGGGCGCGAAGGGCCGGCGCGCCGGCCGCTTCGAGCAGGCGGACGGCGGCACCCTCTTTCTCGATGAGATCGGGGACCTGCCGCTGCCCGCGCAGGCGAAGGTGCTGCGGGCGCTCGAGCAGGGCGTGGTGCGGCGCGTGGGGGGCGACCAGAACATCCCGGTGGACGTGCGCGTCATCGCGGCGACCAACCGGGACATCGCCGGCATGGTCCAGGAAAAGACCTTTCGCGAGGACCTTTTCTACCGGCTCAACGTGTTTCCGATCCACGTCCCGCCGCTGCGCGAGCGGGGCGACGACCACGCCCTGCTCGGGGCGCACTTCCTGGTGGAGGCCTGCCGACGCAACAACCTGGAATCGAAGCGCCTGAGCCAGGCCGCGCTCGAGCGGCTCCGGCGACACCCGTGGCCAGGCAACGTGCGCGAGCTGAAAAACGTGATGGAGCGGTTGGCGATCCTCGTGGACGGGCCGGAGGTGGGGGAGGAGGATGTGTCGCGCGTTCTGCTGCCGACCGTCGCCGCCCGCGCCGGCGGCGCGCAGGACTTCATCACCCAGTGCCGGACCTACGAGGAGTTCCGCGACGCCTCGGAAAAGGCCTTCCTCACCGCGAAGCTCAAGGCCAACGACTTCAACATCTCGCGCACCGCGGACGAGATCGAGATGCCGCGCAGCGGGCTTTACAAGCGCCTGGATAAGTACGGCCTCAAGTGAGCCAGCGTCCGGCGAGGGCGAGCGCGGATCCGGCGCGGCGCAGATAGTCGGGCCAGCCCGCGCGCGCACCGTCGGCGCGGTCGATCGTCCCCAGATCCTCGCGCGGCGGCGCCAGCACCCCCCGCAGGAAGCGCAACCGGGCAGCCCAGTCCGGCCGGTCGCCCCAGTACACCAGCGCGCACATCCCCTCGCGCTGCCGACCGCCGCGCACCAGGGACTCGAACAGCCGTTCTGCCAGTGGCGTCGGACGAGGTCGCAGATCCGTGAGCGCGGCGGGGACCGGAAGATCGAACAGGTCGCGCAGCAGGGTCGCGGCCAGACCGACAGCCCGTTCCTGCCCGCCCGCCCGAGCCGCCTCCACCACCCGCACGGGATCCAACCCCCGCCCGGGGACAGCTTCAGGCCCGCCGAACAGGGCGAGTCCGAGATCCATCCAGTGCGCCCATACCGAGAAGCTGTGCTTGAGCGCGTGCGCGCACAGGTAGACGAATCGATCCGCCGGGTCGAAGAGGAAGCCCAGAGGGGACTCCGTGCTCCGGGCCCAGGAGCGTTGCAAGTCGGCGGCGGCACGCGGCGACGCGATCGGGATCGAGCCATTGACCAGGTCCCAGTGCAGGTGGATGGCCGGTCCGCTTGGGGCGTTCGATCGATAGAGGCGTGAGTTGAGATACGGGGAGGGGTGGACGGCGTTCGGACCGGTGATCCGCGCATAGCCCAAGGACAGCAGCGCGGATTCGGCGGGCCCAGCATCGCTCAGGTGTACCAGCAGGTCGATATCATCCATAGGCCGTAAGGCCTTGCTTTGGTAGAGATTAAGCAAGCAATCGATGCCTTTGAGGGGAATGTGGGGGATGCCCGTGGTCCGGAGCACCGCTGAAATCCTGGCATACGTGTCGAGGAGCACGGTGGCCGAAGCCGCTTGGCGCAGGTAGGCACGCTCAAGATGCTCCCGCTGGGATGTTCCCCACGAACTGGGAAATGGGAGCCGGCCACGCAAATGGTGGAGCAGAAGAGCGTAGGGAGCCTGTTGGACGGTCACGGGAGAGGCGAGGGAAATGTACTTAAGATCTTCTTGGCAAATGAGTTGAGGTTTCGTCAGGAGCCATGCCGAGAGCAGCCGTCGCAGCACCTGGTGGGAACGGAAGGGCAGGCGCGTGGGGCTACAAAAAAAGGAACCCTCAAGGGATTCTGTGGGAATCCTATGAGGGCCCTTAGGATAAGGAGGGTGTCTGGTTATTTCTTGAAAGCCTCTTGGGCTGTTCAAAGCTTATCGTCGGTCTCCCTGAGCTGGGCTCACTTACCACAAGGGATTATACGCTTGGGGTATTCCAGTGTCAAGGTCATCTGCGATCCATATTCAAGAAAAAATGGATGTTGGCCGCTTTTTTGCTATCTTGTCGTAACAGATTATGATTATGGGTATTAGAGCCAACAAAAGGGTAGATGCGAAAAAAAATGTTCGATGAAAGATCTGGTGATGCGTGGAGTATGCACGGTCCGGCGGAGCCTCGGACCCTGTGTGTCACATTCACTGTAACATTAGACCCATATTGGCTTTGAGTAATTTCGATGCTCGCGTCTGGTCTTCTCGCCGAAAATCCCCTTGACAGCCCAAGACAGCCACCCTTCGTCAAGCCTAGATGCCACATGGATTTCGCACGTTAAGATCGATTCATTATTGCAGTTGTGGCGGAGCTGCATCAGGCCTCAGCGGGCGATCGCGACTACGTGGCACGCACCGGCTCCCGCATGGCGGAGTACGCGTGCCGCCTCCGAGCAAGTGGCTCCGGTGGTCATGATGTCGTCGACGATCAGGATGGTTTTTGCGGTAAGATTATACTTCATTGACAATTGCATTGATCCGATGATGCTGGACAGGCGCTCGTCACGGCGCAGCCCGGATTGCGCGGGAGTCGGTTTCACTTTCCTGAGCAGGCGGGGCTCGGCGCGGATTCCCAGGATCAGAGAAAGCTCGATCGCGAGCAGTTCTGCTGGATTCCGCGGAAAGAAGATCCGGCTCGCACGGGAGGGGGGAATTGGCACCACGAGTTCCCAGGGTAGCCCATCGGTCTTGGCGTGGAGTGCGCGCGCCATGCCCGCGGCGAACGGGCGCGCCAGCAAGTCCATCCCCAGGAACTTGAAGCGATGGACGGCCTGGCGCAGCCGTCCCTGGTAGCGCCCGATCGCGGTGGCCCACACGAATTCCAGGTCCCGGCCTTCGCAGTTGGAACAGCGAGTCGTACTTCCCGCTCCGGTCTCGAGGGATTGGGCGCAGCGGTCGCAGACCGGCGGCGTGACGGGCGGAATCGCGGCCTCGCAGGTCCGGCACCACCAGGGGGACTCGCCGGCAGCGAAGTCCAAGTCGCAAATCAGGCAGCGGGTCGGGTACAGGAGGTCGAGCACGCGCGCCAGGCGGCGCATTTTCGTTGATCCCCCGTGATCCTTGTCCGAAGATCGTGCGGTCGCCATCCGGGGCACGATCGTCGACTGGCGCGCCGACCCCGGACCTCCGTGATCCGCGGCATCATAGCATCTTCCAGCCCATGATCCGATTCGCGTTGCGCAGCCTGGTCAGCCGTCCACTGCGCTCCTTCCTCGCCTTGATCGGGTTGTCTATTTCCCTGGTCGGCGTGATCGGGCTGATCTCGGTCTCCCTCGGACTGCGCCGATCGGTACGGGCCGCGTTGGAGCAGGTGCATGGGATCGTGGTGATCAAGAAGAACAGCCTCGACCCGATCTTCTCGCGTCTCCCGGTGGATCACGCGGCGCCGATCTCCCGGGTCAGCGGGGTCCGCCACGTCGTCCCGGAATTGTGGGAGGTCGCCCCCTCGGTCGAGGGGCAGGGCACCCTCACGCAGGGGTTGTTCGGGGCGGTCGCGGTGTTCGGCATCGATCCGGTGCGCGACGCCGAGCGCGCGGCCGGCGGGCTCTATTTCCGGCACCTGCGCGAGGGACGCTTCCTGGGCCCGGCCGACGCCGGCCGAGCGGTGACCGTGGTGAGCCGCACCATCGCCGCGCGGTTCGGCAAGCGCGTCGGCGACCCCCTGCGCATCGCCGACCACACCTTCGAGATCGTCGGCCTTTACGAGACGGGCGCGCTCTTCCTCGACGTCGCCATGATCATCCCGATCGACATGCTGCGGGCGCGGCAGATGGTGCGCGACGACGCGGTCTCGAACTTCTACGTCGACGTCGAGCCCAATGCCGACCTGGCGAAGATCTGCTCCGGCATCGAAGCCGCCCTGCCCGACGTAGAAGCCAATACCGGGCCGCAGTGGGAAGCCAAGTTCGGCGGCATCCTGGAAGAGCTGGAGATCTATCTGCGTCTCGTCTCGTCGATCGCGATCCTGGTCGGCACGATCGGCATCGTCAACACGATGCTCATGAGCGTCACCGAGCGCGTCGCCGAATTCGGCGTGCTGCGCGCCAACGGATGGACCCGCGCGGACGTGCTGCGGCTGGTGCTTTGCGAATCGGTGATTCTCGGCGCGGTGAGCGGGGTGGTCGGCTGTGGAGTGGGCACGCTCGGGGTCCACGTGGTCGCCCGATTCGCCGCCCTGGCCCCGGTGACCACGCCGTCGTTCGTCGCCGCGACCTTCGTGCTGGCGCTCCTGCTCGGTGTCGTTGGCGGTCTGTACCCGGCGCTCCGCGCTGCCCGCATGAACCCGATTGAAGCCATCCGGTTCGGATAGGCGCGCGACCCGCGCCGCGGCCCCCATGATCGTCGCCCGCGACCTGCACAAGACCTACCGGGTCGGACCCCGGGAAGTCCACGCGTTGCGCGGCGTGGACATCGAGATTGCCAAGGGCGAGATCTGCGTCATTCTCGGCCGGTCGGGCAGCGGCAAGTCCACCCTCCTGCACCTGCTCGGCGCGCTCGACGCGCCCACGCGCGGAAGCGTCGAGGTCGGCGGGGTCGACCTCTCTCGCCTTTCCGACCGCGAGCTGTCGCTCTTCCGGCGCGACCACGTGGGCTTCGTCTTTCAGGCCTTCAACCTGATCGGAAACCTCACCGCTCTGGAAAATGTCTTGATTCCCCTCATGCCGAAGGGTATAGGCGAGCGCGAGATCGGGCAAGCCATGGGGCGCCTGCGCGCGGTCGGACTGGGCGACCGGAGCGATCATCGCCCGCAGCAGTTGAGCGGCGGGGAGCAACAGCGGGTCGCGATCGCCCGCGCCATCCTCAAGGACCCCTGGGTGCTCCTCGCGGACGAGCCGACCGGCGAGTTGGACACGGTGACGGGCGGACAGGTGATGGCGACGTTGCGCGAGATGAACCAAAGTATGGGGACGACCATCGTGATCGTCACCCACGATCTCACCTACGTCCGCCCGGGCGACCGGGTCCTGCGCATGGAAGACGGTCGGCTGGCGGCGCGTACCCCCGGGGAGTGATTCGGCCCATGGCCCAGACGACGCCGGAATCGCCGCCCCCGCCGCTGAAGCCCCCTTTTTCGTGGCGCGCCGAGACCGAGGAGTGGGTTCGTACGATCGTCTTCGGCCTGCTCTGGTACTTCTGCATCATCACTTTCGTGGTCGAGGCCTACAAGATCCCCAGCAACTCGATGCTGCCGACCCTGTTCGGCAGCGACGATTTCGCCCAGGGCGACCGGGTGCTGGCGATCAAGGCCCTGGACCAGTTCGGCTCGCTCCGACGCGGCGACGTCATCGTGTTCATCTCGGTGGAGAAGTCGAGCCAGCTCAAGCGGTTGGTCAAGCGCCTGGTCGCCTTTCCCGGCGAGACGGTCGAGATCGTCGAGACCGCTCCCTGCCAGCACAAGTCGGGGTTCGATGGGAGGCAGGACGGGAAGTTGGCGATCAACGGCAAGGTGGTCACCGACCCACCGATCTTCCTCGATCTCCGCTACGAGCCGGACCGCCGCCTCGCCCTCGGCAAGACCTTGACGGTGCCCCCGGGACACTACCTGGTCCTGGGGGACAACACGCACTCGAGCAACGATGGACGCATGTGGGGTCCGCTGCCGCAGGAGAACGTCCTCGGTCGGGCGCTCTTTGTCTGGTGGAAGCCCGGCCGGCTCAGCTCGCTCAATCCCAACCGGCAGCGCCTGAAATAGCGAAGGACCCGCGATGCCTCCGAGCATTCCCGGACTGAAGATCCTGGAGAAAATCGCCGAAGGCGGCTCCTCGTTGATCTACAAGATCCTCGACGAGCGCAACAATGAGCATCGCGCGCTCAAGGTGCTGAACGAAAAGTCGACCGCCGACTCCGGCATGGTCAAGGCGTTCAAGGCCGAGGCCTCCCTCCTGATGGAGCTCGACCATGAGGGGCTGGTCAAGGTCTTCGACATCGGTGAGGCGTACGGACAGCATTACATGGTGATGGAGTACTTCCCCGGCCACAACCTGAAGCGGATGCTGCAGGAGAAGAATGCGCTCCTGAAGGACCTCGCGCTCGAGATCGGCCAGAAGGTGGCCTCGGTGCTGCTGGAACTGCACCTGAACGGGATCGTGCACAAGGACGTGAAGCCCGAGAACGTGCTCTACAGCGACTCCGGTCGCGTGAAGGTGATCGACCTTTCGATCGCCCAGCGCAAGGGCGGATTCTGGACCGCGCTCTTCAAGAAGCCGGTCCAGGGGACGCCCTCGTACATGTCCCCGGAGCAGATCCGCAACGAGAAGCTGGATCACCGCTGCGACATCTACTCGCTCGGGGTGACGCTGTACGAGCTGCTCGCGAGCCGGCCGCCGTTCATCGGCACCTCGCAGGACGACATCCTGATGAAGCACCTCAAGGAGCGCCCCGCGAACGTCAAGGACCTTTGCCCCGGCGCGAGTGCGGACTTCTGCAAGCTGGTGATGAACATGCTCGAAAAGTCCCCCGACCGGCGCATTCAGGACATGAACCTGGTGCTGTTCGAGATGAACAAGGTCTCCCGGCTCACCCGCGCGCCGGGACGCACCACGCGCGTGCACGGGCGCTCGACCCGGATCAACCTCCAGGCCGGGATGTGCAACTTCTTCCGCATCGACCGGGCCCAGAAGAAGGGGACCTCGATCAACGGCCGTGGGGTGCTCACCAACCTCAGCCGCCACGGCGTGGGCTTCAAGTGCAACGTCAAGCTGACCTGCGACGAGCAGATCGAGCTGCTCGCGACCATCCCGCCGCTCAAGCAGCCGCTCAAGTTCGTCGGCAGCGTCGTCTGGTGCACGAAGCAGGCGACCGACACGATCTACAGCATCGGCATCCGCCTGGCCGAGACCCCCGCGGATTACCTGGCGAAGTTCGAGGTGCTCAAAGAGAGCCTCGAAGCCAACCGCTGAGCTCCGTCAGGCCTGCGCTCGATATCCGGATTGCGGGTCGTGCTCGTGTTCGTACTCGACCGGGGGCCACTTCTGCTCTACTATCCGTGAGATTCTCCGCGGCGCAGCAAGATTCTGCGAGCGTCGTGCTTGCGAGGAATCACACCTTCTGCAGTTGGACAATCCGAGCAATCCGGACAATCCGTATAATCCGTAGTTCCGTCGGTTGCGGCGGCAGCCGCGCCTGTGTCGAGAACGATTACGAGAACGATCGCGAGTACGGGCACGAGCACGATTCCGCGGACGAGGGCCGGTACTCAGGCCTTCTCCCGCTCCTTCACTTCGCCTTCCTTCACCCCTTGTGCGGTGAGATCGAGGATGTCCCGCACCATCTGGACCAGGCGCCAGCGCTGGAACGGCTTGGAGAGCACCCCGTAGAGGCCAAAGAAGAAGGGCCTCGGCGTGTTCTCGATCACCGCGCGCGCGGTGAGCATGATCACCGGGATGTTCTGCGTGCGCGGGTCTTTCTTGAACACCTCGAATACCTGATAGCCGTTCATCCCCGGCATCATGATGTCGAGGATGATCATGTTGATCCCGGGCTCCTCCTGCGCGATGCGGATCCCTTCCTTGGGGTCGGCCGCGGTCTTGACCGCGTACCCCTCCTGCACCAGGAAGTGCTTCGTGATGTCCAGGATGTTCACCGCATCGTCGATGATGAGGATCGTGCTGGCCATTTCTCCTCCAGGTTTCACGAGCCCGTGCGCTGGCGCGCGATCAGGGTCGGCAGAACGTCCGTGAACCGGTCCACCTCCTCGGTGGTGTTGCGCGCCGAGAAACTGATGCGCAGCGCCGTGCTCGCCTCTTCCGGGGTAAGGCCGATCGCCGTCAGCACGGGCGAGGCATGGATCGCACCCGAGGGGCAGGCCGCGCCGGTGGAGACGGCGATCCCCTCGAGGTCGAGCGCGATCATCAGCCGATCGGCCCGCACCCCGGGGAAGGATACGTTCATCGTATTGGGAAGCCGGTGCTCGGTGGATCCGTTCCAGCGCACGTCGGGGATCCGCTCGTGCAGGCGCGCCCACAGCCGGCCGGTCAGGTCGAGCATCCGCAGCCGATGGCCGTCGAGGTCGCCGATCGCGGCGCGC
>Ga0082335_1007640_pt1 | contig 12875 bp, 11 predicted proteins | sample Subgrocontami58m_FD_72375 | JGI IMG/M metagenome (GOLD analysis project Ga0082335, IMG submission 72375) | Subsurface groundwater microbial communities from S. Glens Falls, New York, USA - GMW37 contaminated, 5.8 m (SPADES assembly) (version 2) ...
GATTATAAGTATAGGTAAAATCAGGGCTGAAAATCCAGAACCAAAGTGTTGCAATGAACGCCGTGACAGGATGGACAAAGAGGATGAGGCACAGGTAAATCATCAGACCCGAGAGAAAAAAGAGCAAGAGCTTTCCTAAGATGACACTTTGAATCCCTACGCCGAAAATATTTAAGAAAAAGGCATAATAATACGGCATCAGTGGCCCGTAAACCCACCAATAATCCCTGTAGGGAAGATCGCCTTGCATTGTGCGTTCAAAACAGTACAAATCCCTTCCCAGATCGCCCTGGGCAATGGTCAATTGAATGTTGTGAAAGGGATGCAAAATGATGGCGCCCACGATACAGGCGACAAGAAAGAAGACTCTTTCAAGAGTGAAAAGCGACGGAGAAGATTTTGATGGATCGCGGAGATTTTGAATCAAAGTAATTTTGGTTTTATAAAATTTTTTATCCGGTTATAATAACTTATCTCTCGGCAGATTATAGTACGAAATTCAGGCCGGGAGAATGAATGCTTCAACTATTTCCGGGAACTTGGCGCCGGGATATGTCAAAGTGGGATTAAAACAGGGGGAAGTTATGATAACGATTGATGAATTCAAGAAATTGCAGTTAATTGTCGCTCAGATCAAAGAGGTCAAAGAACACACGAACGCGGATAAGCTTTATGTGGTGAAAGTAGATACGGGAACGGAGGAAAAACAGCTTGTGGCGGGGATTCGCAAGTCTTACACAAAGGAACAGTTGATTGGCCGGCGGGTGATTATTGTCGCTAACCTTGAGCCCGCCGTTATCCGGGGAGAAGAATCGCAGGGAATGATTTTGGCAGCCTCCGATGAAAATGGGATTTCGATTATCCAGCCGGATCGTGATGCCAAATTGGGAAGCATTGTAAAGTAGGTCGTGATGCTAAATGGCCTTAAACAATTTGTCCCGTCGAGTGTTTGCCTTGCCTGTGACGGGTGCTGCCGTTTTAAAGAGAAGGATAGCGTCTGGCGGCCAAGAATCACGCAAGAAGAAATCGCGCGAAAAAACAAGCCGGATTTGCTCTCCGTCATTTACGCGAAAGAAAATGTAGATGCGCAGGGATATTTAAAAACAACTTCCTGCGGCGATGGGCCGCATTTGTGTTCTTTTTTTTCCGCGCCGGAAAACGCCTGCACCATTTATGACGCGCGCCCTTTTGAATGCCGGCTGTATCCTTTCGTCCTCATCAAAAAAGACAATTGTGCGGCTATCGCCGCCCATCACGCCTGCCCATTTATTCAGGAAAAAAGACACGACGATCAGTTTGAGAAATACGTCGGGTATCTTAAGGGTTTCTTTGAAAAGAAAGAAGTCCGGGAATTTCTCAAGAGAAATCCTTCCATGGCCGGCGAGTACAAAGATTACGAAAATGAGTTAGAATACCTTTTTACTGTTCTCTAAAGCTTCCATGGCACTCGACCTCCTCAAAGAAAAATCCCGCATTGAAGAATTCCTCAACAAATCACCGCATCAACTATCCGTCTTTTCTTTTGTGAATATTTTTCTCTGGAAAGACTTCTTTAGGTTCACTCTCGATGAAATTAACGGCAATCTCTGTGTTTTCGCCGAGGATTCCGTGGGATGTTTTTTGTATCTTCCTCCTTTAGGTGAGCGCGTGAGCCGCGAGGTTTTGACGGAATGTTTTCGCCGCATGAATGTGAAAAATAAAAATCCCGGCGTCTCCCGCGTTGAAAACATGGAAACCGACGATACGGAGCTGTTGCCGTCGCCGGCGTTTCGATTTTTCAAGAAAAGCGACGAGTATATCTATCGAGCCAAAGACATTGTTTCCCTGAAAGGCAACCTGTTTAAAAGCAAAAGGTCTTCTTACAATCAATTCATCAAACATTACGATTACGAATTTCTGCCGTATATCGATTCGATGAAAGACGAATGCCTTGCGCTTTACCGCGCGTGGAAAAAAGGCAAGTTCAAAAGCAATAACGACGCCAATGTTCGGCAAATGCTTGAAGAAAACGAAACTGTTCACCATCTTGCCTTAACTCATGCTAAAATTCTGGAGCTTGCAGGGTATATTGTGCGTATCGCTGGGCGCATCGTCGCCTACAGTTTTGGGTACGCCTTAAATAAAACGACGTTTTGTATTCTTTTTGAAATCACGGATTTAAACGTGAAGGGGCTTTCGGTTTTTATTTTCCGGGAATTTTGCGCCGAGCTTGTAAAGCAAAAAGTTTCCCTTATCAATGTCATGGACGATTTTAATTTGGAGAATATCAAGAAGGTAAAGTTGTCCTTTCGGCCGCACGCTGTCATTCCTTGTTTTAATATGTCTCAGAAAGTTTCACGCCATGAATAATCCTAAAGACCAGAGTTTTGTGATTTTTGACGTTGAGACAACCGGTCTTTCGCCGCAAGGGGGAGACAGGATTGTTGAAATCGCGGCGCTTAAAATCAAGAACATGAAGGTTGTTAAAAAGTTTCATTCTTTGGTGAATCCGCAAAGGGAAATTCCGATGGGCGCTTTTTCGGTGAACGGAATTTCCCAGGATATGGTCAAAGACGCGCCGGCATCCCGCGAAATCCTCCCGGATTTTTGCCAGTTTGCCGATGGAAGCGCTTTGGTCGGCCATAACGTGGAATTTGATTTAGGATTTGTGTGTTATGAGTTGTCGCTTGTTAATCAATATCTCGATGACAACGCGCCCGTCATTGACACCTTAAAAATGGCTCGTCAGCTTTTGCCGCATTTAGGGCGCTACCCTTTGTGGTCGGTGGCGCAGTCACTGGGAATTAAGAGCGAACAAAAACACCGGGCTATGGCGGATGTTGAATTGACTTATGATGTTTTTTGCAATTTGGTAAAAATGATGGGCGAAAAAGATATTTCCGAGGTAGGCTTGCTGCCAAATGTTTTACAAAAGTATCAGCCCCCCAAACAAGTGCGCAATCAGGCGACGTTTCAATGGTAATGAACCCTCAATTTAAAAGCTTTGATGTCTGCGTCGATGCCTTTGAGGTGTTCAATCTTTTTAAAGATGAGCCACGCGTTTTTTTCTTGGACAGCAGTTTGCCTTCTGAGCAGCTTGGCCGCTTTTCCTTCATCGGTTTTGACCCGTTTGATATTTTTGAAACCCGCGGATATGATTCGCTGCGTGATTTAGAAAAACTTTTTGTAAAATACGCGCGCCGGCAAAAGGGCTCTTTTGCCGGCGCGCCGGTTACCGGCGGGATGGTGGGGTATTTGGGATATGATTTTGGTTTCCATTTGGAAAAAATCGCGCGAAGAAAGAAGGCGGAATCGCACATCCCCGATTGCCATTTTTGTTTTTACGACTGTGTGATTGCCATTGATCATGTTTTAAGAAAGCTGCATGTCATTTCAAGCGGCCTGCCGGAAAAAAATATTTACCTTCAGGAAAAACGCTCGCAGTATCGCCTTGAAAAGATAATCAAAAAGCTCTCGGCCTATGGCTCATCCGAGGAAAAATTTTCTTCCATCTCAGCGCCGTTCAATGACGGGGAAGAGCCCCTGTCTTCTTTTCTTTCGAGCGATTTCTCGCGGGATACTTATTGTCAGGCCGTGGAAAAAGCATTGGGGTATATCCGAAGCGGCGATATCTATCAAGTCAACCTGGCCCAGAAATTTTTATTGGATAAAAACGCGCACCCTTTTGACATTAATTCCATTGAGTTATATGAACAATTGAGGCGCTGTTCTCCGTCGGGTTTTGGAAGCTATCTGGATTGCGGTGATTTCCAAATTTTAAGCAGTTCACCCGAAAGGTTTTTACGCCTGCAAGGCGTGGTTGCCGAAACCCGTCCCATGAAAGGGACGCGCCCGCGCGGCCTCAACGGCGCCGAAGACGCGCAGTTGCGCCATGAACTTCTTAACAGCGCCAAAGATCAAGCCGAGCTTTTGATGATTACCGATTTGGAACGAAACGATTTGGGGCGCGTGTGCCGCTATGGTTCGGTCCACGTGGATCAGATGCGTACACTCGAAAGCTACGAACATGTTTTGCAGGCCACATCTTCGATCAAAGGAATTTTAGAAAAAGGAAAAGACGGCTTTGATTTGCTGCGCGCTTCTTTTCCGGGCGGATCAATTACAGGGTGCCCCAAGATCCGCTCGATGGAAATCATCGAGGAGCTTGAGCCGAGCCGGCGTCAGATGTATACCGGGGCTCTGGGGTATATGGATTTTTCCGGCAATATGGATTTTAATGTTCTCATTCGCACGCTTTTGGTTGAACAAGAACGTATTTCTTTTCACGTGGGAAGCGGCATTGTGGCGGATTCCTCCCCGCGGGAAGAATACGCGGAAACGCTTCTTAAATCAAAAGCGATGTGCCGGGCCCTTCAAGCATCTCTTATTTCTCAAACGTCGAAAGTTTAATCTATGCGAAAGAAAATGTTATTTCTTAACGGTGCCATGGTTCCGGCGACAAAAAATCTTTTAGAGAATTTATCTCCGGGGATTCTTTCGGGCTGCGGCGTTTTTGAAACCATGCGCGCCTATGATGGGAAAATCTTTGCCCTCAACGCGCATCTTAAAAGGCTTTTTGCCGGGCTTGTGAGCCTTAACATTAAAACAAATTTTTCATCCGATACGCTCGAAAAACAACTTTATCTTTCGCTGACAAAAAATGAATTGAAAAATGCCCGCATCCGCCTGACCGTTTGGCAAAGCCAGAAAAAAGTCAAGATTTCCATTATCGCTTTTCCTTACCTCTCCTATTCTTTGGGCAAATATCTCAGCGGTTTTAAAGGCAGAACGTTTCATCCCCAGGTGCCGGGGATGTTCCAGCGCCCGCGCATAAAATCCGTCAATTACCTTGGGTTTCTTCTGGCTTTCCGTCGGGCGAAAATCAAAGGCTGCGACGAGGCCATTCTTTTAGACAAAAAAGGATGTGTTGTGGAAGGAAGCCGCAGCAATATTTTTTGTGTCAAAGACAATGTCCTTTACACGCCGAATTTAGAAAGCGGATGCTTGAACGGTATCACGCGCCAGATTCTTTTAAAAATCGCTGCCAGCAAGGGCATTACCTGTAAAGAAAGCGCTGTTTTGAAAGAAGAATTATTTTTATGCGATGAGGCCTTTTTGACCAACTCATTGATGGAGATTATGCCTTTGACAAATGTTGACGGTCAGCCCATAGGAAGCGGGAGGGCCGGAAAAATCACGCTGCGGTTGCTGGCGGCGTACCGCTTGTATGTCAAAAAATCGCTTTAAACTAAAAGTTATGCGGGTAAATTTTATCAGTTTCTGTTTGCCCTTATGCGGGGGTGTTAATATAATGAAGACAATCTTTTGGCCTATATGAAACCCCGTATTCTTTTAATCGCAGGCGTATTGTTTTTTTCCCTTTGGGGAAATGTTTCTGCCCAGGACATTGACGCGTCCGATACCGAGTCAACCGCGCCGGAAGATCCCCTCGCCATTTGGAAAGAAACAATCGCCGACCTTAAATCGCGCGCTCAATTTCTTCTCACGGAAAACCACTCCCTTGTCTCAAGCAACGAAACCCTTCTCAAAGAGTACACCAGCCTTCAAGATGCCATTAGGCTTATTGAAGGAGAAAACCTGCGCCTTAAAAGTGAGCCCGGGCGCTTGAATCAACTCGTTTCCGACGAAGCCCTGAAAATCAAATCCCTCCAAAGGGATATCGATTCTTTGGAAACAACCCTTTCGCTTCTTGAAAAAGGAAACACCGCTCTCGCCCAGAGGCTCTCCACCTTGGATGAGACCCGCGCCCTTCAGGAAAATCAACTGGGCACCCTCGACTCCCGGAGGGTTGAGCTTCAAAATCATTTAACAGAGCTTATGTCTTTTCCCCAAAAAGAATCTCCCCGTTTTTCCAAAGAAATAGAAATCCTAAAAGATTCAATTGCCCAAGTTGAAATTTCTGTTCAAGAAACCAAAAACACCCAATCCTCATTCTCCCAGGGGCTTCTCCTTCACTCCGACACCCAGGCCAAGCTTCAAAAAGACAATGCCCTTCTTGAGTCTCAAATCGCCACCCTTCAAAGCAGTTCCATCTCTTCTTTAAAAGAGACGGACCTTCTTAAAAAACTCAATGAGGCCACAGAGACTGCTAATAAAGAAGCTTTGATGCAGAAGGCTTCACAGAGGCAAGAAATCGACGATAAGACTCAACAGCTCGAAGCGCAGGTTGCTCATCTGAGCCAATCCATCGAAGGGCTCAATATCCAAGGCCTTAAGGAAAAAGAAGAACAGTTGCGCGGCATCATTGAGAAATTTGAAAAGGAACATGAACGGTTGGAGGGAAGGATTTTTGATGCCGCGCAGAATATCGCCGCCATCATACGCGAAAAAAAGATGATTCAAGATTTAGTGGCCGCGCAAACCGAGGCCCGAAAACAAGAAGAAGAAAGGCGTTACGATGAGCCGACGTTTTTGCGTCCGCCTCCGCCGGCGCTTATCGCCGCGCAGGAAGAAACATCCACCGTCGACATAGAGGGCTCTTCCGAGGCCATTGCCTATGCCTTCGCCGGCCGTCAGATGTATTCCCAGGCTATTTCGGCTTATGAAAAAGCCCTGCGGGAAGGCGGCAACAAGAAAAATATTTATTTCAATTTGGCGTACATTTATTTGCAGATGGGCAATATTCCCGAAGCCATCCTCAATTACAAAAATGTCCTTAAAATCGACCCCAGCGACCGGGAAGCGAAATTCAATATCGAAGAGCTGCGCAACAAACTTTCCCATTGACGAATCCTTGTTGTAATGAAAGAATACCCCCTCAAAACAACAATCTCGACGCTGTATTTCCTTCAGTTGAATCTGTGTAGCGCATAAAAAAGGAGAAATCTCATGAATGACATTCTAAAAATCTTGGCCGATGACGCCCGCGTCACGCCCGCGGAGATTGCCAAACTGACGGGTAAAAATCTTGCCTCTGTTAAAAAGGCGATTAGTCAGTATGAAAAAGAAGGCGTGATCATAAAATACAAGGCCGTCATCAATCAGGATTTGATTAAAGAGGCGAGCTCTTTTGTCCGGGCTTTGATTGAGGTGAACATCACGCCTCAAAAAGATGTTGGCTTTGATTCCGTTGCCGAAAGGATTTACAGTTTTTCGGAAGTGAAAAGCTGCTATCTTCTTTCCGGGGCGTATGACCTTTTGCTTGTGGTGGAGGGAGAAAATATACAAACCGTTGCCAATTTTGTCGCCTCCAAGCTTTCCTCGATGGAAAACGTCCGCGGCACGACCACGCATTTTTTGCTTAAGAAATACAAAGAAGACGGCGAGGTCTTAAAAAAGAGCGGCAACCACAAACAGTTGAATATTTCTTATTGAAACATTAGGGTTTTAGTTTTTTAAAGGGTTAATATGCGAATTTCTAAAAAAGTAGAACAGTTGGCGCCTTCCGGCATCCGCGCTTTTTTTGATCTCGTTTTGGGGATGAAGGATGTTATTTCTCTGGGCGTGGGCGAGCCGGATTTTGTCACTCCGTGGCACATCCGCGAAAAGGCCATTTATTCTCTTGAAAAAGGCTACACGTCTTACACATCCAACAAGGGAATGGTGGAATTACGTAAGGAGCTTGACTCTTTTTTAGAGCACCGGTTTGGGATAAATTACGATTGGGAAGAGGAAATGCTCATCACGGTCGGCGTTAGTGAAGGCATGGACTTGGCCATGAGGGCGATTTTAAATCCCGGCGATAAAGTGGTTATTCCTCAGCCGGCGTATGTTTCTTACGGGCCTTGTGTTGACTTGGCGGGGGGAAAACCCATTTTCTTGGAAACGACTCTTCAAAGCAAGTTTAAGGTGACACCGAAGCAAATTGACGAGGCCTGTCAAAAGGAAAAGAATGTGAAGGCCTTGCTTATGGGTTACCCGGGAAATCCGACGGGCGCTTCCTACACAAAGACGGAATTAAACGACATCGCCCGCGTTGTTTTAAAGCACGGCCTTTTGGTTGTCAGCGATGAAATTTATGATGAGCTGACTTATGATTTTGAACACACGCCGTTTGCTTCGCTTAAGGGGATGAAAAACCGCACCGTTTATCTTAACGGTTTTTCCAAGGCCTATGCCATGACGGGGTTTCGTATCGGCTGGGCGTGCGGGCCCAAAGATATTATCGCGGCCATGACAAAAATCCATCAATACACCATCATGTGCGTTCCGATTACCAGCCAGATGGCCGCTATTGAGGCCTTGCATAGCGGCGCAAAATCTGTTGCCAAAATGAAGGAAGAATACTTGAGGCGCCGGCGCTTTGTTGTTCAAAGCCTCAATGAAATCGGTTTAGAATGCCATACCCCGGAGGGGGCTTTTTATGTTTTTCCATCTATCAAAAAAGTAAAGCAAAGCTCGCTGGATTTTGCCAAGGATCTTCTTGAAAAAAAGAAGGTGGCCTTGGTGCCGGGCGTTGCCTTCGGCAAGTTTTGCGACCAGTATGTCCGTATTTCTTATGCGTCCAGCTTTGAGAATCTCAAAGAGGCTATGGCGCGCATTGGAAGCTATATCAACAAATCGTAAACCATCACCTCATATGCCGGATAAAAAGATTTCAAAAAAGCAAAGCAACGTTGATTTTGAGATTCAGTTCATCGAAAGCATCTTGAAAGAAAACCCGAATTTTACCGAAGCCCTGAGCGTCTTGGGAGGCCTTTATACCCAAAAAGGATTATATGAAAAAGGCCTGCAGGTTGACGAAAGGCTTTCTTGTTTGCGCCCCAATGACGCGATTGCACATTACAATTTGGCATGCAGCTACTCGCTTTTAAACAGCCTTGAAAAGTCCTTTGAGGCGCTTAAGCGCGCCTTTGAGTTAGGATACGATGATGTTGAGCATCTTAACCGTGACCCTGATTTAATGAATCTGCGGCAGGACAATCGCTTTCAGGAATTCTTCGTGAAAATACGAAATACCAGCCTCCCAAAATAGCCCCTTGGCATGGATAAAGCCCGCACGCCGAAGCCGGAAAAAAATTCTCAAGAGGTTAGGCAATACATCAGATTGAAAAGTGTTTTTCCGGTGGAATGCGTTTTTCTCGACGTGGTTTCCGGCCGGGAAATTTTCTCCCCGCAGCTCGGATTTACCTCCAACATCAGCCGCGGCGGCATTTGCCTTAACACATATCATCTCCCCGAAGAAATTCTAAAACGTTTACAAGCGAAAGACGTTCACGTAAATTTAAAAATCAGCATTCCCCTGAACCGTCCGGCGCTTGCGGCGAAAGCCTGCGTTGCCTGGCTTCGAGAATCCGGCGATGCCTCACAATCAAAATACGATATAGGCCTTCGGTTTATCCATGTTGAAGCGGCCGGCCTCAACGGGATGTTAAAAGAAGCTCAATGGCTTAAATGGACATCGGATGCGGCGGTTGTCGTGGCGTGCGTGGCGGCGTTTTTCTTGGCCGGCAGTATGGCGTATAATTTTCAGCTGCGCAAAGCCAATCAGGAATTTATTACCCGCTTCGTTGCCTCTCAAGAAAAAGAAACGACAGCCAGAAAAACTTTAGAAAGTATCGAGAACGAACAAACAGCGCTCTCTGAAGCAATCACGCGATATGAAAACGAAGTCGCGCGGCTGCAGGAAGAGTTGAAAATAGCGAACGCGGATTTAGAGGCGGGCGCTCAGCAGGCGCAAGGGCTTCAGGATGAAATTGAAAAACTTAAGGGCCAGAAAGATCCTTTAGAAAATGAATACGCGGCACTTTTGCAAAGGCAAGAAGGGGCGGCGCTTACCCTCAAAGATGCTGAGGAAGTCAGGGGCTATTTACAAACCGAGATCGTCGAGAGAATGTATCGGTGGCTCTTGAATCATCAAAACGTCTCAACAGGGCTTGTCCTTAGTTTTGAAGGTGATGCGGGTGTTATTAAAGATTGGGCTTTCACTTACGATCAGGCGCTGGCGGCGAATGTTTTTCTTTTATTTAAAAACCCCGCCGGCGCTAAGAAAATTTTTAATTTCTTTTACCGAAAGGAAAAAGAAAACTTCGTTGGATTTCACAACGCCTATTACGTTGATTCCGGAGAAGTGGCGGAGCATGCAATTCACTGCGGCCCCAATATCTGGTTGGGAATTGCCGTCATGCAATATACACAAAAGACAGGTGACGCGCAGTATCTGCCCTTGGCTCGCCGGATTGCCTCGTGGCTCATGGCTATTCAGGATCAAGACGCGGCCGGGGGTTTGCGCGGCGGGCCGCAGTTTAGCTGGTTTTCCACGGAACACAACCTCGACGCGTATGCCTTTTTCGGAATGCTTTATCAAATGACGCGTGAAGAACCCTACAACATCGCGCAGGAAAAAACTCTCAGCTGGTTAAAAAATTACGCAATGACGCCGCACAGCGATGATTACAAAATCCCTCCTGTGAAGCGCGGCCGGGGAGACGCCACGATAGCAACGGATACCTTCGCCTGGTCGCTGGCTTCTTTGGGCCCGGAAACGTTATTGTCGATTGGCATGAATCCGCGGGAAATAATGGACTTCGCGCAAAAACAATGCGAAGTCAAAGGCCATTTTAAACGCCCTGACGGTTCTTTAGTTGAGGTTTCCGGTTTTGATTTTGCGAAACCCGGCCATGTAGCGCGCGGCGGGATTATTTCTTCTGAATGGAGCGCCCAGATGGTTATTTCTTATCAGGTCTTAAGCCGATTCTTTTTGAAAGGCGCGGATATGGCCCAAGCGCGGGATTATCAAGAAAAGGCGGATTCTTATTTAAAGGAACTCAACAAATTGATTATTGCCAGCCCGTCGGCAAAAGGGCAAGGAGAAGGATGCCTTCCTTATGCCACCAAGGATGACGCGGATACCGGCCACGGTTGGCGGACGCCGCAAGGCACCTCGACCGGATCGGTCGCGGGCACAGCCTATATGTTAATGGCGCTAAAAGGATTTAATCCGCTTATGTTGGGAGGCGTTTATGAATAGGCAGGGTAAAAATTATTTTTTAATCGGTTTTGTTTGCGCGATATTTATTGCCTCCGGTTTTTATGCGGGCAACGTTTTCGCCTTTGAACATCCCCGTTATGAAATAACCGCGGCGGTTGATTCAGCAGAGAAAACCATCGCCGCCAAGGAAAAAGTTACTTTTGTCAATAATGCAGACAACCCGACGCAAGAATTGTATTTCCATATTTACCCCAACCGTAAATATACCGACGAGGAAATGGCGTTTATGGCGCGCTACGCGGGATATTTTAAGGTGAATCCTTTCCCGGAAGGATTTAAGCAGGGAAAGCTGGAAATCCAGAATGTTTCATTGGGCGGAAAGAATTTGGATTTTCGTATCGAAGGCGCAGACCAAACGCTTCTTAAAGTCATGCTGGATGCGCCGCTTCAAAAAGGCGAGAGTATCAGCGTTGACATTGACTTTATGGCGGTGATTCCCCACGCCTACGGAAGGTTTGGCTGGCATGAAGATATCATGGCGCTGGCCAGATGGTATCCGATATTGTCCGTTCATGACAAAGAGGGATGGAATACCCATCCCTTTTATCCTTTTCACCGGCCGTTTTTTAGCGAATCGGCTAATTATTCCGTTCAATTAACCGTGCCCGATAATCAGGTGATTATTCATTCAGGAGATTTAATCAGTGAAACACAAAATTCTTCGGGAACAAAAACAGTTGTTTTAGAAACAGAAAATCCCGTGCGCGATTTTTCTTTGGCGCTGAGCCCGTCGTATAAAATCTTTGAAACAACTGAACAGGGCGTTGCCATCAAATCTTTTTACAAAGAAGGCGATGAAGGGCGCGCAAAGGAAGCGCTTAATGACGCAAAAGACACATTTAATCATTATATTAAAAGGTTTGGCGTGTATCCCTATAAGGAGTTTAGCATCGCGCCGGTGTATTTGGGATATGGCGGCGAGCAGATGTCCAACATGATTTTTATCGATACCCGGGTTTACGGATTGCCGAAGTTTTTGTCGCGGTATTTTGATTTTCTCATCTCGCATGAGGCCGGGCACCAGTGGTTTTATAATCTCCTCGGTGTTGACGGATTTTCCAACATGTGGCTGGAGGAAGGTGTTAATTCTTATTTCAATCTGGAATACTTGGAGAACAAATACGGGAAAGATGCCGCAGTTGTCGTATTGCCAAAATATCTGGATTGGCTTTTGCCGAATTTTTCCTTCAGGCGCGGGCGGGATTACCGCTACAAAACGATTGCTCGGACAAATTTGGATAGGCCCGTAACGGGGAAATTATCAAGCTTTACCGAGCCTTCCAGCATTTTTTCTATTACCTACGGAAAGGGTTCGCGGATTATTTCCATGCTTCGCTATAAAATCGGCGATGAGGCCTTTAAAAAAGTTTTCAAAAGGATTTTTCAGGAATATCAATTTAGGAATTTAACGGTGGATGATTTTATGCGCGTCTGCCAAGAGGAAAGCGGCCAGGATTTGCGGGAAGAATTCTTTGACCCGTGGCTGTCGACGACAAAGAAATACGACGTTGCCGTCAACGGTGTCCGGGGAGGGAAAATTCTTCTCGAAAATCGCGGTGAAATAACCATGCCGGTTGACCTTCGCGTGGAATTTTCTGATGGCACAGTGAAAGACATGGCTTGGGATGGCCGAGGGAAAACGAAAGAAATGGCCGTTGATGGCGCCGCCTCCGTCAAAGTCAAACGCGTTTCCCTTGACCCTAATGAAAATATTCTGGATATTGACCGCACCAACAATATTTGGCCGCGGCAAATTTATGTCAAACCCGTTCCTTTGTATGTAGGGCTTTACGATATAGCGCTATTTCAAAAGGAGGATGCGTATAATCTCATTGCTGGCCCAGAGCTGGCGAATTCGGGAATTGGAATCAAAGCCGCATTGCATAAACCCTTTGACCAAAGTTTTTACGCGGCAAGCGATTACAATTTTAATGAGGGCCTTGTG
>Ga0082335_1007642_pt1 | contig 12869 bp, 16 predicted proteins | sample Subgrocontami58m_FD_72375 | JGI IMG/M metagenome (GOLD analysis project Ga0082335, IMG submission 72375) | Subsurface groundwater microbial communities from S. Glens Falls, New York, USA - GMW37 contaminated, 5.8 m (SPADES assembly) (version 2) ...
TATTGCATAGGGCAATAACAGACCGGGAAAAGCAGCATGCCAGAATATCGGCTAAGAGCATACACCGAGAGTGCCTGCCCGGCTCCTTCGGGGAAGCTTCTTCAGTGGCTGGTTTTGGCCGGGAGCGGCGGTTGCCCATAGTCGCCGAAAGCGACCCCAAGAAAATTGCGGGTTTTTGCGAGTGTCCGCTTACGGGCTCAGCTGCGAATTCACGCAACCGGCCAATTCCGGCCACTGAAGACGTTTTCCCTAAGCAGCCGCTCACGTGCGCTCCCTGTATGCTATCGGAACAAAGCTTCCAACTCGTATGGCCAATTCAGCACGCAACCGATTACTGCGCGGTGTAAAGGGAGTCGACCTTGGGAAGGCAGTCTTGCTCTTCGCGAACGACAAGTGCGTGCTGACATCGAAGGGGACTCTTGAGCACTTTACTTTGCATCTCGGACCCAACTCGAAGGTCCTCGATGTTCATAGGACTACTATCGGCGCCGATGGATCTTCTACACATGTGACGCTCTTTTCCATCACCCACGCGAACTTGGCCGCGATGATGCAAGAGCTTGCTCTACCTATTGCGGCGGCCTTAATTGGACTAGCTCACCCACTGAGTCCCGAACGGATGGCGAAGCGACGAGTTGGTGCTATCGTAGGCCTCCTTCCTACCGGAGCTGATATGTGTGCTCTGACTCGAGTGGACCGCCGGAGATTGGCGGTCGATCGCAAGAAGCTAATTTCGCGAACGTGGGCCCCTGAGTTTCTTGACGAACTTTACGACCTTGAAGAAGGAAAGATATTTGCATTGTTCTGGTGCCCGAGAGGTCGCAGACCCCGCAAGATTGGTTACGGCTTTCCAGTCACCGATTGCAGGCGACATCGGCGCCTCATCTGGATTCCAGACCAGAGAGTCGCCGAGGCATTCCAACTTGTTGGCAACCTCTTGGAAGATATGGCGGCCAGATACGGCTCATATCGTACTCTAGGGTGAAATCCCTGCAGCAACCCTCCGATGCGGAGAATTGCTGTAAGGCAGGCTATACCCCTACTTTTCGACTCCAGATCAGAGGCGCTAGCTAAGCATGGGAACCGTTTACATCCTTGGCGCTGGCTTTTCCAAGTCATGTGGCATCGCAACCGACTTGGAGATGTTGGATGCGTTAAACCCTATGCTCAAGGCTACGGCATCAAAAGATGGGGGACTGCCAAGGACAACGATCGACTACTTGCGGGAGCAATGCTTCTTCAATCAGCCGAAAGTCGGCTTTGAGTTATTCTTGTCGACTCTGTCATCGCTGAAATTCCTATCTGAATCCTTGAGGCCCAGTGCAAATATTTTTCGAGAAGAAGAGAAGGAGCTTCGGAACGCTCTTCGTAGCTACCTTAAGTTGTGCGTTGGTCAGGTAAACTGGGCGATCGAGGGCAAGACGATTCTGGACTTCCTAGGTCGGGTAGAGTGGAAGCGCGACTTTATCCTGACATTCAATTACGACTTGCTTCTGGAGGCCGCGGCCAAAAGACTCGCGTTGATAGTCGGGGAGCGGGTCATCCATCTGCACGGTGCGATCGGCGAAAGAACGATGGCTTGGCCGACGTTTACAAAATTTGCGTATAGAACAACCAAGGTTCCCCTGGCTCCAAGATGGAAGAGAGCATTCGACATACTGCGTAATCAGACGGAGATAGATAGGCTAGTGTTTATTGGGTACTCAATGCCCCCGTCAGATCTCGAAGCAAAGTCACTTTTTACCTATTCAGATTGGTATAACAGCATGTCAGTACCAGCCTTCTATGAAGGCAAGCGAGTACCATCGGACAAGTGCTATTCCTACGAAATCGTTGTAGTAAATCCGTCCAAGACAATTGCGCCCAACTACGGGTTTTTCCGCAAGGCACCGGTGTTTCATCCATTAACTCTTAAGGAGTGGCTGAGTAAGCCACACTGACCTGTCGGACCTCAGAACGCTGGCGTGGTAGATTGAATGTCTGCTTCGGTTGTATATGAGCGTCTGAAAGGGGTCGCGAGTGCGCATTTATCGTAATGAAAAGCTGCCGCTCGGCCTAAATTCGTTGCCAATGACAGGTGACGAATGTACACCGGCCGTCCGTATCATTCAGAGCCAACGGTGGCAATGGCCGGATTCTGTTGAAAAACTCGCTGAAGCAACTTTACAACTGAACTTGGGGTGTCCTCGAACCATCAACGAGTCGATGATCGTCGATTGTGACGCGATCTGAGGGGTCGAGTTTTCATGATGGCCTCGTTGCTGCTGGGGCTAGCGAGTTTTTCAACAGAATCGCCGAAAAACAGTCGGTCGCGACGCCCTAGGTAAGTGACCGCTGAGAGTTGCGTCCTGCCAATCGCTACGCCCATGAGCCGACGTTCGCCCCGCTACAACCCATGCGTCGTCTCCCGTATCAACATCGCCGGGTCCGCGCCCGCCTTCGGCCAGAACTTGTGCACCCGCCCGTTGAACTCTTTGGCTACGAAGAGATAGCCTTCGCTATGCACGCTCACGTGGTGTACGCTCCACAGGCCGCCCGCGAAGGGGCACCAAGGTGCGCCATGAGGCGACGCGTTGGCCGTCGAGGACGTACTTGAGGATCTTCTGCGTCGCGCCGTCCGACACGACCATGTGGCGACCCTTGGTGAGCGCGAGGCGGAGCGCAGGCCACGCAGTCTTTGTCATGATCCCTCCCCCGCGCTCCCGGCTCAGAATGCAAACTGCCCGGAGAGCGGCGCCAGCAGCCGACCTTCGCGAGATCATCCTCCTGTTGGCAGGCCGATCCTGCGCCGGGGGGTGGAGTGTGCAAGCCGGTTGACGATGTTGGGCTTCGCTTCGCTCAGCCCGACCTACGCCGACTTGACAACATGCCCAATTTGGGTAGTAACATGCCCAAAATGGGTAGAACGACGAAAGCCGGCGGCCGCGGGGAAAGCCTCGCGGACGCGCTCTTTTCCAACACGCAGCAGCGCGTGCTGGGGCTGCTGTTCGGCCAGCCACGGCGCAGCTTCTACGCCACCGAGCTGATCGGCCTCACCGGCGCGGGCTCGGGCGCGGTCCAGCGGGAGCTTTCCCGCCTCGAGGCGAGCGGCCTGGTGACGGTGCATCGAGTCGGCACACAGAAGCACTACCAGGCCAACCCGGCGTCGCCGCTCTTCGGGGAGCTGGTCGGCATTGCGAGCAAGACCTTCGGATTGGCGGAGCCCGTGCGCGAAGCGCTCGCGCCATTTTCCCGGCGCATCGTTGCGGCCTTCATCTACGGTTCGGTCGCGAAACGGCGCGACACGTCGCGCAGCGACATCGACCTGATGGTCGTGAGCGACAAGCTCACCTACGCGGACCTGTTCGGCGCCCTCGAACCGCTGGCGGCAAGACTCGGGCGCGTTGTCAACCCGACCGTCTACACGCCCAGGGAATTGGCCAGGCGCATCAAGGAGGGCAACGCCTTTGTCAAGCGCGTGCTCGGGCAGGCCAAGGTCTGGGTGATCGGAACCGAGCATGACCTCGGCGCTTGAGCGGCTTGCCGGGCTCGGAAAGTCCTTGTCCGCCGAAGCACCTGACGCGAAGGAGTTCGAGGGCCTCAAACGGGCGGGGCTCGCCCGACTCAAGGACGCGGGCAATCGCACGAATTCCCTGGAGGGGCGCTTCGATCTCGTCTACGGCGCGGCGCATGCATTGTGCCTCGCCGCGCTTCGCTATCGCGGGTTTCGGGCGTCGAACCGGTACATCGTGTTCCAGGTGCTGCCGCACACGTTGGGATTGGGCCCGGAAGTGTGGCGCGTCCTTGCCAAGGGGCACGAGATCCGCAACCTGGGCGAATACGCAGGCGACCTCGATATCGACGCTCGCATCGTCGACGACCTGGTTGCCGCGTGCTCTGAAGTGGCGAAGAAGGTCCGAGCGCTGAGGCCACTACGGTAGATTGCGTGCGCACCAGGATCGGAGAGTGATTGCGCGCTCCGGCCCTGGCGGAGTCTCCTTACCTCGCCGCCTTGCTAGGAAAGAAGCCAGGCTCGAATTATGGCTGAAAGGTTCGGAATAATTCGCGGAACAATTCGAGCCTTGCCCCTATAGTAGGATGACGTGCGCATCAACGTGCGCAATTCGTTTTCCGCGCCGTGCTCGACTGAACTTTGGAAGTGCCACGCTTTGCGGCAGAATCGACGTCAAGCACGTTCAAACCCCTGCGCTCCACGAGATGGAGCAATTTGAGCGCGGGGCCGCTCGGCTTCTTGTCGCCGACTTCCCATTTCTGCACGGTCGAGACGCTGGTATTGAGGTAGGCCGCAAAAACGGCCTGGCTCGCTTTCTCTCTCAAGCGCAGCCGCTTGATCTCGTATGCCGTATAGGCCTTCGGCGCTTCCACGCGAAGCGACTCGATTTCGCGCATCGTCTTGCCGTCGATCGCGTCGAGGTCGTACAAGCCGCGTGCCGTTTCCAGCAATTCCTTACGCAGTCTCCGATTCGCCATCGTCCACCTCAATCAGTTCGCCGGCGTCGAGGAGCCGGCTGATCGATTCCTCGTCGATGCCGAGGTACGCCTGCGCAATCCGCTTCAGGGCGTGCAGTTCGGCATCGTCCACGTTGTCGCGTTCGTTCTTCGAAAATCCATACAGGAAGACCCACTTGTCCCGCAGGTTGGTCGCCAGGAGAGTGCGATGACCACCACTCTTGCCGCGTCCGGGACGAGCGACGCGCTTCTTGACCAATCCGCCGCCGAGATTCGCGTCCAGAAGCCCGGCCAGAATCTCGACCATCGCGGCGCGCAGAACAGCATCCTTCAGACCCTCCTTGCGGGCCCAACGCGCAAAAGTCCGGGTCTTGAGAGCCTGCATGTCGACGTCCGCACATTTTCAATTATGCCACTGAGTGGTATGGTATGCAATTGCGCGCGCATTTCCCCGACCCGTACTGGACCCTGCACGCGGCCGCGCAGCAGGGGTTCAACGAAATCGAATGGCCGAAGCAGTATCTGGCCGGGAAGGCGCAGCTGGAGAGGAACCTCGCGCGGGCGGCGCAGATGGCGCTGGTGGCGTAGTTCCGGTCGCCGCGAAGCGCGTCCAGACGCGCCGGCTGCGCCGGGAATTGCCTGGAGCGCGGCGCCAGCAGCCGATCTCCGCGGGGTTGCCTGCCTATCGGCGCGGCGACCCCGCTCGCCTCACGGCACCAGCGTGAAATGCAGCGGGACGTCCCCCGCGGAAATGTCCGCGCTCGCCGATTGCGTCTTGTACCCGTCGGCGCTCGCTTCGGCGCTGTACTTGCCCGCCGTCGCCGTCTGCGCGGCGAAGGCGATGGGCAAGGTCCCGGCTCCGTACTGGCCCAGGAGCGGTGCCGCAACCGGCAATGTCAGCGAATAGGCCCCCGTCGAGAGGTCCGCGGCCTGCGTCTTCACGGTCACCGTGGGGCCCGTGCCGAGCGTCTGCTTTGCCTCCACATACGCCGCCAGCGTGGAACTGGCGGGGCTCAGCACTACCGTCCCGCTGATGTTATGGGTGGCGGAGACCGGCAGGCCGATCGGCGCGTCCCGGGAGCTCACCATGACCGTACTGCTGGCGGGAACCGGTACCCCGGCGATGATCGCTGTGGCATGGCCGTCCGCGGTGAGCGCCACGTCGTAGCTGCCGGCCGGAAGGCGCGCCAGGAAGAACTCGCCCGTCTGCGCGTTCGGCACCGTCGAGGCGACGACCGTCCCGTTCGTCTGCGCGGAGACGACGACGTTGCTCCCCAGCAGCGACATGTCGACGAAGCCGCTAATGCCATTGAGCACGAACGGGATCACCTTGACGACCGGCATGAGCAGGTACGCCCCATTGCCGCGCCTCACGACGGATTTGCAGGCGTCGAAATCGAGCACGAGATCCACCCGCTGCCCGGCGGCGACGTCGAACTCGTTGACAAGCTTGATTCCGCTTTGCACGGCGCTGGGCGTATCGATCGCGATCTCCGTGCTCGAGCCCGAGGCGACCACCGAGTTGGCCGTGCTCTGTCCGGTGTTCGCATCGAGCACCAGCCGAAGTTGCGTGTAGTGGCCCGCCGCCAGCGGCATATCCCCCAGGCTGGTGAGCACGCCGTTGGCAAGGCTCAGCAGGTTGATCTTGCGCGCCGGATTCAGCGTCAAGTCCGTCCAGCCGGCGTCGCCCGTGCCGGCTGAGCTGCTTTGATGCACTCGAACCTTGACGACCGTGACATTGACCGCGCTAAAGCCGCAGGCTGGCTCATCGGTGAGCGAAACGCCCAGCGTGCCGGACGAAGCGCCCGAGCCGCCGCCGCCGCCGCATCCGGCGAGCGATGCGACCATCAGAAACGCCATCGATCCGAACAGCTTTCGGGAATATCGTGCGATCGTTTCCATCCGCGCCTCCGGCTCATCACAGGACCGCGTCGTCCGCGCCTCGGTGCTCGATGCGGCCTTCGGCGAAGGACTGCGGCGACCATCGAGTGCAACACTCCTGCGCCCGCCACCGGGGGGCATCGGGAACTGCTGCACACGGTCGATATATGCAGATTCCGTGCCCGCCACCGACCGGGCAGCAACCTGCCGCTCAGCCCGCGCCGTTCTTGGCACGAAGGGTCAAGCGCCCTCCGCGAGTGCCAGGCGACGGCCATGTAAAACGGCAATGGAATTGAAAGAATTACCGAGCCTCACCGCCCTCGATGTGCGCTTGAATTCCCGCCGTCACATCCGGTCGACGCCGGCACGATGTCGGAGAAGGAGCAACCGGAGAGGAACCTCGCGCGGGCGGCAACGCGCGAACGGCGGGCCGCTAACGCGCCGTCGCGCGCCCGTTCGATGGTCCGGCGCGGCGCGCTCTTGCCCTCCCGCGTGTCGCGCGCTCGGCGGGTGCGCTGCCTGCACGCTCCGGCGCAGCGGCGCCCTGCGTCAGATCCCGGGCCAGGCGCAGGATGGCCTCCACCGGATAGCGGCGGCGCCCGCCCGGCGTCAGGATACTGGGGAGCTTACCCGCGAGCACCCAGCGGTTGATCGTATTCGGCGCGACCTCGAACAGCCGCGCGACTTCCGCGCGCGTGAAGTAGGTCCTGCCGCGGCGGTCCCGGTGAGCATCCATCGTGTCCTCGCGATCCGACGCGCTCGCAGCCGCTTGCTTCAGGAGCCGCTGCATAGTCGCGGTTACCAAGGTGACACTTCTGCTCTATAGTTAACTATAGGGACATAAGTAAATGAAATGATGCAAACGCACCATTTTGCGAACTTGTGTCGCCCGTCAGACTGCGAACATGGGTTGCCCGTCAAACGCTGCCGCGGACCGCGATTCCGTCCCGATCGCTGACGATCGGCGCGCGCTGCCGGGACCTTCCGGCGCCGGGGCAGAAGCTCCCGCGCGCCCCCTGGTCTCGGTCATCATCCCCAACTACAACGGCGGCGCGACGATCGAGCGCTGCCTCGAGGCCGCTCTTGCCTCGCGCCTGGCGGACATCGAGGTGATCGTCGTGGACGACGCGTCGGAGGACGACTCGCTGGAGCGGATCCGGCGTTTCCCCTGCCGGCTGGTGCGGATGTCCGGGCACGGCGGGGCCGCGCGCGCGCGCAACGCCGGCGCCCGCGCGAGCCGGGGCGAGGTGCTGTTCTTCACCGATGCCGACTGCCTGCTCGAGCCGGACGCGGTCGCACGCGCGGTGGAGACGCTGCGCAGCGGCGCGGACATCGCCGTCGGCGGGACCTACACGCTGGCGGCGTGCGAGCCGGGATTCTTCGACCGATTCCAGTCCGCCTTCATCCACTACTTCGAATCCAGGCACGCTCCCGAGGCCGACTACCTCGCCACCCACGCGCTCGCGATCGCGGCTCCGACGTTCCGCCGCCACTCGGGTTTCGCCGAAGCGGGCATGCCCATCCTCGAGGACGTCGAATTCAGCCATCGCCTGCGCCGTGGCGGCTGCCGGCTGGTCATGAACCCGGCGGTGCAGGCGCGCCATATCTTCGGCTACTCGCTGGCCGGGTCGCTGCGCAATGCCTATCGCAAGACGCGCTACTGGACCTGCTATTCGCTCGGCAACGGCGACCTGCTGGCCGATTCCGGCACCGCCTCGCGCGAGCTCAAGCTCGACGTCATCGCCTGGTGCCTGGTCGCGACGCTTCTGGCCGCCGGAGCGGCGGAGGTCCAATGGATCCTCGCCGCGGCCGCCGTGCTGGCGGCGAACGCGTTGGCTGCCCGCGGCCTGCTGGGTGCCTTCCGCCGCGCGCACGGACCGGGCTTCGCGACCGCCGCCGGCCTCTATTTCTTCCTGCTCTACCCGGTGGCAGTCGGCGCCGGCGCGCTTGCGGGCATTGGGCTGTACCTGGCGCGCCAGGGCGGCATGCGCGAGGCGGCATGATGCATTCGCCGCTGCGCCACCTTGGAGCGCTCGCCTGGAAGCGCAGGCCGATCCAGCTCACCTTCTTCGTCACCCGGCGCTGCAATGCGCATTGTCCTTTCTGCTTCTATCTGCAGGGCGCGGTGCCCCCGCCCCCGGCCGGCGCCGAGCTCGATCTCGACGAGATCGATCGGCTGACACGCTCGCTCGGCAGCCTGCTGTGGCTCGCGTTCTCCGGCGGAGAAGTCTTCCTGCGCAGGGAGATCGGGGAGATCACCCGCCGTTTCTACGAGCGCAACCGCCCCGCTGTCATGCTCTACCCCACCAACGGCATGCTGCCCGAGTCGATCCGCGACAGCGTCGAGCGGATCGTTGCGGAATGTCCCCGGTCGGTGGTGCTCGTCAAGCTCTCCCTCGACGGGGTGGGTGCGGCGCACGATGCCCTGCGCGCCACCCCGGGCAGCTTCGAGAAGGTTCTGCAAAGCTGCCGCTTGCTCGCGCCGCTGCTGGCACGCTATCCGAACTTCGAGCTCGGGATCAACACGGTCTTCTGCGCGGACAACCAGGACCGGATGGACGAGATCATCGATTTCGTCGCCGGCCTGCCCGGTCCGGTCACCCATACGATTTCACTGGCGCGCGGCCAACTGCGCGACCCGAGCTACCTGGAGCTGGACATCGGCAAGTATCGCGGCGCCGCCGACCGGCTCGCGGGGCGCTTGCGCGCAGGCGCGTCGCCGATGCACCGCTTCCGTGGGGCAGGCCTCAAGGCCGCCCAGGACATCCTGCAGCGCAGGCTGATATGCGACACCTGGCGAGCGCGACGGCGGCTCGTTCCCTGCTATGCGGGCCGCCTCAACGTCGTGCTCACCGAGACGGGCGAGGTGTTTCCCTGCGAGACGCTGCCTTCGAGCCTCGGCAACGTCCGCGATCACGGCTACGATCTGCGCCGGCTGCTGCGCGCCCCGGCGGCGCGCGAGGCCCGCCGAGCGATCGCGGCCGGCGCCTGCCACTGCACCCACGAGTGCAACTTCATCACCAACATCCTGTTCAACCCCCGGCTCTACCCGGCGCTCGCAAGCGAGTATCTGCGGCTCGACCGGCCCTAGGCCTCGCCTAGCCGGAGTGCGCGGCCGCCGCCTTCTTGCCGCGGCAGAACAGGTCGCTCGCCGCCCACAGCCAGAACAGGCTCCGCAGGCCGCGCGCCGCGCCCGCGAGGTCGCGCAGGCTGCGGACCGCGCGCAACCTGCGCAGCAGGAACGCAGGCCGGGAATAGAAGCGCCGGAACGCGAGCTGACGCAGGCGCTGGATCTCCTCGCGCGACATCGTTAGAGGCGCGAAGGCCGCGCCTTGATAGGTGTAGTCCTCGAGGTCGGGCGAGAGCCGGCCGTATTCTGCGCCGCGGTCGTGCAGGTCGGTCCCCGGGAACGGCGTCAGGCAATGGAAGTTCGCGAAGTCCGGGTCGAGCTCGATCGCGAAGCGGATCGTTTGCAGGCCCTCCTCGAAGGTCTCGCCGGGAATGCCGAAGACGAACGGCGTGCTCACCTGCAGCCCGGATGCCTTCGCCGCGCGCACGGCCCGGCGGATCTGGTCGAGGGTGCACGCCTTGCGCAGCGTGTTGAGGTTCTTCTGCACGCCGCTCTCGGCGCCGATGAGCACCGCCCAGCAGCCGGCTTCCCGCATCGCCGTGAGCAGAGGCTTGTCGACCTGGTTCGCGCAGGCCGATGCGAACCAGGTGAAATCCAGGCCGCGTGCGTTGATCGCCCGGCAAAGCCGCAGCGCGCGGTCGTAGTCGGCCGCGAAGGAATCGTCCAGGAACTTGATCTCGCGGTATCCCTCCCGCAGGCACAGCTCGATTTCCTGCAGCACGTTCTCGACGCTGCGCAGGCGCACGCCGCGGCGGCCCGCCCTGCGCTCGCGGTCGATCTGGAAGCAGAACAGGCAGCGGCGGTCGCAACCCCGCGAGGTGATGAGCGTGGCGACCGGCGCGCGCCGGTAGGTGGCCGGCGGCGGCAGATAGCGCTCGGCGCCCTCCAGCAGGGAGCGCCGGGGAAACGGCAGCGCGTCCAGGTCCTCGATGAGCGGGCGGGGCGGATTCTTGACGATCCGCTCGCCCTGCCGGAACGCGACGCCGAGGACGCCTTCCAGCCTGCGGCCCTGCGCGAGACGGTCCAGCAGCTCGACCAGCGTATGCTCGGCCTCGCCGGTGATCACCGCGTCCAGAGGCGAAGCCCCGTCCTCGAAGCAGCGTTCCTGTGCGGCGATCGGGTACGGGCCGCCGGCGCAGACGAAGAGTCCCGGGTCCGCCTGCTTCAGATCGGCCGCGGTCTTCAGCGCGCCGGGCCAGCCGAAGGCGGTCGAATAGATGCCGGCCACCTGCGGCCTGAACTCGCCGACCCGGTGCAGGATGTCGCGGTGCGCGAGAAAGGCCCCGTTGAACAGCCTCACGTCATGACCGGCCTCGAGCAGGCAGGCGGCGACGTAAAGGGTGCCCAGCGGCTGCCAGTAATTGACCTGCGAGGGCGCGGTGCGCGGGGAGAAGATCTCTTCCGGAGACCACGCCGGGATGACGAGCGCGCATCTCATGCGTCGGTCCCGGTCCGCGGCAGCGCGGCGCGCGGCGCGTCCAGGCGCGCGAGGACGGCATGCGCCGCGTCCAGGCCCGACTCGATGGCGTAGTCCATGTTGTAGTAGCGGAAGGCGCCGGTGCGGCCGACCACGTGCAGGTTGGCGAAGCCCGCCAGGTAATCGGTGATCGTGCGACTCGCTTCCGCGTAGCCGACCTCGAACAGGGGATACGCGCACGGCACCCGTGCGACGACGCCGTCGAGCACGTCGGCGCGCCGTATCAACCCGAGCGCGACCAGCTCGGCGACGGTGCGCCCGACGAGCGCGTGGTCTTCGGTCTGCCACGCGGCGCCGGTGCGCCAGCAGAAGTGCTCGGCGACGAGCAGCGTCTCTCCGGCCGCTCCCATCTGCGGGCTCCAATTCTTCGGCTCGTGGACCCGCCCGCAGAAGAACTCCCGCCCGGGAATGTAGATCCACGTCTGGTCCGTCGCGCGCTCGCGCGCGAGCCGGACGGCCACCAGCAGCAGATCGCGGTAGCGCAGCCGCCCCGCCGCCGCGAGAACCGCGGGCGGCGGCGCCGGCCACAGCCGGCTTGCGAGGACCGGCAGCGGCAGGCTCGAGACGAAGTCCTCTGCGCGGCAATACTCGCTGGAATCGCCGCGGCGCACCGCCACCCGCTCGATGCGGCCTGCGCGATGCTCGATGCGCGTGACGACGCTGTCGGTCCGGACCCGGCTGCATTTCTCTATGTCCGCGCGCAAGCCTTCGGCAATGCTGCCGATACCGCGGGCCGGATAGAGGAACTCGGTGGTAAGGGTGCGGGGTCCGCCGTCCGCCTGGCGCAGCAGCGCCCGCCGGATGGCCTCGCCCAGCGTGAGCCCCTGGATGCGCTGCGCCACCCAGTCGGCGCTGATGCGCTCGCAATCCAGGCCCCAGACCTTCTCGCTGTAGGGTCTGAAGAAGACTTCGAACAACGGCCGGCCGTAGTGGCGCACGACCCAGTCCTCGAGCGAGACGATGGGACGCGGCAGCAGGCGGTGCTCGATCTGCGCGGCGAGGTAGCCGCGCAGCATGCGCAACGTTCCCGCCGCGCCCAGACCCGCCAAGGCGTTCAGCGGCCGCAGCGGATAGTCGACATAGTGTTCGCGCAGCAGGATCTTGCTCGAGCGCGGCACGCTCAACAGCGGCTCGCGCATCGCCCCGCGCACAAGCTCGCGGACACGGGCGCTGTCGGTGAGCAGGCGGTGGCCGCCCAGGTCGAAGCGCTGGCCGCGATGCTCCAGGGTACGGGCGAGCCCGCCGACCTGCGCCTGCGCCTCGAGCACGGCCACACGGCGCCCGGCGCGCACGAGCGCATGACCGGCCGCGAGTCCCGCGAGCCCGCCGCCGCAGATGACGACATCGCTATCCATCGGCGTGGCCTATTTCGCGAGGTCCTCGTAGTATTTGCGCAGCTCCTCGCTCACCTTGGGCCCGCTCGGTGCGACACCATAACCGCCCGCCTCGGGCGCCTCGAAGTATCCCGGCTCGACACCGGTGTGCAAGGACACGCCGTATCCCGCGGCGAAGCCGAACAGGGTCGAAACGACGACGACGGCGACCCACACACGGGTCGTTTCACCTGACGGGCGAACGTTGGCCTGCGGCGCCATCTCACTTCTCCTCGTAGAGATCCTTGTAGTACTGCTGGATCTCCTTGCTCGCCTCGATCTTCGACGCCGGCTTTCCACCTTGACCGCTCAACAGGCCGGATTCGATCATCGGCGCGGTCGCGTAGCCCATGAGAAATCCCATGATGGTGCCCACGACGGCGAAAAGGCTCCAGAGGCTGTTGCGCATAGCGTTCCCCTCACTCAGACCTTGCTCACGCGAACTGCTGCGCCATCCGGCGCTCGATCCACCAGTTGAAGAACTTCACCCCGATATAGGCGCCCGCGACCATGCCGATCCCGAACAGCCAGCCCGACGGATCGCCCTGGGACACGCGCA
>Ga0082335_1007644_pt1 | contig 12868 bp, 10 predicted proteins | sample Subgrocontami58m_FD_72375 | JGI IMG/M metagenome (GOLD analysis project Ga0082335, IMG submission 72375) | Subsurface groundwater microbial communities from S. Glens Falls, New York, USA - GMW37 contaminated, 5.8 m (SPADES assembly) (version 2) ...
TGCGGCGTACCGGGAGTACGCCTCCGCGCAACCCCTCGATTTCCTTGCCAGGACGAAAAATTCCTCCTTTCCGAATTGAAAACCAATAGTGTCTCATCCGGAGTTTCCGGAGGGACACTATCTATGATATGGGAGGGTGGGTTGTCAAGGGATGAGTGGCACACCGTAATTTATCTTAGTTTGCTCAGCCTCTCCTATAATTTGCCGGCCGGAAGCGGGGCCTTTCCGGCAGCAAACCAGATTGATGCCGGCTGGGTCCAAGAGAAGGGAATCGTAAAATTTCCTTGACATGCCGCAGTCAATCTAATATGGTTCCCCCAATAAACTGAAGAAGGAGGTGTTGAATGAAGAGAATTCTAACCATCGCAGTCGCCGCCTGTTTCGTTTTAAGTTTCGCGGGTGGTGCTTGGGCCGTAGGCCCCGGGAAAAAGGTCGAATGGGATGAGAAAACGCAGGGCAAGGTTACCTTTGACGGCAAAGCCCATGCCGATGCCGGTCTGAAGTGCGCCGACTGCCATACGAAGCCCAAGACCTTCAACATGAAGAAGGGCGCGCACAAGATGGCCGACATGAAGGCCGGTAAGAGCTGCGGCACCTGCCATGACGGCAAGAAGGCCTTTGCAAGTACCGAATGCGCCAAGTGTCACAAGAAATAATATTGTTTTGTTAACCTACTTCAAAGCCCTCCCGGTGCGCTGATGGAGGGCTTTTGTTGTTTAGTGAGTTAGAAATTGATTTCCGCAGGAAAGCAATTTCGTTAACGAACTTATCCCGTTCATCGGGGGTTAGTGAGTTGGAAATTGATTTCCGCAGGAAAGCAATTTCGTTAATGGGCCTATCCCGTTTATCGGGGTTTGGAAAGAGAGGATTTTCGTGCCCCCCCAACAATCAGAAAAGGCAAGGAAGACCGATTTTGTGGACAGGATCTGGGGCTTCTTCACTTCCCTGAAACTGGTCATAGTGCTGCTGCTTATCCTGGCGGTACTCTCCATCGCCGGCACCATCATTCAACAAAACAAGCCGCTGCATGAATATTACCGTTTCTATAAACCGGAAACGGTGGCGCTTTTCAATAAATTAGGCCTTTTCGACATGTATCACAGCTGGTGGTTCGTCACCTGTCTGGCCCTGCTGGCATTGAATCTCCTGGCCTGCACCATGGATCGTTATGCGCCCATCATCAGGGGGCTCAGGAAAAGAGACCTGATTCTCGACGAAAAGCTCGAAAAATCATTGCACCTGAAGGACAAAATGAAATATGCCCTTCCCCTGGAGACCGTGGAAAAAAGTTTTCTGGCGGCGGTGGGGAAAGTCTTCACCGGTAAGCCCCTGATTACCCAGCAGGATGACGGGAGCCGGCACTTTTTCTTCGAAAAGGGGAAGTATAGCCGGTTGGCCTTTTTTTTCACCCACCTGAGCGTGCTTTTGATCTTCATCGGCGCTTTGATCGGCTCTTTCTTCGGTTATAAGGGATACGTGAATATCTTTGAAGGCGAAGCGATTTCCCAAGTGGAAACGCGGGCCGGCGGAAGGGAAAATTTCGATTTTACCGTCCGGTGCAATTCTTTTCGCGCTGATTTCTACTCCAGTGGCGCGCCGAAGGACTACCAAAGCGATCTTTCCGTGCTGCAGGATGGAAAAGAGGTGCTCAGGAAAACGATCAGAGTGAATGATCCTTTGACGTACCAGGGGATCACATTTTATCAGTCCAGTTATGGAACGCTGCCCGACCGGGTGCAGCTTGAAGTCCGGGGCCAGGATGGCGCCTTGCGGGGAGTTGTCGATGCGCCCTTCAATCAAAAGATCGCCGTTCCCGGCAGCAATGAACTGGTAGAGGTTGCCGATTATCAGGACCACTTTCATTTGCCCGACGGTTCCGAGGGCGGTACAGCGGTAGGCATCAATATTTATCCGGAACAGGGAGCGCCGGCCGGTCTCTGGCTGCCGATAAGTCATCCTGATTATGATAAAATGCGCCAGGCGCCGCACTACTTTCTGGTTAAAGACATAAAATTGAAAAAATACACCGGTCTCCAAGTGAACAAGGACCCCGGAGAGGTGACGGTCTGGGTGGGTTCCCTACTCCTGATCGGCGGCATCATGGCGGCATTTTTTATTTCGCATAAGAAACTCTGGGTGTGTTTACGGAAGGACAAGAAAGGTCGGGTGGAGTTGACCGTTGGTGGAACGACCAATAAAAACCGCACCGCCTTTTCCCGGGAGATGACGGACATCATTCAGAGTTTGAGGGAGGTCTCATGATCAATTCGTTGCTTTTCGGTATATCCATCTTTGTGTATTTTGCGGCCATGGTGCTCTATGTTTCTTATCTGGCCTTCCGGTCGGAGACACTGGGAAAAGTTGCCACTTCCTGCCTGCTGGCCGGCGTCTTGGTGGAAGCGGCGGCCATGGGTGCGAGATGGTACGAGTCCTACCAGCTGGGGATCGGCCGGGCGCCGCTGACCAATCTCTACGAGTCGCTGGTATTTTTCGCCTGGACGATTGCGGTTACTTATTTGATTCTGGAAAGAAAATTTCGCATTAAGACGGTGGGGGCCTTTGTCGCCCCCTTCCCGTTTCTCATCATGGCTTACGCCTCGTTGAATCCCAATGATATCCAACCTCTGGTTCCCGCCTTGCAGAGCAACTGGCTCATCGCCCATGTGGTGACCTGTTTTGTCGGCTATGCCGCCTTTGCCGTGTCCTTCGGCGTCAGCGCCCTCTACCTTTTCAAAGTGCGGGCGGAACAAAAAACGGGCCGGCAGCCGGGCGCTTTCCTGGGCTATGTCCCCGCCTCCGATACCCTGGACGAGGTCAGCTATAAGACGATTGCCATCGGCTTTCCCCTTTTGACCATCGGGATAGTAACCGGCGCTTTCTGGGCCAATGTTGCCTGGGGAACTTATTGGAGCTGGGACCCCAAGGAAACCTGGTCGCTGATTGTCTGGCTCATCTATGCCGCCTATCTGCACGCCCGGATAACCCGCGGCTGGCGGGGAACAAAGGCCGCCATCCTGTCCATTACCGGATTCACCGCCACCATCTTTTGTTATCTCGGTGTCAATCTGATACTTTCCGGCCTGCACAGCTATGGCGGCCAATAATAATAAAGCAGTGCAAAACAGCCGACTTGTCCGCTTCCTTCCGGGAAGCTTTCGAATAGCGACTATCCCCTCTAATAAACGGCATCGAAGGGCATGAAGAAAAGAATCATTTTTGGATTAGGTCTCTTTGCCCTGATGTTTTTACTGGGTGGCCATTACATAGTGAGGACGATGGCGTCTACCATCTATGAGCTGCATGGCCTGGCCCAACTGCACCACGTTGTCGCCCTGAGGAAAGACCTGCTGCTTAGCGTCGATCGTAACCAGGACAAAATCAGGCTCCGGGGCACTAAATATGCGGTGACGGAAGAGCCGGAATCCCAAGCCGACATGGTTGCTATAATCAATAACTGTTGGAAATGTCACGAATTTTCACGTTCCGCCAAGACGATTTATGATTTGAAAAAAAGGGTAGAGGCATACGGGAAATTGTCCAGGAGGGCTATAGCGGTTAAGCCGGCCGGGAACGTTACGGATATGCCGGTGGTCGCTGCCCTCAGGATGGGCGACCTGCTGATTCAGGACCTGGAAGAGCTGATCAGCGTCACCAGTGCCAGCCTGGAGCGCAAGGAGAAAGGGATCATTGACAACGTAAAGCATCGAGAGACCCTCCTCATTCTCCTCGTGACGGTAGGTCCTTTCTTTGCCGTTGCTTTAGCCGTCCTGTTCATTGGCGGGATCACCCGTCCCGTCAGGAGCCTGCTCGACGCGACGCGCCGCTTGAAGGGTGGCGATTTGGATCACCGGATTGTCGGCCTCAAAGGCGAATTTGGTGAAGTGGCGGATTCTTTTAACGAAATGGCTGCCTCTTTGAAAAAAGAGATGCAAAACATGCAAAGGACGGAGCAGCTGAAAATATGCGGTGAAATGGCGGCGGGTCTCGCTCATGAAATCAGGAACCCGCTGGCGGGCATCAAGGTGTCGATCGAGGTGCTGTTGGCCGAGCTAGACATTGAAGAGCGGGACAAGCTGGTGCTTTTTAAGGTGATTGAAGAAATCCGGCATATTGAATTGCTGATGAAAAACTTTCTCAATTTTGCCCGGCCGGTGGCCACCCAGCCGGCGATAGTGGACATCAACGAAGTATTGGGAAGAACTCTGGATTTTCTTAAGAACCACCCTTCCTTTTCCACCCCCGACGCCAAATGCCGGATTGTCCGGAAACTGGCCGATGGTCTTCCGGAGACTATCGCCGATCCCCAGCAGCTCAAGCAGGTATTTCTTAATCTCTTTCTTAATGCCGCCGACGCCATGCCTCAGGGAGGCGAAATAACCATCAGCACCAGACACGATCTGAAGTCGCAAGCGCTGGTCATCGAAGTGCAGGATACCGGCAAGGGTATCCCGGCTGAGTTATTGGACCGGATATTTCAACCCTTCTTTACCACCAAGGTGAAGGGCACGGGATTGGGGCTCGCGGTTTCCAAGCGATTGGTGGAGGATAATGGCGGCAGTATCCAGGTAGCAAACAACCTCTCCGGAGGCGCTGTCTTTACGATCATCCTGCCCCTCCAAGCCAGGCATCCGGGGGGAACGACATGAAAGGCCGAGGGCGCATTTATCTTGTGGACGATGACGAATTGATTCTCGGTATGCTTTCCCGCCTCCTCTCCCGGGAGGGTTACGATATCCGCACGGAAAGCAGTGGTGCGGGCATAGCGGAGAATATCAGGCGCTGGCGTCCGGATGTCGTTTTGCTGGACATAAACCTCCCGGGGCAAAGCGGTATAGAAATCTTGCAGGAATTGAAAAGCGGTGGCTCCGATATGGAAGTTATCATGTTGACCGCCGACGATACCGCGGAGACGGCAGTGAAGGCGATGAAAATCGGCGCCTGGGATTATCTGACTAAACCCTTTAATATTGACGAAGTCAAGATTGTTATCGGCAATGCTTTAGAAAATAAAAAATTACGAAATGAATTGGAATATCTGCGGAAGGTCAGTTCCAGCCGTTTTGAGGATGAATTCATTGGTGCCTCAGAGGCCAGAAGAGCGCTGATGGAAAAGGTCGAAAAGATTGCCACGGCCCACGTTTCGAGCATCCTGATTACCGGCGAGAGCGGCGTGGGCAAGGAACTAATCGCCCGTAATATCCATCAGATAATGCACGGGCCGGCCGCCGGTTCTTCAGTGCCTTTCATCGCCGTAAACTGCAGCGCCCTGCCGGAAAACTTGCTGGAGAGCGAACTGTTTGGTTATGAAAAGGGCGCCTTCACCGACGCCCGGCAAAGCAAGAAAGGGCTTTTTGAAGTGGCGGACGGTGGTACCTTGCTGCTCGACGAACTGGGTGAGATGAAGCTCAGCCTGCAGAGCAAGCTGCTCCGGGCCCTGGAAGAGAGGGCTGTGCGGCGCATCGGGGGACAGGAAGAGATTCCTGTTGAGGTGACGGTGATCGCTACTACCAACAGGAACCTTTACGAAGCAGTGGAAAAGAGCGACTTCCGCATGGACCTTTATTACCGCTTGAATGCCTTTGCAGTTTTTGTTCCTCCCCTGCGGGAAAGGAAAGAAGACATCATGGCCCTGGCTAAACATTTTCTCGCCTCTTTTGCCCGCGAATATAACAAAGCGATGGAAAGTTTTTCGCCGGAAGCGGAGGAACTCGTGCTGGCCTACGGCTGGCCGGGCAATGTAAGGGAATTGAAGAACGTGATCCGCAGCATTGTGGTACTTCATAGTGGCAAGTCAGTCCTGCCGGAATATTTGCCGCCGGAATTGTCCAGGTGGAGGAAACCGCAGGAAGGCGCGGCAGAGACGAAGTTCGTCTTACCTGATGAAGGCATTTCCCTTGATGATTTTGAGAGAGACCTGATCCTTCAGGCCCTGGAAAGGTCGGGGCGGAACAAGACCAAGGCCGCCAAGCTATTGCAGGTCAGCTATGATTCTTTTCGGTATCAACTGAAGAAATTCGGTCTCGAATAGGGTCTTAGTTTGCGCGCCTCGTCGTATCCATTGACATCCGGTGGTTCCTATGGCATAAGGGCAAAGTTTTTTTGCAGTGCTTTCCTGGGCAATGTTTTAATGTTGGCAGCTTTACAAGTTCGGAGGGAGGGAGGTACGATCGATGGGGATGAGAGCTTTAGGCCGGGTTTGGCTCCTGCTTCTGATCATGTTCTCTTGCGTTACCGGCAGTTGGGCAATGGAGATCAGCGGCAGAAGTTCGACGCAACTTTTGTGGTTCAACGATTATTACAACGGCCGGCAAACCGAAGCGGCGCAGTACCTGCGCCTTGCCGTCCGGAACATCGACCAGGCCGGCAAGTTTTCGTTTTACGGCTACGGCCGCGGCGGGGCGGTCCTGGAAAGGGCCGATGAAAGCGACGACCGGGCCAACGGCCGCCTCTATTACCTTTATGGCGACTTTCGCGACCTCGACGGCAAGCTGGACGTCAGGGTCGGCAGGCAGTTCACCAACCTCTCGGCGGAAACCGCCCTCATCGACGGCGCCCGCCTGGATCTGAAGAAGCTCGGCCCCGTGGGCCTCACCTTCCTCGGCGGACGGAACGTCGTCTTTGGCCTGAACGGAGAAATTGGCCATGAGGGTGATTATGCCGCGGGTGTGGCTGCATACCTGCAAGGGTATCAGAAGACCGACCTGGATATCAGCTGGTTCCGCAAGTGGGACCAGCATGACCTGGCCCGGGATATGCTGGGGGCTTCCTTCAAGCAGTACCTGGCCGATAAGACGAAGCTTTACGGCAATGCGCGCTATGACCTGACCAGCGAGGTTTTCAGTGAACTGCTGGGCGGGGTCAAGTTTTTCCCGCTCGCCAACCTTTCCTTCACCGGCGAGTATTTCCAGAGCTATCCCACCTTTGATGCGACCTCCATCTTTTCGGTTTTCGCCGTTAACCTTTACAAGGAAGCGCTTCTCCGCGCCGATTACACGGTGAGCGAGAAAATAGCCCTTTACGGCGGTTATACGAGGCAGGATTTCGGCGACGAAGACGGCTGGGGCGACGTTTATATCATCGGTTTCACTGTGCGGCCGCGCGATAACCTGAGCATTGACATCGATTACGACCGGCGCAGCGGCGTGGGCGGCAGCCTGAACGGCGGCACCCTCAATGCGAACTATGATGCCACCAAGGAGCTGCGTCTGGGGGCGGGAGTGGCTTATGATGTCTATCAGCGGAACAATATGACGGGTGAACAGACGGCGAAGAATTACTGGCTGGGCGCCAGGTACAAATTAGCCAAGAACATGGCGACGTCGCTTAGGGTAGAAAACAGTGTCAATAAAACTTATGACCGTAATACGCAGGGACGTTTCGTCTTTGATTACGACTTTTAGAAGGGGGGTGTACCTGTGAAGAAATTATTCCTTAGCTTCATTATCCTTGTCTTGTTCACGGCGATCTCCGTGATCTCGATTACACAGGCCGTCGCCCAGAAGGAGTCCCACAAAGATTACGGCGCCATGACGATTGCCGAATGCAATGACTGCCACAAGGGGCAGGGGATCGCCCCGAACCACGACACCGACTGGCTGCGCAGCCATCGTCTGCCGGCAGCCCGCGGAGCCGGCAATTGCAATGACTGTCATGAGCAGGCCTTCTGCCTCGATTGTCATACCGGCGGCGGGATCGATGCCCAGCTCTCGACGCGAAATTACCGGCGGGACTATGTGCCGAAAAGCCACCGGAACGATTTTCTGGAGCTCCATCCGCTGAAGGCCCTGAACAGTCCCCAAAGCTGTAACCGCTGTCACGACCAGAAATACTGCACTGCCTGCCACGCCAAATTCCAGGGTCCGGACCTGCAGTTTCAGTCCCATCGCCGGCAATTCAGCGATATTCCCCTTTCCAGTGTGGGGCCCACCCATGCCGGTTTTGCGCCCAACCAGTGCCAGACCTGCCATCCCAGCGGCCTGCTGCCCAGCCATAAATGGGCGGCCGGGCACGCCGTCGAGGCGCGCCGTAATCTGCGCGCCTGCCAGACCTGCCATGCGGAAGGCGATGTCTGTCTGAAGTGCCACAGCGCCCGGACGGGGTTGCAGGTTAATCCCCACCCGCGCAACTGGGGCTCCGTCAAGGACAATTTTAAGAACAAAAGTGGTGGCAGAAGCTGCAGGCAATGTCACGATTCTTTTTAAGGGGAAAAAAAGGAGGTCTCCTATGCGCAGATTTAACGTTTTATGTTTGGCCCTGACCCTGTTCATTCTGGTGATGATGTTAGGCGGGTGCGGCGGCAGCAGCAACAAAGAAGGGCAGCCGGCGTCTCTGTCCACCGTCTCTTCGGTCAGCCCTACGGGGAATATCCAGGCCGCGATTACCGGCATTACCGTGAACAGTCCGCCGGTAGTGACCTTTAGATTGTCTGATGAAAACGGTTTGCCGTTGGATCCGACGACGCTGACGGGCAATGTGGGCAGCATCAGGTTTATGATTGCCCGGCTGCGGAGCAGCGATGGCAATTATGAAAACTTCATCAAAGACGGCAACGGCCGGCCGGGCAGCGACGCGTCGGGCACGTTTGCCACCGTGGGCGCCGGCCTTTATACCTACACTTTTGCCACGGACATCGCGAACCCGCTGCAGACATTAAACGGTATAACCTTCAGTCCTACCGATACACAGACCCATACGGTAGCCCTGGAGGTTACCCGCAATACCGCGTCCATAGCCGGGACGCTTTTCCAGCAGGTGCAGAATGTTTTCCTCAACTTTCGGCCTGACGGGCAGCCCGCTACGCAGACCCGGGAAATCGTCGCCACCTCCACCTGCAACGAATGCCACGGCCACGTCGGTCAAAAGGCGGGCCATCCCCATGATGGCGGCCTGCGGGATATAGCGCTCTGCGTCCTCTGCCATAACCCGGGTTTGACGATCAACGGTGTTTCCTTCGATCTGAAGGCCCTGGTTCATAAGCTTCATATGGGCAAAGCCCTGCCCGGCAACAAGGCGGCCATCGCCGCCGGCGGCTTTGGGTTAAGCATCGATGAACACCGATTTGCCAATATCGGCCATCCCTTCATCTCCGCGGACAGCAGCACCGCCCTCTCCGCCGATGGCAGTTCCCCGCTGGGAAACTCCGGCACGCCCGTGGAGTGCGTCAAGTGCCACCGGGCCGGTACGGACAGCAATGGCCGGCCCTTCGGCAAGGACGTGGACCGGTGGAAAAACGGCTTCGCCCCGGGGTCAAGCTCGGCGACTATCGGGAACTGCACCACCTGTCACGATACCACGGTTTTTAACACAGCTCTCACCGTCAATGTAGCCGATGCGGCGCAGGATCCGGTGACGGGTCTTTTCACGCCCCAGACGCGGGCCGTCACGGCGGTGCCCCATTCGGCCGGTCCCCGGGCGGAGGGCACTTGCAGCGGCTGCCACGTAGCCGCAGTGCCGGGAGACAATGCCTACCAGTTTTCCCTTACGGGTCATCATACGGTCTTTGAGAATTCATCCGTCTTCACGGGGCTGAATTTCGAGATTCTTTCCGTGACCAATGCCACGGCGGGCAATCGGGCGACCGTCACCTTCAGGATTACCGACGATGCGGGAAATGTTGTTCCTCCGGGTGGAACGGGAGGCGGGCAGTTTGGTCTGCCGACGGTCAACAACAGCTTCAGCCTCAAACTGGGGTATTTCCGGCAAGCTGACTACGTCAATGACGGGCTGGGCAATTTCGGTCAGCCGCTGTCACAGGCCCTGGCCGCGGCTACGGCCAACGGCGACGGTACCTTTACGATCACTTTTGCGGCGGCGATCCCGGCCGGCGCCACCGGGACTGGCGTTGTCGGCCTGGAAGGAACGAAGACTTACTCCATCCCGGCGACCGTAAAAAAAGCGGCCAGGAATGTCCGCACCAGCGGCGATGGCACCCAGTATTACTTCGACCTCGCCACGGGGGCCCAGGTGACCGATTCCGCCAAACAGCGGCGCATCTCCGTGGACATCGATAAATGCAACAAGTGCCACGGCGGCTCGTTGTCGCTCCATGGCGGCAACCGGAAGAACAGCGTTCAGGAATGCGTCATCTGCCACAACCCCAATGCCACCGATAGAAACCAAAGACCAGTCGCCTCGCCGGGGCCGCCGCCCGTAGCCGGACCGGTGGATGGGCTGGCGGAACAGTCGATCCATTTCAAGGTGATGATCCACCGGATCCATACGGGCGAGGACCTCGACCTTTCCAGAATACCCCGGGCCGATACCGGGCAGAGAGGTTATGTTATCTACGGCAATGGCCGGAGTGTGCACGATTTCGGCGAAGTGTTGTTCCCCCGGGACCGCCGCGACTGCCTGGCCTGCCATGTCGATACCGCAAGCTTCGGCTTGCCCTTGCCGGTGGGTGTGCTGGCGACGACGACCTCTACGGGCGCTGACGCCAACAATGTCGTAACCGACGACAACATCAGGGGATTGCTGCCGACGAAGGCCGCCTGTATCTCCTGTCATGACACGGCCTTTGCCGGTGCCCATGCCGACAATCATACGGCACTGCCGGTGGGCGAGCTCTGTGTTAACTGCCACCGGACAGGCTTGCTTCTGGGACCGGATATCGTTCATCGGCCCATCAGGTAAGCGTGGTTCTATTCTCCACCGGGGCGGCCCGCTGATAACAGCGGGCCGCCCCGGTTTTTGTCAGTCACTGGGGGGGCGAACGGTTTGGGTCGTCTCCCCCTTTTTTTCCTTTAAGACCACAGCTCCCGCGTTGACCAAAATGACGCGGGGCGGCCCTGCGTAACTTCGGCAATTGACTCAGATGATAGAAAGATAATGCGGCTCGATCAGTAAGATTGGACCAGCGAGAGATTAACGGGGGATGATGCAAAGGCGGATTAGCGCAGCAAGAACCTGCGCTTTCCCGGGGCGCGTTTTGGTCGGCGCCTGAGGCACCCGGCGATGTTTGGCCCTCTCAGGCCGTCTCTTCCTCGAGGATATTCTTGGCCAGCATTTTTACCTGGAGGAGATCGAAGGGTTTATTGATAAACATGTAGGCATGTTTTTCAATGATTTCCTGCATGGCGCTGGTGACGACCCCGGCGGACATCATGATTACTTTGATTTTCGGCGATATTTCCTTCATCTTTTTTAACACATCCGTTCCCTCCAGGTCAGGAAGACAAATGTCCAGAAAGCAGAGTTGATAGGGTGTTGCCGCGACCTCTTGCAGCGCTGCATTTCCCGTTTCCACCGTTTTCACTTCCGCGGTGTCGTTTTGCAGTGCTTTGCCCAACCCGTCCAGCAGGAAGGATTCATCGTCAACAACAAGGATCTTTTTCATCTCATCTCTACCTTTGTAAATTCCTTTTTTATCGCTCCTGCAGGAACTATGGCTGCCGATTCGCCGATATCTGTATGGCAATAAATATGCCACATCACTGTTAATCTAAGAATGTTAACGTCTTAATGATAGTTTAACATCAGCTGCCGCTGGCGGTTGTTCCAGGGAGGCCGAAAATGCTGGTGAAATAACCGGCAAGAACTGGTTATTTCACCAGCCGGCCAGAAAGCGCCGACCAAGAACGTCTCCGTCCGGACCTTTATCACAGGCCCGGTCCCTTATGTATTGGACTAAGGTCCAATTTCTTTTTTCCTTTGCCTCCGATAATGTCGCAGCCAATATCATTGTCCCTATTGAAAAAACACAATGATTGCAACCATAAAGGCTGATGTGAGAACTGAGTAATCGTAACAACAATTTTTTTGAAGGAGGAAGGAAGAATGAAGGTTCAGAGGAAGTGTAACGTGTGTAAAACTATCTTATCAAGCCTCACCATCCTGGCGCTGTTCTTGATGCTCTGCGGATGTTCCGGCGGCGACGGCGCCGCCGGTCCCGCAGGGGCCGCGGGTGCCGCGGGTGTCCCGGGAGCTCCAGGCGCACCGGGCCAGAATCTGCTCGCGCCGCAGGGGCTCGCCGAGGGGAAAGTCACCGCCGTGACCGTTCCCACCCCGGCAGCGGTAGAGGGTACGGTAGTGGAGTTCGAGCTGCTGGATGCGGAGAACGGCAACCTCGTTCCCACGCTCCCCGCCGACGCCGTGATCAGCTTTACCTATGCCAAGCTGGACGCCAACGGCCAGTGGCAGAGCTACATTATCCGGGAAGGGGCGATCACCGGCACCAGCAATGTCGGCTCCGCTCCCGGCAACAAGCCGGCCATCACCGCACCGGTCCAGCAGGCAACCACCCAGGCCGGACTGAGCGCCACCGTCAACAAGGTGGTAAACCTCGGCGGCGGCAAGTACAGCTATACCTTTACCAACACGGGTCTGACCACCACTAACTTTACCACGCCGGTGACCTATGCGGCCAATGCCACCAACCGCATCGGCATCCAGGTAGCCGGCGGCGGCGCCCACTATAACATGTACAAGGACTTTGTGCCCGCCGGCGGTCCAGTGGCTGTCACGCGCAACATTGCCACCACCGCGGCCTGCCTGGAGTGCCATCAGGGCGGTACCTTTGGCTTTCACCATTCCGGTGAACGCAACGAGGTCGAGTACTGCGTCACCTGCCATAATCCCGCCAGCATCGACCCCAACAGCGGCCAGTCCGTGGATATGGCCAATATGGTTCACAAGATTCATATGGGCAAAGCACTGCCGAGCGTGATCGCCGGCACTCCCTATATCATCTGGGGCAACAGCGGCAGTATACACAACTATGGCGTGATCGGCTATCCTCAGGATATCGTCAATTGCCGCAAGTGTCACAAGGGCGACACGCCGGCGCAATTGGCGGCCGCGCCCCAGGGTAATAACTGGAAGACCCATCCCACCCGGCTGGCCTGCGGCGCCTGCCATGACAACGTGAACT
>Ga0082335_1007645_pt1 | contig 12867 bp, 22 predicted proteins | sample Subgrocontami58m_FD_72375 | JGI IMG/M metagenome (GOLD analysis project Ga0082335, IMG submission 72375) | Subsurface groundwater microbial communities from S. Glens Falls, New York, USA - GMW37 contaminated, 5.8 m (SPADES assembly) (version 2) ...
CCAGCCACCTCGTAAATCCAACTGGAACGCAATAACCGCGAACGACGAACGTTTCGCTCTCGCCGCTTAATACCGGCGAGCTCTGCACCGGTTGGTTCATGGGCCGGGTAACGCAAGTTACAGCAGAGTCATTTACATGAGCTCGCGCGCCGCAGGGTCACTTTGCGGCGCGTCAAATTCAAGGTGACTCGCCGTTTGCCAGCCTGCCGGTTGGCGGGTAAGCGGTCAAATCAAACAACCTGGCTAAGTATGTAGATCTGTCTGTAGAGGACTTGCGGACGGGGGTTCAATTCCCCCCGCCTCCACCAATTGAGCATCTAAAGCAATCCAGCAACATCCTTAAACCCGCCTAAGTGCGGGTTTTTTATTGGATTAACCATCCAATGAGGGGCAACAGCGTCCATTGACATCCGGGGGCAACTGGGGGCAGAATTGGGGGCATCTAGGCCGCACGCAATAGGAGTTGCCCCCAAATGTCTCTGACCGATACCGCGATTCGTAACGCCAAACCCAGCGAGAAACCCGTCAAGCTGTTCGATGAGCGCGGGCTGTATCTGGAAGTCTCCCCGGCCGGCGGGAAGTGGTGGCGCCTGAAATACCGCTTCGACGGCAAGGAGAAGCGCCTATCCCTTGGCGTCTATCCGGACGTGAGCCTGAAAGACGCCCGCGACCGCCGGGACACATCGCGCAAGCTGCTGGCCGATGGCATAGACCCAAGCGAAAACCGCAAGGCGCAAAAGGCGACGAAACAAGATCGAGCGGCGAACAGCTTTGAAGTGGTGGCGCGGGAGTGGTACGCCAAGCATGCCCCCAATTGGGCAGAGCATCACGGCGACCGCATTATCCGTCGCTTTGAACGCGACATCTTCCCTTGGATTGTCGGGCGACCCATTGCCGACGTGACCGCCCCAGAATTGCTGGCCGTGGTGCGCCGGATTGAAAGCCGCGGCGCGCTGGAAACCGCGCACCGGGCGCTGGGCAACTGCGGACAGGTCTTTCGCTACGCCGTGGCGACCGGCCGGGCGATGCGCGATCTATCCGGCGATCTGCGCGGGGCGCTGCCTCCAGTGAAGGGTGAACACTTCGCCGCGGTAACTGAACCGAAACGGGCCGCGGAATTGCTGCGCACGCTCGACGGCTATCAAGGCACACTCACCGTTGCCTGCGCGCTGCGCCTTGCGCCCCTCGTGTTCGTGCGCCCTGGCGAGCTGCGCAGGGCGGAATGGGCGGACATCGATCTTGACACCGCGGAATGGCGCTACACCGTAACCAAGACGGACACAGCGCACATTGTCCCTCTGGCTACTCAGGCGGTGGCGATCCTGCGCGAACTTCACGCCCTCAACGGCACCGGGCGTTATGTCTTTCCGGGCGCGCGCACCAATGGGCGGCCGATGAGCGATAACGCCATCCTCGCAGCCATGCGGCGCACGGGTATCGGCAAGGATGAAATGAGCGGGCACGGCTTTCGCGCGATGGCGCGGACGATCCTTGATGAAGTGATGGGGGTGCGCCCTGACCTGATCGAACACCAGTTAGCACACGCCGTGAAAGACCCGAACGGGCGAGCCTACAACCGCACGGCACACCTTCCCGAGCGGCGGAAGATGATGCAGCAGTGGGCGGATTACCTGGACAAATTGAAGACCGAGGCGGAAGTGATACCACTGCGAGGGACTGCGTAATGCCCGAAATTCTGCATACGACCGAGGTAACCCCGAAGGCCGATTATCGGCTATTTGTGCGTTTCAACAACGGCGATGCGGGCGAGGTTGATTTGTCCGGCGAGCTGGACGGCGAAGTGTTCGAGCCGTTGCGCGACCCGACGCAGTTTGCGACCGCCTATCAGCATCCCGTGATGCGGACGGTGGCGTGGGCAAATGGCACCGACCTGGCTCCGGAATTTCTGTTGGAACTGATGCGACAGCAGCAGGAGCAAGGGGCATAACGGTTTGCCGCGCGTAGCGCAACGGGGCGAAAACCGGGACACCCTTGCCGCGCTGGCGCAGGTTCCCTATTCACAGAGCACATTCGAGACCGCGATGTCCCAAGAGAAATACGAGAAGCCGGATGCTCATCCGCCAGGTGAGTATGTTCACTATCTCAAAGCGAAAACATTTCTGGAAAGGCAATTCGAGGCGACTGCAGGTGAGATCGCAATGTGGGTGTGGGCAAAAGCGAAATTCGGTGGTATCAATGGCTACGCTGATGCTACGCTGTACCAAGATCCCCCATTATTTTCATTCGACAACTTTCCCGCAGACAACCACGACTATTTATCGGGGCTCGCGCGGTGTTATTTTCGGCAAAGTGACTTGGATGCGTTTCGGCCGAAAGATCGCTTTCTCACCTATCAGAAACTTAAACAGCGCTGGAGTACACGGTATATTGAGTCAGAGGCCGACGCTTTGATTCGTGGGAAGGCAGCATCGGGCGAGTTGGATGCCTATCATCATATTACGGGAACCACGCGAGGAACCCCTTATGGGGCCACGATGAACCAGTGCGCTCCGCTCGAATCGGGTATGTTCCCTCTCGCTCAAGTCGAAGCGATTGAGGAATCTGATTTCGGCGAGAGCGAACCACCCGATGACGCGCAACTGCTCGGTGCCTCGCCTGGGCTAGATGTTCTGGCGATTTCGGCGACTGAACTGGAGGCTCGACCGAGCGCTGTGGCAAACGCTGCGGGTCAAATACTGCCACTCGCCGCGGCGCGTGAAGGCAGCAATATCGGCCCTGACCAAGACACCCCATCAAATCTGTGCGAGGTATTCCGCTCGATGCAGAATCTTACTGCAGATGAAGTGAGTATCGCCTTCGTGGGAGATAAGACCGAGAATGGTGTAGAGGCAAACAATATGTTGGAAATATCCGCGCGTGGCGCGACCGCGCGAGTTCCGTTCGCGGCGCTTGGACTGGTGGACCGGCGCAGCGGCAGCGTAAACAGCCAGGGCGTCACCCTGTTGGGTCTGGCGGCAAGAAAGAAACCGATTTACACCCCCGCAATAGCAAAAGTAATATCACGCCTGCGCGAGATGCTTCGGACGCACCTAGGCATCAGGTCCGATCCGTTCGACCCATACCGCAAAGGCGCTGGGTGGGGGCCGCGCTTCACAATCAATGACAAACGCGGTGCAGCCGACGAACGCGCCAAGCGCGAGGCGGAACGTAGCATGGTCTCATTGGATCCCCTCAACGAACACCATAACGATCCCGTCGGTGCTATAACGACCCGAATATCCGCCCTTGCTGATGGCGACCGGCTCGGTGACACCAACCAAGCGGATCAATCATTCGACGAGGAAGATGATGAAGCTGGCGATTATCTGAGGAATCGCAAAGGACAGTGACCGGTAAGTTAACCTGACAAATCGGTATTTGCCATGACAACTCTGCCAGGGGTGCCTCCGCGCCCCGTTTAGCTTTCCGGGCTGTTCTGTGACATGTCATGTATAGAGTTATGCGGCGATGTGCCGCAAGACTCTACGAGGTGCAGACATGCTCAACGCCAATACCCGCGTCGGCTGCCACGCGGGCAATACGCCCCCGGGAACGATCACCATCGAACGGATTCCTGCCGTTAGGACCAGGTCGGGCCAGTCCAGAAGCACACTCTACTCGCGCGTCGCCCAGCGTCTCTGGACACGTCCAGTCTCATTGGGACCGAGAATGGTCGGGTGGCCCTCGTCGGAGGTAGACGCTCTTATTGCCGCCAGAATCGCTGGCATGTCCGACGCCGAAATCCGCTCCTTGGTGACGAAACTGGAAGCTGCCCGCAAACCAGCGACTTGAAGGTGCGGACAATGCGACGAGCGAACTTCACGCGCGAGCAAGTGCCGAATAAACGGCGGTGGCACTTCGGTGGCCCAGGTCAACCGCCAGTGACCGCGTCGATGATCCGCGGCGAGTACTTCATGTCACAGGATCTCGCCTGGCCGGCTGTTGTTTGGCGCGGTGGTCGTTGCTGGGCCTACCTTCACGACCTCGCGCCGGCCGCGCTGCAGCGAATCATGGAGCGCCTCCGCGAAACTGAACTCGATCGCAGCGCGCCGCACGGACCGCTGAACTGGGATTGAACAATGGGCCGGTATCGCAAAATCGATCCGCGTACCTGGAAGGTGCCAGCCGGTGAGCATTAAGGTCATGTCGGACGTGTGGAAGCACTCCAAGGCGTCAGGTAGCGCGTTGCTGGTGCTCCTGGCCGTAGCTGACTTCGCCAACGAGGAGGGGACCGCCTATCCATCGATTGAAACCCTTGCCAAGAAGGCGAGGATGAGCCCGCGCAACGCTCGGTACGTCATCGGTGATCTGGTCAAGGCGGGCGAACTGGTGGTCAAGCGAAACGCCGGTCCGAAGGGATGCAATCTATTCAAGGTCAAGACTGCAAATCTTGCAGGGGTGCAAGATTTGCCGGGTGAAAAGTTTGCAGGGGCGCAAAGTGTTCAGGATGAAACAATTTTCCAAATGGGGGTGCAACCGACTTCCGCGGGGACTGCAATAGCTGTTGCACCCGAACCGTCATTAACCGTCATTGAACCGTCAAGGCGCAAACTCCCAAGCGTACCTGCAGGGTTCCTTGATGCCTGGCAGCTATACCCCAAGCGCGCCGGCAGTAACCCGCGCGACCGAGCACTGAAGGCATGGCGCGCGCGGATCGCGGAAGCCAACACCGAGGACGAACTACTGTCCGGCGTGCGTCGATATGCCGCGTTCGTCCGCGCGACCAGCAAGGAAGGCACGGAGTACGTGCAGCAGGCCGCGACGTTCTTCGGACCGAGCAAGGGCTTCCTGGAGGCATGGACAGCGCCAGAGCCGCGCATTGCGGCCGCAGGCAATGGAGGACCGGTCTGGTGATCATTCCTCACGCTCGCATCCGGCAGGACGTAGAAGATATTTACCATGCCGGTGGCCTGCCCCGTGGGCAAAGCTCCGGCTGGCCATCTATCGACCCGTTCTACACGGTCGGCATGAACCAGTGGACGCTGATCACTGGCACGCCGAACAGCGGCAAATCCGAGTGGCTGGATGCGCTGATGGTGAACCTGGCAAAGCGCGAGGACTGGAAGTTCTTCATCTACTCACCGGAAAATCAGCCCCTGGCGCTGCATCACGCGAAGATCCTCGAAAAGTACATCGGCAAACCCTTCGATCCCGGTCCTACCGCGCGCATGGAGCCGGATGAACTCTCTGACGGCGAGGACTGGATGGAGGGCAAGTTCTTTTTCTGCAAGCCTGATCGCCCGGACATTGAAAGCATCCTCGTCGAGGGGATCGACAATATTGCGTCGATGGCCACGACATGGAAGACCGGCATCGTGCTCGATCCGTGGAACTACCTTGAGCATCACAGGCCGGCGCGCATGAGTGAAACCGAGTACGTGTCTGAGGTGCTATCCAACGTCATCGAGCACGTGCGCAAGTACTACGTACACATGTGGCTCGTCGCTCACCCAGCCAAGCAGCAACCGCGGCGCGATGGCACCTACGCCGTGCCGACGCCGCGCGACATCAGCGGTAGTGCTCATTTCTGGAACAAGGCAGACAACTGCATCACGGTCTGGCGCGATCAAGCGGCCGGGAATCAAGAAGTGGATATCCACATTCAGAAGGTACGATTCAAGCATATCGGGCGAATCGGAGTGGCCAAACTGAACTATGACCGGGTAACAGGGCGGTATCACGAACCTCTGCGCAGCGTGCAGCAGCCACGGGCGCCGTGTGCGGACTGACATTATCGTGGTGCATTGGTGCAAACGGGATGCGCGGCGCGGCACCACGGCCAGCGACGCAGCCTTGTCAACGTGTCACGGCAAATGGCAGGCGGTGCTGCGACAATATTAGCGAGCGCGCCGGTTCGCACGATGGAGTTCGGCTTCGACCAGACCTATGACGTCCTTGGCCGAGCTGTTCAGTGCGTTGGCGAGCTTGAGTATCGTCGTCATGGTTGGCCGCTGCTAGCCTGAGTTTGGATTGCTCACCGTCAGGCGTCGGACGTGACAGCCCAAACATCATCACAGACCAGCCTTCTGCAACAGCTTAGCAATTGTGAGATCGAGAGCGACCGCCAGTCGGGCCAACGTCAGAACGGCAACATTGTTGTCACCACGCTCCACGCGCCCGACATAGGAGCGGTCAACTTCCGCGAGCAGCGCCAGCTTTTCCTGGGAGATGCCCTTCGATAGGCGCACTTCTCGGATCGCTGTTCCGAGCGCAACTAAGGATCGGTGCTGACGCTTCTTAGAAAGATTGGGCACACGCCCATCATTCCGCTAAGATGCGCCATTAGCCACGGTACATGTCCCTCAGTCGCAACATCTGCGGAAAGGAACAGAACACCATGTCGCACGATATTGGAGAAATGTTTTATTTCGGGAAGCGCCCCTGGCATAAGTTGGGCAACGAGCTTGATCACCCTGCTACTGTGGAAGAAGCACTGGTGGCAGGCGGATTGAACTGGAATGTGGATATGGTGCCGATCGTGCCCGCCGGAGAGCCGGATTCAGCGATTCCCCACCGGATGGCGGTCGTTCGCATGGATCGCCAGCCGGGTGAGCGCGGGCGCGTCATCGGCGTGGTGCATCCAGACTTCAAACCGCTTCAAAACCGCGATGGTGCAATGATGTTCGATGCACTCCTTGCGCAGGGAGCACGCCTCTATCACACAGGAGGCTATCTCAAGAACGGCGAAGTCGTCTGGCTCCTTGCCAAGTTGCCAAAGGACATTCGAGTTGGAGGCAAGGATGTGCTCGAAACCTATCTGCTCTTTACGAATAGCCATGACGGTTCACTCGGCATCGACATTCGCCTGACCACCGTTCGTGTGGTGTGCCAGAACACATTGTCTTTGGCGCTGCATAAGAAAGCCACCGGAAGAGTTTTCCGTCGAGCGCATAACGGCAGATACGAACAACTCAAGGAAGAGGCCAAAGCTTTCTACGAATTCACGCTCAAACAAAGCCAGGAAACCCAAGATCTGTTCTCCCACTTGGCGACGGTGACATGCGAGGACGCAGCCTTCGAAGGATTCCTCAAAGCGTTGATGCCCGACCCGAGGAAGCCGGTCACAGCGGACAGCAACGCAAGCGTGATGCGTGCCTTCGAAACCCGGATGGCTACGGTACATGCTACCCGCAAGCAGATCACCGCCGTCCATCAGGAGGGCATCTCCAAACAGAAGATTCCGCCATCCGAGAAGACTTGGTGGGGGGCGTTGAACACCATCACGGGCTGGGTCGATCATGTCCAGGAAACAGACAATGACCGCTACGCGCACATCCTGCTTGGCAGTGGCGACAAGATAAAGTCACTGGCACTCAAGCGGCTAACAGCCGAAGTCATCAAATGACAAACACGGACTCGGTGGAAAGTAATGGAATTTTCGGGGCCACAATGAACCAAGACCTGATCCCTTTTTCTCAAGGCCGGCTGTATAGCAACTGCATCAACGAGGATCGAGCGTCAACTAACACTTGGGCTGCGGGCAATAAGCCACGGATCATTCAGGAGGCGTAATGGACCTTCCAAAGGCGATCGTTGTCGCGGCGGTAATACTTGGCGTCTCATTTGTTCTTGGCAACCTTCACAGATTTGCCCCCGGACATGATGGTGGAATCTACCGTGTCAATACGGTCACGGGTGACATGATGCGGTGCGAGGAAAATATGCAACATGGAGACCCAGGACGTGGGCACCTAGTTTGCGTGTGGGGTACTTACCGAGACGGGGACCGACCGTAGTTAAGCGGAGCGGCGACCACCGAGACCCAGAAGCTTGCGTGAGAGTGGAAACTCAAATGATCGATCGGGCCACCAACCGTATGCGTGGGGACAATCCAGAGCCAAGCCGCTAACAAGCAATGTCGATGCCATTTCGAGTGTTCACTTGCACCGCCTGTGACTACCAAGGCGACAGCACGGTCCTATGGGGCCTGCACAGCTACCAGTGTCGTGCAGGGCTTGTGCCCGTACAGCGAGCGCTTGGATGGTGCCCTTCATGTCACCTATCTGCGGTAGAGGTCCTTCCCAGTGACGCAAGGATGCGCCAACTCGAAAGGTGTAAAGGTGCACGTCGCTCGTGGCTTGCGAAATTCCTGCGGGTTCAGCCCACAATTGCGGAACGCGATCTTGAGCAGGAGCGCAGTCGTCTTGAAGCTCTCGAAGGACGAGCGGCCAAGCCACGGTGCCTTTTCTGCGGTAGCCAAGACTGCCTACCATTTCCGAACGACACTCAACCTACCGGGACTAGTAGGGCGCCCGGCCCCGCGATCCCGATTGGTATGAGCCATCCAGGATGTGCAGGGGCGCTGATGGTGGCCTACTCAGATATCTGGTATGAGATGCCTTTGCCGCACCGAGTCTTCGACATCGAAGGCAATCTTCTGCGGCCGGAGAAACCCCACGCTGAGTATTCGGCGGTTGCGGAGCCAGTGGTTATTCGGCGTTGGAACGCAACACCGTATTCGGACTTGACACGCAATGAGTAGGTCATTGCTCGCGCTGTGGATCTATCTCGGAACGGGCTTCGTGGTGATACTCTCCGATAGGCACGAAAGCTGAATTGGACAAGATCGTGGATGATCCAGATCCGCCCGACGTGCAGCACGCCAAAGACGCACAGGCAGCGCTTGACGCAGCGCAACAAGAGGAGGCAGATTATGCCGACCGCCTGCGCATTGAGGCGGAAGTCGAAGCCCAGTTCGCCAAGGAGGAAGCTGAAGCGGCAGCAGAGGCGGCAGCGGCGGGGCCGACAGGAGAAGGCACGGCGGCGAGCCCGATTGTGGCCGAAACGCCGGCAGCCATCGAGCACGCAGGCGGGTGCGTGGATACGGAACCGACTGCTGACCCTCGCAAAAGTCATATGGATTCCTCAGTGGGTCCTTACATTAAACGGGTTCTTTTCTACAGCCTTCTTATCGCGCTGGTGGGCTTCGTCGCCAATTGGTGGTGGCAGGATCGAATTGAGTCCGAGCGAAAGCGGATTGAAGAAGCGGGTAGTCAGCAAGCAGAACAAGAAGCGCGGCAGAAAGCGTTTATGAAGTTGTTGAACGACATGGCATTCGAGGTCAATGCCGTCACAGATTGGGCTACGAACCTCGCCGGCGGCGATAGCATCACAATCTCGCCCGTCTTTGCGGTCGACCTCCAGAAACAATGGATCATCAATCGACCAATCTTGTTCTTGGGAGAACTCAGAGACGTTGCAATCAACCAAGACGGCACGTATGCGATTCTCGTTGAGCATAATGTCCGCCCTCGGTTTCACCGCAATAGCATTCGGGTAAACCTGACGTGCTCGGAATCGGTTGCCACCATTTTGATCGAAGCCGCGAAATCAAACCCAACGACGCGCGGAGGTGACGTCGCCATTACAGGCACGATCCAGCGCGTCGTGACCACCACGGAAAGCTACTCTGAACGACGTTCAATTACTGTGCTGACTGGTTTCGGTAAATGTATAAGTGCCGTGTATCTAACGGAGCGGCTGCGTTGATACGCTGACGATCCCTCTCGGTTCAGGCTAGGCCGAGACGCGCTTGGTGGAATGGCGTGAGGTACGGTCCAGATCGAACCTCCGGACGAAAAATAAAAAATCGACGTGGCATACCCCCCACTTTGCCACACGCAAAGAAGACAAAAGGTGGGAGCGAGATGCGACGGACACAACCAGGTCCGCTTCGGCCGGCCTCGGATGGGACCCACTCGGCGTGATATGCCCCATGCTGGTTATCGTGGCGCTGCGTTCTTCGGCGGCCAGCCGGCATGGGACGATCGCGCCTCGCGTATCGGCTGCGCACGGGTCCAGGTGCGACCTGGCGATCGGCAACCACGCCGACAGGAGCCGGTGATCGGCGCCGCGGCCAGCGGCACCACCATGATGGATGGGCCGCAGCGCGATCGGCCCGCACCGGCCCGGCTGCACCCCATCGACAGCGCCGAAGGACGTTCAGCGCGCTTGGTGAAATGGTAGGACGCCCTATGGACGCTTATGAACGCTTTATAGACGTTCTATGGACGTCCCGGGCGGGTCGTGGCAGAGGTACTCTCCCCCTGTTTTGCTCGCAACAAATTGCTTTCGTGTCTACTGTTTTTGTCAGGGCGAGGCTACCCACGTTACAACCCACGATTGCGCTCATGGCGCGCTTCAGAACGGCACCTTAGCCTTGGCGATCGGCCTGTTGGCGGCCTTGGCCTTGGCTGGCTTCGGCAGTTGCTTCGCCTTGGCCGAGGATCTGCGCGGCGACGCCTCCACGGTGAGCGTATTGTCGGACGCAGGCGCGCCGAGTTGTACCGGCATGCCTCCCCCAGGTTGAAGATGAACGACGCCTGGATGCCCGTCGGTGCCGTGTTGCGGTCGAATGCGCCCTTCATTTCGGCCATCGTGCGATGCGACGGCGATCAGGTATTGGACGCATCGAACAGGCTCGGCGCCGGGCGCGGTACGGCCTCCGCATCGACTGGACCGGCCTGCGTTTCCACATCGACGACCTGCGCCTCGACCGGCTCCTCAACGTCCACGCTGATCGTCCGGCCGCCCACGGCGCGCCGAACTGCTCCCACGTGGAAATTGAAGGTGGCGCGAACACCCTGACCGATCTGCTGCTGTCGGCCAAGCCAGCCTTTGGCCTCGCCGAGCGCGCGCAAGGCGCTCACCTTCTCCTTCACGGGCACCTTGCGACGGTTGAAGCCGGCGAACGCGACCAAGCGCAGTTCGTTCTCCCACTCGACACGGGCCGGGTCTTTTCCGGGGTCGAATTTCTCGGCGTCTCCAGTAGATTGCTCCCGCAGCCTTTGTAATTCAAGCATGACCTCCGGCAACCGGCAGAGTGCACGCCCCCTCTCTATCGCCTGGCGTGCCGATTTGCATCGTGGGTGCGAAGCGCGGTAAGCCTCTGTAGAGTCATCGCTTTTGAACATTGCCGCGGCGAACCTGATGTAACGGGGATCAGTGCTGGTGCGCGGCGGCATTCTCTTACGCTCCAGTGTTCTTGCGGAGATTGTGCTGGTGGTCTCGGCGGCCGGCAGCTCGCGGGACTCTTTTGGCTCGTTGTCTTCGGGTGTGTCTGCCATGGTGGGTTGCCCCGTCTGCTGTTTGAGGAAGCATCAATAATTTGGCGCAGCGTCTCGATTTGCCATCTGACTCGACGCACGGCATGCGTGTCGGCGCGCCGTGCGTCCGGGAATGCTTGGCGCAGCGAAAGAACGTGGTGCACCTACAGCGCGGATTAGGCAACCAAACAGATGACGGTGTCAATACCCTAACGGGGTATCTGAATCGTCGGCATTGGCCAGAATCGCCAGATGGTCGAATGAGTGATGGTTGAAGGTGGCCAGCGCTGCCCTGCTCTTCTGGTAGACGCACGGCTTGTCGAGTTCGACGAGGACGGTCGTCGGATGGATGGTCAAGGTCTGGTTATTCAGCGCAGAGCGAGTGCCTGCGGTCGATGTAAAGCGCAAGAGGTAGAGAGCGTGCGAACTACGGTTTGATTTGCCAAACCACCTTATCCTTGCAAGGTCCGGCAGCAGCAAATGCGTGGGGCAACTTTAGGGGCAACTGCAGAGTCAATGAACCGATATCACAAGTACCCACGCGGTTCTTGGCGATGTATTCGGTAGTCCCCGCCACCATTTTTTACTATTGTTTGTCAAATAGTTACGCGTTTCCAGCAGAATTCTTGTGCACGCTTAGTGCACAATCGCCGCCTGACCTGCTCGCCGGCGTCAGGGTTTCGTGACCGGAACCTTGCCCGCCCTTCCCTTCGGCACGTAGCGGACGCCAGGCACTTGCGCGAAATCCGCGTCCTGAGTCCACAAGATGGCGTCATAGGCGCGGGCCGTGGCGAGAATCACGCTATCGCCATGGCCAGATCGAATTCGCCGGCAATCCGCGCGGCGGCCAGCGCCAGGTCCGACCCCAGGTCGACCATCCGGCCCTGGTGCATCACGCCCGCCAGGCGCAGGGCCGCCTGTTCGCCGCGCTCGCGCAGTCCCCACTTGAAAACCTCGTAGAGGGCGATGGCCGGAACGATCAGGGCACCGCTGTCCTCGATGACGGGGGCGAAACGGCCGGCATTTGATCCGTCCACGAAATATTCTACCCAGGCCGAGGAATCGACGACATTCATCGGCTTCACAGCTTCCGGTCCGCCTTCTCGCGCCGCACGTCCGGGTGAGCGCCCTTCATGAAACCGCGCAGGGCCTTCGCCGGCTCGACGGGAATCAGCTCGATCCGCCCTTCGAGGGCGACCACCTGGAAGCGCTGCCCGGGTTGCAGGCCCAGCCTTTCCCGCACGGCCTGGGGAATGACCACCTGGTATTTCGACGACAGCGTGACGGCATTCATGGCAAGACCCCATTCGCGATAGACAAACGGAAGTATAGTCAATCAGTTCATCGTACAACACCGGACTCATCGAAGGCGATTCGTTGGGTGCGGCGAAGGGTAAAAGGGCAAGGACCAAGCTTGCCTGCACGGTTTCTCCGGATCGTCAATATCCCCAGGCGCGCTACGCCGGCCAACTCGCGAACGGGTTGCGCTCAGAACGCGAGCGAGAGGTAGGCAAACACCGCGTCGATCGCGAACACCGCCAGCAGGCTGCGCATCACCGCCTTGATCGCGGCTTTGGGCACTTCGGTGATGGCCTGCTCCACCGTCAAGCCATGGAAGCAGGAAATGGCGGCGATCGATGCGCCGAAACAGAAACTCTTCGCCAGCGTGCCGATCAATTCGAGCGGCCGCACCACCTCCAGAAAATCTCCCAGGATCTCGACAAAGGATATCCGCTGATAGAAGGTGCTCACGCCCATTCCGCCGAGCACGGCGATGATCTGAAAATAGAAGCTCAAGACCATCACGCACAAGGTCACGCCG
>Ga0082335_1007646_pt1 | contig 12866 bp, 11 predicted proteins | sample Subgrocontami58m_FD_72375 | JGI IMG/M metagenome (GOLD analysis project Ga0082335, IMG submission 72375) | Subsurface groundwater microbial communities from S. Glens Falls, New York, USA - GMW37 contaminated, 5.8 m (SPADES assembly) (version 2) ...
GGCACAAGAGCGGCGAGCGGCGCCGCGCGCTCGCGCCGCTCCTCGCGGAGGGGCGCACGATCGTCGCCTACGAGAGCCCGTACCGGACCGCCGACCTCCTCGCCGACCTCGCCGCGCTCGCACCGACGGCGCGCGTCGCGGTCGCGCGCGAGCTCACCAAGCTCCACGAGGAGATCGTGCGCGGGACCGCGGCCGAGCTCGCCGCCCGCTACGCCGAGACGCCGCCCCGCGGCGAGGTCACCGTGGTCATCGCGCCGCCGGCGGCCGAGTGAGCGTGCGCGGGCGCTCGCTTGACGCCGTGAGTCTTGCCGAGGCGGTCGAGGCGCTCGTCCGCGCGAGCGTCGGCTTCGGCGATGCCGACCTCGACCGTGCCTACGCCTGGCGGGACTACGGCGGTGACGGTCTCCGGTTCGCGCTCCTCGTCGCCCACCAGGAGCTCCGCACCTGTGCCGCGGATCTCGCCGCCGAGCGCGACCACGCCGCGTCCTTCACGCTCGCGCAGCGGACCCTCGGGCAGTACGGGACCGCCCGCCGTGACCTCACCGGGATCCTCGCCGGCGTCCGCGACGACGAGTGGGACCGGGCGCCTGCGGAGGCGCAGTGGCCGCTGCGCACCGTGGTCGCCCACGTCCTCGGCGCCGAGCGCGCCTTCCTCGCCGCGATCCTCCTCGCGCTGGACGCGGCGCGTGCCGGCCGCGCCCCGACGCCGCCTACGCGCGAGGAGCGCGCCGCGCGCGTGCCGCTCGAGGAGCCTGCCGGCGACGGCGCCGCGGTGCGCGACGCGCTCGGTCGCTCGCACGCGCGCGTCCTCCACGAGTGCGTCGCGATCGCGGATGCCGAGCTCCCGACGCCGTCGTTCTTCTGGGAGGCCGAGCCGTACCCGGTGCGGTTCCGCCTCGGCCGCTTCGAGGCACACCTCCGGCAGCACGCGGTCCAGGCGGAGAAGACGCTCGCGGGCATCGCGCACCCGCCGACCGAGGCGGAGCGGCTCGCTCGCCTCCTCCACGGTGCGCTCGGCGAGGCGGAGGGCGCGCTCGTCGGCGCGCCGCCGTCGCTCGGCGCCGAGCGCCTCGCGGCGTGCGCGGCGACGATCGGCGACCTCGCGCGGCAGGTGGCGGCCGCGGCACGCTGAGCACCGTCCCCGCGGCGGTGCGCGTGTCTCCGCAGCCGGTGGGGGTGAGGATCCGCGGAGGCGGCGAGCGGCCCGAGGGATGGGGGTCGGCCAGTACTAGTGTCTGTGCTAGTGTCGGTGACGTGGGCGGGAAGTCGCTCGACGACCTCAAGCGCGGTCCGAACGACGTCACTCCCGCGGAGCTGCGCCGGGTCCTCGAAGCGCACGGCTGGTCCGTCCGCGCGGGCACCCGTCACGGCTTCGTCGCCAGGCACGAGCGGACCGGGTTGACGCTGCCGTTCCCGAGACCGCACGGGAAGCACCTGCTCGGCGCCTACGTGAAGCGCGCGGTGAAGTTCATCGAGGAGGAGGACGCGAAGTGAGTGCCGCCACGAAGGCGCAGATCGACGCGATCGTCAGCCGTCCCTACGGCATCGAGCTGGAGTACCCCGAGGATCCGAAAGACGGCATCCTCGCGTACGTCGTCGAGTGGCCGAGCTGCTTCGCCGCCGGGATGACCCGCGAGGAGGCGATCCAGGAGCTCGACGGCGCGATGCGGGCGATGGTCGCCTTCCACCTCGAGCGGGGCCTGGACATCCCGGAGCCGTCGAGCCGCTACGGCGGCACGGTCGTGGTACAGATGCCGAAGAGCCTGCACCGCCGCGTCATGACGCGGGCCAAGCGCGAGGGCGTGAGCATGAACCAGTTCATCGCGACGACCCTCGCCGAGGCGATCGGCCCGGTCGCCCGCGAGCCCGCGCTTCGCCACGCGGGCTCGCTGAAGGTCGCGACCCGGAAGCGCTAGACCGACGCGAGGGCGCGGACGACGATCGCGACGAGCGACTGCCTCACGCCGCGCACGGACGGGCGGGCCGGGGCCGGAACCGCGCTCGCATCGACCACGGCTCGCCCACCACTCCGCCGTAGAATACCCACCCAAAGCCCATGAAGTTCTACGTCACGACCGCCATCGCCTACGTGAACGACCGGCCCGGGCTCCACCACGCCTACGAGTTCACGGGCACCGACGCGCTCGCGCGGTTCCACCGCCAGCGCGGTGACGAGGTCTTCTTCCTCACCGGCACCGACGAGAACTCGACGAGGAACGAGGAGGCGGCGAAGGCCGCGGGCCTGGGGACCAGAGCCTTCGTGGACCGCAACGCCGCCGTGTTCAAGCGGCTCTGCGACACCTGGAACATCTCGTACGACCGTTTCATCCGGACGACGGACGCCGACCACATCCGCGGCGTCCAGGAGCTCGTGCGGCGCTGGATCGCCAACGGCGACGTCTACCTCGAGACGTACGAGGGCTGGTACTGCACGCGCTGCGAAGCCTTCTACGAGGAGAGCGACCTCAAGGAGGGGCGCTGCGAGTTCCACCCGACCAACCCCGACGCGATCCAGCGGGTGAAGGAGCAGAACTACTTCTTCCGCCTCTCGAAGTACGCCGACCGCCTGAAGGAGCTCTACGCGACCGACCCGGACTTCACGCTGCCGGAGATCCGCCGGAACGAGGTGCTCGGCTGGCTCGACCGCGGCCTGCGCGACGTCAGCGTCTCGCGGGGCCGCAGCCTGCAGTGGGGCATCCCGTGGCCCGGCGAGGCGGACCACACGGTCTACGTCTGGTTCGACGCGCTCATCAACTACGTGACCGGTGTCGGCTTCGGCACCGACGAGGCGCTCTTCGCGAAGTGGTGGCCGGCCGACGTCCACGTCGTCGGCAAGGACATCAGCCGCTTCCATTGCATCATCTGGCCCGCGATGCTCATGGCCGCCGGCGTGCCGCTCCCGAAGCGGGTCTTCGTCCACGGCTTCCTCGAGTACCGCGGTCAGCGGCTCTCGAAGTCAAGCGGCAACATGATCGACCCCTTCGCCTCCGCCGAGCAGTGGGGCGTGGACGGCGTGCGCTACCTCGTGCTCCGCGAGGCCCCCTTCGAGAAGGACTCGCCGATCTCACCCGAGACGCTCGACGCGCGCTTCAACGCCGACCTCGCGAACGGTCTCGGCAACCTCGTGTCGCGCTCGCTCGCGATGGCCGAGCGCTACTGCGCGACGGCCGTTCCCTCCGGGCGGCAGGTCGGCGAGTCGGAGCGGGCGCTCGGCGCGGAGGCCGAGCGGGCGCTCGCGGCACACGATGCCGCGGCGGTCCAGCTCCACTTCGGCGACGCGCTCGCCGCGATCTTCGGCCTGGTGGATGCGGCGAACAAGCACTACACGCGCACCCAGCCGTGGCAGCTCGCCAAGGACCCCGCGCGTCGCGCCGAGCTCGAGGGCGCCCTCTACGCCGGCCTCGAGGCGGTCCGCCTCGTCGCGTACCTCGTCTGGCCGTACATGCCGACGGTCGCCGCGGCGATCGCGCGGCAGCTCGGCGTCGCCGATCCCGCGACCGTGCCATTCGCGGACGTCTCGCACTGGGGGCTACTGGTGCCCGGGGCCGCGCTCCATCCCGGCCCCGCGCTCTTCCCGCGCCTCGACCGCCCCGCCGCCGTCTGAGTCCCGGCGGGTCCCTGACTCCCTCGTACGTCGATGCTCACGCGCACCTGACCGACGGGCGGTTCGCCGCCGACCTCGCCGACGTGCTCGCCCGCGCGGCCGCCGCGGGCGTGACTCGGATCCTGAGCTGCGGCGAGGACGTCGCGTCAAGCGAGCGCGCGCTCGCGCTCGCCGGGAGCGAGCCGATCGTGCGCGTCGCGGTGGGGATCCATCCGCATCGCGCGGCGTCCTGCGACGCTCCCGCGCTCGAGCGGCTCCACGCGCTCGCCGCCGATCCGCACGTCGTGGCGATCGGCGAGATCGGCATCGACCGCTCCGGCCGGAGCGCGCCGCTCGCGGACCAGGAGCGCGCGTTCGCCGCGCAGCTCGCCCTCGCCGCCGCGCTCGACCTGCCCGTCGTCGTCCACGTCCGCGACGCGGGCGACGATGCCCGCCGCATCATCGACGGCGTCAACGAACGTCTGGCGCGAGACGCGCGTACGACCAGTCGCGAAGCGACGACGTCACATGCGGCGCCCCGCGTGCGCGGTCAGCTCCACTGCTACAGCGAGAGGCCCGACGAGGTCGCGGGATGGCTCGCGCGCGGCTTCCATCTCTCGTTCTCCGGCACGGTGACCTACCCGAAGAGCGACGCGCTCCGCGCGGCCGCACGCCTCGTCCCCGCCGACCGCCTCCTCGCCGAGACCGACGCGCCGTACCTCACGCCGCAAGCCGTCCGCGGCAAGCGGAACGAGCCCGCCTTCGTCGCGCACACCGTCGCCGTGCTCGCCGCGGAGCGGGGCGTCGAAGGAGATGCCCTCGCGGCCCAGCTCGCCGCCAACGCGGCGTCGCTCTTCGGGAGCCGCTGGGGTTAGTTCCCGCGGCCTACCAGACGGAGACCGGCTCGAGCGCATCGGGGAGGAGGAGCTCGATCGGACTCCACACGGTGGTGCTGGTCGCGGTGACGGACGGCGACTTCACGGCCGAGGCGGTGGCGGTGCCGTTCGGGCCGGTCGCGGTGATGCTGTACGCGCCGGCAGGCCACGACGACGTGAGATAGGTCCGGTAGACCCCGTACTCGTCCGCCGTGTTGGTCGTGGTCGAGCTGCTCCGGCTAGGGCCGCTGATCGACATCGTCACGGACGAGCCCGGCGTGAACCCGTAGAGTTGGATCGCCAGTCCCGGTCCGGCGGCGCTGTCGGTCGCGGTCGCGATGCCCGGGTACGCGGGCGCGAGCGCCTTGATCCGCGCCGCAACGCTTCCGGAGAAGGTGGCGAGCGACTGGCCACTCACGGCCAGGTACGCCTGATCGAAGGTCTGGCGCTGCTCCATCAGGTCGAAGATCCGCAGGTGGTTCGCCTGGCCGATGTCGTCCCGGATCAGCTGCACCATCTGAGCGGCTTGGTAGTACTGGTAGGTCGCCGGTGTCCCGGTCCGGGCATTCCACTGTGCATTGCTCGTGAGATCACCGATCGAGAAGAGCCCGCCCGTGGCTGCCATCGACGCCGCTCCGTAGCGGACTTGGTTCGCGCGGTAGTCACTTCCGGGGACCGTGAGGTCCTCGAGTCGCGCGGTGCCCTCGTTGAACCACTGCGGGAGGGACACCGCCGTCACGATCTGGCGCTCCATCATGTGCGTGAGCTCGTGGCGGATCGCGGAGATCGGCTTCGACTGCGTGATCTTCGACCAGTTGGCCGCGATCGCGACGGGGTTCGAGCTGAAGAGACCGTCCGTGGTCGCGCCGGCCGTCTGTGCCTCCGGACCCGGCACCTCGAGGATCGATTGGAGGCCCTGCGTGTAGCTCGCGGTCGTCGCGAAGACGTAGATCTTCGGCCGCCTGGTGTAGGCGCGACCGAAGTCCGTCTGCACGCGTGCGACGTCCGTGTCGGCGGTCGCCGCGATCGTCGCTTGGTCGCTCGCGGAGATCGTCGCCTCCGCGTAGACGTCCGTCGTCCCCTGCGACGAGATCTGGAACGCGATCCCGCCGACCGTCTGGGTCGCGGGGAGCCTGACTGTCACCACGGCGCTCGACGACACCGTCCCGGCGGTGGCGGTGACCGTGCCGCTCCCTGATCCGGATGCCGACGCGGTGAAGACGCCACCCGTGCCGACGGTGCCGAGCGTCGCCGGCGTGACCGCCCAGGCGAACGTCTGCCCCGCGAGCGGTGCGCCGAACTGGTCGCGCGCGGAGGTCGCGAACTGCTGGGTGGCGCCCGGCTCGACGGGCGCCGTCGCCGGTGTCACCACGATGCTGCCCAGCTGCGGCGTGGTGGGCAGCGCGGCAGCCGGGAATGCCTCGTAGATCATGCTGGCATCCCCGCCGGTCGATGCCTGCTCCCAGACGATCGCCGCGAACGTGCCGCCGTTCCCATCGGCCGTGACGGCGTAGGCCGTGCCGTCCACCAAGCCCGCGACCGTCCGCGGGTCGAGGCGCACGCTGGAGCCGCGGACGAGCGCCACGCTCTGCGTCGCCGCGAGCTGGCCCGAGCCGATCGCGTAGAAGCGGACCGTCAGCTGGCCGGCGCTCGCGGCCTGGAGGTACGCGACCCCCGTCCAGCCGCTCGCGCCGCCGACGGATCGGAACACGACCGGGAGCACCTGACGGGCGGAGGGCTGGGACGACGCGAGGTATCCGGCCGCCGTGCCGTCGGAGACCGGGAGGACGACCGCGGCGACCGGCCCGGTCGCGTTGATGACGAGCGCGAACTCGCCCGCGCCGAGGCAGGTCGCAGATGCGCTCGCGCACGGCGTCGTCGTGCCGAGCGCGAATCGCGGATCGAACGCCTTCGAGCCGCCCGGCGGGATCGCCGTGAGCGTGAGCGTCTGCGCCGCGCCGCCGCCGAGCGGCGTGAAGGTGAGCGCGGCATCCACCGCCGCGGCGCCGAGGTTCTGCACGACGACCGGCGACACCCGCCCGCCGGCTCCGCCCTTCACCGCATACGGCGCGTAGAGCGTCGTCGCGCCGACCGCGAGGCCGTTGTGACTGTACGCGACAGGACTGCCCGTCTCGTTGTGCGCGTTCACGACGACGCCGATCGGCTGGTTCGACGTGAGCGTGACCGCATACTGCGTCCCGTCGATCAGGCCGGCGGTGAAGTCAGGGTCGACCACGCCGGAGCGTCCCGGCGCGATGACGAGCGAGGTGCTGAAGTGCAGGGTGGCGTCGAAGCTCACGAAGGCCGCCGTCACCGACGCGGTCGCCGGGCCGAGGTTCTGCACGATGAATGGCACGTCGTAGCCGTAGAAGCGGCGCGTCACGTTCGGCAGGAAGACCTTGGTCGCGCCTCCGGTGAAGCCCGCATACGAGAGCGCCTGGGTGCTCGCGCCCGTGCCCTGCACCTGGTTCACGACGGCGACGACGGGCGCGCCGAAGCTGCGCACCACCACGCTGAACTGGGCGTTGTCGGGGAGGTCGGCGTCGGCGTTCGGATCGTCGGCGAGCGTGGCGCCCGGTGGGACGCCCGCGGTCTTGCGGCAGGCCACGAGCGCGCCATTGGAGAACAGGTAGAAGGAGATCTCGAGCGTGGTCTGGATCGCGCCGGCGTTCTGGACGTAGAACGGGGTGTCCCAGCCGGCAGGTCCGCCAAGCGTCTTGGTCACGTTCGGCAAGTAGACGGTCGTGGTCGGCTGACCCGTCGTGTCGCAGGGCGTCGTCGCGGAGCTCCGCGTGGTGTCGTCGGTGATCGTACGGGCCGCCGCCGTCTCGGCGCGGAGAAGCGGTGACGCGACGAGGACGCAGGCGACGGCCAGGACGAGAGCACACCTTCGCGAACGCCCGCGTGCGCCGGCGAACAGATCAGCTGCTGGAAGCTTCACTCGGCCCTCGCAACCCCATCATTCCGCGCTGGATCCTCCTCGCTCGCACTACCACCACCCGCTTCGCAAGACAGTCGCGCGTGGTGGGGCTGAGCGCCAGGGCCATTCGCAACATTCGTGAGCCACGATCCCCCCAGGCCCGTAGCCTGGTGTTTCTGGCGCGTGGCCCAGGAGCGGCGCCGTCAGGGGTCTCCCGATCCAGGCTCGGCGATCGGCCGCACGCAGGCGCAGCATCTCGGCGCGGCGAGTGCGGCGATCGCAGGATGTGGAGACGCTCCGATCGCGCCGACCGCCCTGCGGCGGTCGGCGCTAGACCGCCGGCCGCCGCAGGTGGTGGTCGGTCGCGCGCTGGTAGGCGCTCGCGATGGCGAGGAGCAGCGGCTCGGAGCGGGCCGGTCCGATGACCTGGAGGCCGACCGGCAGGCCGTCGGTCGCGAGGCCGCAGGGGAAGCTCACGCCCGGCAGGCCCGCGAGGTTCGCCGCCGCGCGGAGGAGGTCCGACATCGAGTCGGTCGAGCGCGGCGCGCGCGGCTCGTCGAGCCTCGGCGCGGTCGAGGTGCGCGACACCGTGACGATGACGTCCGCCTCCGCGAACACCCGCGCGAAGTCCGCGACCGCGGCGTCCCGGGTGGCGAGGGCCTCCAGGTACTCGCTGGCACCGATCCGCATGCCGCCGCGGAGCTCGGCGAGCTGCTTGGCGTCCACCAGCGTGAAATCCGGGCGCTCCAGGAACCTCCCGAGGAGGTGCCCCGCCTCGGCGAGCATGACGGTCTCGAGCGCCGTGCCGTAGGGCACGTCTCGCCCCAAGCCGGCGCGGGTCCATCGAGGCGCGACGCGGCGAAGCTCGTCGAGACCGCGGGCGAGGGCGGCCCGGGTGTGCGGCTCGCACTCCGCGAGCTCCTCCTCGACGAACGCGACGCGGGCCCGGCGCACGCGCGCGCGGGCCTCGCCCCGTTCGAGCCGCCGGAACCGTCCGGCGCGCGCCGGGTCCACCCCGTCGGGGCCGGCGATCGCCTCGAGGACGGTGGCGCACTCGTCCGCGGTGCGCGCGAGCGGACCGAGCTTGTCGAGCGTCCCCGAGAGCAGCATCGCGCCTGTCCGCGGGACGAGGCCGTGGGTGACCCGGACACCGGTGATGCCGCAGAACGCGGCGGGGCCGACGATCGACCCGCCGGTCTCGGAGCCGATCGCGTAGGGGAGGAGGCCGGCGGCGACCGCGATGGCGGAGCCGCTCGACGAGCCGCCCGAGTAGCGCGCGGGATCGTAGGGGTTGCGGCCCGAGCCCTGGAGCGAGGCGCCCGCGAGCCGGGGCCGGCCGCCGCCGGCGAGCTCGACCATGGCGAGCTTCGCCGCGAGGACGCCGCCGGCACGGCGGAGGCGTGTGACGACCGCGGCGTCCTGGTCGATGATCCGGCCTTCGAACGGCGGAGCTCCCCAGGTCGTGGGTCCGCCGCGCGCCGCGAGCAGATCCTTGACCCCGTACGGGATGCCGCAGAGCGCGCTCGCACCGGCGCGACGGAACCGCCGCTCGGCGAGCGCGGCCTCCGCGCGCGCCCGGTCGGGCAGGAGCGCGGCCACCGCGTTGAACCGCGGTCCGACGGCGCCGAGCGCCGCGAGCGCCGACGCCGCGAGCTCCCGCGGCGAGACGGCCCGCCGGCGCAGGGCGCGCGCGAGATCGTCGATCGTCGCGAAGCGGTAGTCGATGGCGGGAGTCTATCGAGCGCGCACGTCGTGGCATGTGCCGCGCCGCGCCGGTCGCGGCATGCGCCGCGCCGGTCGCGGCATGCGGCGCGCCGCAGCGGTGCTAGCGTCTCGCGGGTGACCGGCGCTGAGCGTCCGCGCGTCGTGCTCCTCCAGACCGGCGGCACCATCGATCATCTCGGCCGTGACCGGCTCGACCTCGCCTTCTACACCGACACCACGACGCGGGTCGAAGGCGGGCTGCTCGCTCGCATCCCCGAGGTCGCGCGGTTCGCCGACGTCGTCGAGCGATCGCTCCCGCTGCGCGGCCAGGCGCTGCGACCCGCCGATTGGCTCGCGCTCGCCCGTGACGTCGCGGCGATCGCCGCATCGTCGGAGGTCGCCGGCGTCGTCATCACGCGTGGCACGAACACGCTCGAGGAGACCGCGTACTTCCTCCACCTCGTGCTGAAGACGGAGCGGCCGGTCGTGCTGACCGCAGCGATGCGCCCGGCCTCGGCGCTGAGCGGCGACGGCGATCTCAACCTCCTGAACGCCATCCGCGTCGCGGCGGCCCCGCAGGCGGCCGGCAAGGGCGTCCTCGTGGTCATGAACGACGCGATCCTCTCCGCGCGAGAGGCCCTGAAGACCTCGACCGCGCGGCTCCAGGCGTTCCAGGCGCCCGGCTACGGTCCGCTCGGCTACGCCGACCCGGACGGCACCGTCCAGCTCGCGCACGCGCCGCTCCGCGCCCACACGACGGCCACGGAGTTCGACCTCGCCCGCATCCCGACGCTGCCGCGCGTGGACGTCGTGCTCTCGTACGTCGGCGCCGACGGCACCCACATCGAGGCGTCGGTCGCCGCGGGGGCTCGCGGGATCGTGAGCGCCGGGATGGGGACCGGTCGCGGCACCGCCGAGGAGGAGGCGGCGCTCGAGCGCGCGCGGGCGGCCGGCGTCGCCATCTGTCAGGCCAGCCGGGCCGGCTCCGGACGCGTCATGCGCGGTCCCTGGCTCGTCCGGCGCGGCTTCGTCGCCGCCGGCGATCTCGCGCCGTGGCAGGCCCGCGTGCTGCTCGCGCTCGCCCTCACGGTGACCGACGACGCCGAGCGGATCCAGGCGATGTTCGACCGGTACTAGCCGCGGTCGTATGGAGCTCGCGGTAGCGGTCCTCCGCGGCGTGGAGCGCGTGACGCCCGGACTCCTGGAACGTGAGCATGCCGCCGATGAGGATGCAGAGCGAGACGACCTCGGCGACCTCGGCGGGCGTGGCGCCCGATTCGATCGCGCGCTTGGCGTGTCCGACCGGCGGCGGATTCACCTTCGTCCGCGCGATCTCGATCGCCAGGATGACGAGCTCCTTGAGCTTCGGGGAGAGGGCGGCGCCGGCGTCCTCGTTGAACGCGGCGCGACGGAGCGTGAGGTAGCCGTGGATGACCTCGGGACGGTAGCGGGCGAGCATCTCGTAGTCCTCGATGACCTGCGGGTTCTTGTAGTAGTCCTTGGCGTAGGCCCAGGCCTCGGCCATCTCGGCCGCGCCGACCTTCGGCGCCGGCGCCCTCGTGCTCGAACGTGCCATCGCATCCTCCTCGGCGGCTCGGCGCATCATAGGTCGGTACACAACGGTATGCTCGCCAGCGGCGATCGTCCTCAGGTCTCGGGAGTGGGAGAACGGCCTTGAGCTTCCTCGGCGTGCGAGCGCAGCCCGGCGAGGCGGTCCGGACGCGCGTCACGGTCGGCGAGCTGGCGGACGGCTCGCCGGTCGCCATCCCGGTCGCGCTGTTCCGCGGCGCCCGCCCCGGGCCGACGCTCTACCTCCAGGCGGGGCTGCACGGCGACGAGCTCACCGGGATCGAGATCTGCCGCCGCGTCGTCGCGGAGCTCGACCCGCGGCGCCTTGCCGGCACGCTCGTCGCGGTGCCGCTCGCGAACGTGCCCGCGCATCTCGGCCGCACCCGCGGCTTCCTCCACGAGGAGCGCTGGCTCATCGACATGAACCGTATCTTCCCGGGCAACGCCCACGGCCTCTTGAGCGAGCGGATCGCCCACGTGCTCTTCGCGGAGTTCGCCGCGCACGCCGACGTGACGCTCGATCTCCATTCGGCGCTCGACGGCTGCGACATCCTCCCGTTCGTGTACATCGATCCGGACGACGACGAGACCGGCACGCTCGCGCTGCGCGAGCGCCTCGCGCGCTCGTTCGGCACGCCGTACGTCTACTACAAGCCCCGCGGCTCCAAGCTCGGCACGAGCGACATGAGCCGCACGCTGCGCGCGCAGACGGACGCCGCCGGGAAGGCGTCCTTCTCGGCCGAGATGGGCGAGTCGCGGCGCGTGAGCGGGCACCTGGTGCCCCTCGGCGTGCGCGGGGTCCACAACGTCCTGCGCACCTTCGGCATCGAGGACGGCGATCCGGAGCCGCCCGGACCGCAGCGCGCCTTCCGCTCGATCACGCTCGCACACGCCGAGCGGGGCGGCGGCCTGCGCCTGCGCGTCGACCTCGGCGACGAGGTCGCGCGCGGGCAGCCCATCGCCGACGTGGTGGACGTCTTCGGCGACCCGGTCGAGGAGGTCACCGCACCGGTCGCGGGCTTCGTCCTCAGGATCATGCGGCTGGGCTCGCTCGCGACGGGCGCCGAGGTCGCGTGGATCGGATCGTGAGGAGGGTGCCTGCGTGAGCGGACCAGAACGTCTCAGCCTCGGCGTCCGGCTGCCGAACTCGGGGCCCTTCGCGACCCCCGAGGCGATCCTCGAGCTCGCCTCGCTCGTCGAGGACGCCGGGTACGACACGGTGTGGGTGCACGACCACCTCTCGTGGGCACGCGAGGAGCTCACGCACTTCGCCACCGGCTCGCTCGAGGCCTGCCGCGACCAGGATCCGAACTTCTTCGAGAGCATCACCACCGTCGCGGTCCTGGGCGGCCGGCTCCGCCGCGCCCGGCTCGGCATCGCAGGGCTGGTCCTGCCCCTGCGCGACCCGCGCATCCTCGCGAAGCAGGTCACGACCATCGAGCAGCTCACCGGCTCGCGGCTGGTGCTCGCCTTCGGCATCGGCGCGATCACGAACGACTTCACCGTCATGGGCGTGCGCTTCGACCGGCGCGGGCGGATCATGAACGACCACCTGGCGGCGCTGCGGGCGATCTTCGGTCCGACCCAGCCGGTGGCGTTCGAGAGCACGACGCTCGCCTTCTCCGACGGGACCTTCCTCCCCCGGCCGAGCCGGCTGCCCCTCTGGGTCACCGGCGCGAGCGAGGCGGGGCTCGAGCGTGCCGTGCGCTACGCGGACGGCTGGATGACGGTCTACGCGCCGGTCGAGGAGTACGCCGCCCACATCCGCCGCCTGCACGAGGTCGCCGCGGCGGCCGGCCGCGACCCCGGCGGGCTGGACACGGCGATCGAGACGTACGTCTGCGTCGCCGCGTCGCGGGAGGAGGCGGTGGCCATCGCGCGCGCGTCGCTCGAGGCCAAGTTCAAGACGCTCGAGCGGGGGCTCGCGGCCTGCATCGTCGGGAGCATCGACGACGTCATGGAGAAGCTCGAGGCCTACCGCGCCGCCGGAGCGGCGCACGCCGAGCTGAAGTTCATCGGCCACGACGTCCCGCAGCTGGCCCGGATGATCGAGCGCCTCGCGGCGCGCGCGCTGCCGTCTCCGGCGTGAGTGGGACGGCGACGGCGCCGCGCGAGCGCGCCGTCGCACGATGTCCAATTGTGTACAATCTCGCTCCGACGGGCGCCGCCCCGGGACGGGCCGGCGCGATCGTCGTGCCGACGAGGGTGAAGACGT
>Ga0082335_1007649_pt1 | contig 12863 bp, 12 predicted proteins | sample Subgrocontami58m_FD_72375 | JGI IMG/M metagenome (GOLD analysis project Ga0082335, IMG submission 72375) | Subsurface groundwater microbial communities from S. Glens Falls, New York, USA - GMW37 contaminated, 5.8 m (SPADES assembly) (version 2) ...
TCACTACACCATCGCCTTCGCCTACACCAACCCCTCGCACGGTGACGATCCTTCCCAATGATTTGGGCTTTGTGCGGATGCGCTCTGGTCCCTCTGCTGAAGCCACCGAGTCGGGGCAAATTCCATCCGGGACTTCAGTTTCCTATACTGATGACCAATACGGGTGGTATAACGTCGTGTATCAAGCGATCAGTGGATGGATAAGTGGCACGTACGTGACGGTGAATAAGTAAATTGGCTATTGACACTTTTCAATTTAATAGTAAATTGGATATTGACAAACTCCAATTTAGTAGTAAAATGGATACTGACATAATCCATCATGCTATTCAGACGCTCTATTGATGCACAAGTAGAAGACTACCTCAAAGGAGAGTCGTATAAAACCTTCTATATCTGGGGGCCACGACGCTCCGGCAAAACGACGCTTCTTGAGCGGCTCTCAAAAGAACTGGGAGTTGCTTTTTTTGACTTTGATTTGCAGACAGACCGGGAGTTGTTTGTGCCCAGAATAGAGGCACTGGAAAAGCTGGTAGCAGCACACAACGTTATCCTCATCGATGAAGTACAAAATTATCCCCGCGCAACGGTTGTATTTAAATTGCTGCAAGGGAAATTTAAGGTGAAAGTTATTGCTACAGGTAGCAGCGAACTCAGGCAGAAAGCGGGAGAGGATTTTGATACGATGGCAGGCCGGTTTCATGAAGCATATTGTCTGCCGCTTTCCCTGGCCGAAATTGCTGATAATACTCCCGTTGTTCCATACAAACAGGCGCGATTCTTTCATGATATACAGAAGCGTATCCAGGTTTTTGGTGCATATCCGGAGGTGTATGCGCCGGAACATATATCAGAGGGAGACAAAATTGAACTTCTCGATAAGATTCTCAACATGTATGTCTTAAAAGACGTTATCGATATTTATCAGCTAAAAAACGATAAACTTGCTCTGGATATTCTGACAAAAATTGCATTGCAGTTGGGATCTGAAGTGTCAGTGAGAGAGATAGCAGTAAGTCTTGGGGCAAATAAAGATACGGTCGCCAATTACATTGAGATTTTTATCAATAAAAATGTTTTCCGGTTTAATATCGCGATGGATGATTGGCGGAACAAAAGCATGGGTATAAAGCAATGTTTCGGCAATATCTTGGGCTACTTTAAGGACGTAATCTAAGGTGATTCTTTTTTCTCCCACCAACTCTGCAAGATTTTTACCTTGGACTAACTCCATGGCTAGATATAATCGTTCTTCGCCTGTATCATTAGCTGAGAAAGAATCATAGTATTTTGGAATTCCGGGATGATTTAAATCTCGTAGCGTCGATACTTCTCGTTCGAAGAGACGAACGACTTCCGGCGCTTCCGGGTCATCAGCACGCAGACCGAAGCGGCATTCTTTGAGGCAGACTTCCAATCCATCTCTCTCGGCTTGATAGAGATAGCCGGCACCGCCAGCACCAATTGGTTTAATGATCCTGTAACCGTTAATGATATCATTTGGATTCATGCTCTCTTTAAACAGTTAGTTCTTTATAAATTTACTCTTCAAAAGTAACAACTTCTGTTTTTCCACAAAGATTTAAAAACCTGCAACAGAAATATGTTGTTATGGCAAAGAAATCTAAGAAATCTCCGGAAGCAGCCGTAGAAGAAGTTGCTGAAACTTTGGGAGAGGACGTAACTGAAGAATTGAATGTGGTCAATGAATTAGCGGAAGAGAAACCTGAGAAAGAAGTCTCTTCTGAAGATGTAAAAACGGAAAAGAAAGAGAAAAAGAAACCGGTCTTTGGTATTTTAGCTGGTGAACGGGTTATTACTGAATCTTCTGATGATGCGCGGGAATTATATAATCAATCTCGTTTTGGTTCTCTTGCTGAAAACGGTAAAGTTGAATTGTCTTTATTAGAGGCGCTTTATTTATTGGAACGTAGCCGATTAATTATTAAAACTGATTCTGGGAAAGAGATTCCTTTTGAAGCGTACACCAAAAAAGCGCGCAAAGTTGAGCCTAATTTTTGGATCCGTTATTGTGTGTTTAAAGATATGCGCAACCGCGGCTATATTATTAAGACGGCGCTGAAATTTGGTGCTGATTTTCGAGTTTATGATCGTGGTGTTAAACCGGGCGAGGATCATGCTAAATGGATTGTTTATCCGGTTCATGAAGCAAGTGTATTTACGTGGCATGAATTCAGCGCCAAGAATCGAGTTGCTCATTCTACAAAGAAACGGCTCTTATTAGGAGTTGTTGATGATGAGAATGATGTGACTTATTATGAGGTTAGGTGGATGAGACCGTAAGGTCGTTTTTGTTTTCTTTTTTGTACTCGTAAGTGTTAAGAGAACTTTGGATAATTCACTATTAAATGTGCAAAGTTCTCAAGAGGAGGTGAAATAGTCCTAATTTTGGCATAAAACAAATCGTCTATTTGCCAAAATTACTTTTTTTCAAACTCCTCTTAAGTCGTGCTTTAGCGGGTCGTCCGAGGAGTCTTGCGTAAGTATGATTTTTCTGTGATTAATCTTAAAATGAATTGATTTATGGATACGCAAGAATTAAGTTTTCTTCTAAAGAGAACCACTCACTCCTCGGACTTTTTGACCGCGCTAGCACGACTTAACTTAATAGGTATACTCCCAACCCCTTCTCTACCAGCAAAAATTATTTAAACCTGGTTTTATGCTGAGAGGGTATGCACGTCCATGATCAAGTTCTCGCTTTTTTGAAAACGATCGGTCCTACGACCCCGACGAAAGTCTCTAAAACGATCAATAGTGATATTATCATCGCTTCGGCTCATCTTTCTGATCTTGCATCACAGGGAAAAGTACGTATTTCAAGCTTAAAACTGGGTGGAAGTCCATTATATTATCTCCCTGGTCAAGAGGCTCAGTTGTATAATTTTGCTGAAAGTAACCTTAATCCTAAAGATTTTGCGGTATTAGAACGATTAAAAAATGATGGTGTGTTACGAGAGTCGACTCTTGATTTGCTTTCTAAAGTGGCGCTGCGTTCGTTAAAAGATTTTGCTGTTCCTCTTCAAGTTAGAACTGCTGAGAACGCGGAATTGTTTTGGAAATGGCATTTGCTTCCGGATGATGTTACTAATCAAATAGTACGTGATATTTTGTATCCTCCACGAGATGAGAAGGCAATTGTTGCAGAAAAAGTTGAAGAGGCGGTAACTGCGGATTCGTCGGTTATTGTGCCAATAACGGCGGCAGTGAAAGTAGATGAATCTGTGATAAAACCTTTAGAAGCAGAAAAAGTTGCTCCTCCTCGACCTGAAGAAGAGAAACCGGCTTTAGTTCTTCCTCCGGAACAAAAAGTGTTGAGTACGTTAAAGAAAGTGAAAGTGAAGAAGCAATCCTCTGAAGAACAATCGCAAACTGTATTGGCCGAGAAAGAAGCTGTTACTATGGTTAAACCGAAAGTGGTTAAGAAAACTTCAGATGGCGATGCTTTTCTTCCTGCTGTGGAGCGCTTCTTTGGTGAATTAAATATTGCCATTCATGAACATGAAATTTTGCGTAAGAATGCCGAGATTGATTTCTTAATTAAAGTTCCAACGGTTGTTGGTAAGATGACGTACTTCTGTAAAGCGAAAAAGAAGGCGCGTTGTGATGAAAAAGACATCTCTGCGGCCTATGTCGAGGCGCAGAGTAAGAAATTACCGTTGTTGTTTTTATATTCTCAGGAATTGACGAAGAAAGCTCAAGAAATGCTCGATGCCGGTAATTTCGAGAATGTTGTGGTGAAAAGAGTAGAGTGAGTACGGATGGATATTGAGAAGATTCAGGTTCAACTTTTGTTATTGGAAGAGCAATTGAAAGAAGTTGTTTCTGAGTTATGTTCTTTGGATGAACGTCGTTTAACGTCCTGATCGCTGTTAAAATCAACCGTCTGGATTGAATTCTAGTGCAACGTTCCGTAGTGAAGTGAAGGAAAAATTCAAGGTAACTTTGAAGACCATCCCTCAAACGAACTAAGTGATCAATCAAGACAAAGAATCAGAGGACAGTCTTCAGCAATGTTTATATAGAAATAAATATTTACTTTTGAGAGGGTAATCATAATGAAAAAAGTAACTATCAAACGAACTTTTAATGCTTCATCTGAAAAAGTTTGGGATGCATTTACAACTCAGGCTATATTAAAAAAATGGTGGTCACCTCTAGGTATGACTTCCTCATTCTTAACTGTAGATTTAAAAGTGGGTGGTTTATTTCGCTTTTGTTTTAAAGGTAATAATGGAACCAAAATTGCTGGTAAAGAATTTTGGGGACGTGGAGAATATTCTAAAATAGAAAAATCGACCAAATTGTCTTATTATGATTCATTCTCGGATTCTGATGGAAATCCTGTTCCTCCTTCTTATTATGGGATGACTGGAAAAGATCAAGTCGAAAAACTTTTAATAGAATTTACATTTACAGAAAAAAACGGAAAGACATATATGGAGTGCGTAGGAGAGAATTCTTATGACGATTCTATGACTAAAGAAATGATTCAAGGCTGGAATGGAATGTTTGATAAGCTTGATAAAATATTATGATCATTCATATGATAGATTGTTATACACTAAAATATTCTTAATTGGATCGACTTATTTATTCTTATTGTCACCGATATCTATATAATCTTCTAATTCTCACCCCTACTTATGGGCTTACAATTCAAAGATTTAGTGGTTAAAAAAGAACTGGTGATCAGCGACCTCAAAGATAAAATTCTCGCTGTTGATTCGATGAACTTATTGTATCAATTTCTCACGACGATCCGCAGTCCGGATGGGAGTGTCTTTACGGATGCTAATGGGAGAGTAACATCGCATCTGATCGGGTTATTTAATCGTACTACTTCGTTAATGGAATCTGGCTTGAAGTTGGTGTTTGTGTTTGATGGCAAGCCGCCTTTAATCAAGCAGAAGACGTGGGAGAAACGCAAAGAGATTAAGCAGGAAGCGGCTTTGCTCTATACAGAAGCGGAAAGGGCAGGCGATATTGAAGAGATGCGCAAGTATGCGGCGCGGACAACGGTGTTGAATCGAGAAATGATTGAGGATGCCAAAGAGGTTATCCGCGCTCTGGGGTTGCCGATTGTGCAGGCGCCATCGGAAGGAGAAGCGCAGACAGCGTATATGGTCAAAGTTGGGAAAGCGTATGGCTCGGTTTCACAAGATTATGATAATCTGATCTTTGGTTGTCCACGCTTGATTCGCAATCTTTCGATTGAAGGACGCCGCAAGAAAGCAGGGGCGTTAGCCTATGAAAAAGTGAAACCGGAAGTAATTATGCTCGATGATGTTTTGCAGGGGTTGAAATTAAATCTTGACCAATTAATTGTTTTAGCGATTCTTGTTGGTACGGATTATAATCCGGGTGGGATTAAAGGGATTGGACCTAAGACGGGGTTGAAGTTGGTTAAAGAATATGGCAGCGATTTCCCTGGTCTGTTTGCTAAGGTTGAATGGGCTCGGCATTATCCCGATTTGCCGTGGAAAGAAGTCTTTGATACGATCAAACACATTCCCGTTACGGACGATTTTGTATTGGAATGGAAGAAGATTGATGAGACAAAATTGTTGAAATTATTGGTGGAAGGACATGGTTTCGGCGAAGAGCGAGTGCATCAGAAGTTGGCGAAGTTGAGGGAGATGCAGAAAGGGATGGGGCAGAAAGGATTAAGTGGGTTTTGGTGAGGGATTGGATAAATTTATAATCCTAATCTTCTTCTCTTCTAATCATGCTTGCTGCCTACACTGAATTGCAAAATGCTCAATCCGTGAAAGAATATCTTACAAAAAAACAGCTTCTTGATTATGATCATCTTCCGGTTAAAGAACTAGGCAATATTTATTTTCCGATGTCTAAAAAAGCAGTTGTGCCGAAGGCGAAGGTTGTTAATACTAAATTTACGTTTCCGGGGAAAGAGAAACCAACAACGATTGACGAGCTTCTTAAGAATAAATTGACGAAAGAAGAATTCGCTTTACTGCCGCGATCACAGGAAGTGGTGGGAAGAATATTGATTTTAGAAATTCCTCCGGAATTAACGGCTAAAGAGAAATTGATTGCCGAGACATATCTTAAGATTCACAAAAATATTGACACAGTGGTGCGTAAAGAGGGGATTCATGGCGGTGAGTTTCGCACGAGAACGGTACGTATTCTTGCTGGTAAAAAGAGTAAAGAAACCACTCACAAAGAAAGTGGCATTGAGATGAAGTTGCATTTGGAGAAGACATATTTCTCGGCGCGTTCGGGGAATGAACGCTTGCGGATTGCGAAGATGATTAAAAAAGGAGAAAACGTTTTGGTGATGTTCTCGGGGGCAGCGCCATTTCCGTTAGTTTTTGCGCGAAATAGTTCTGCTCAGCAGATTTATGGTATCGAATTAAATCCATTGGCGCACGCTTATGCCCATGATAATATTCATCTCAATCATCTGGAGAATAAGATTACGCTGTATAATGGGAATGTGTTGACGGTTATGCCCAAGATAAAGATCAATTTTGATCGGATTGCCATGCCGTTGCCGAAGACGGGAGAAGATTTTCTTCCTATAGCATTGTCTCGCACGAAGATTGGTGGGATGATTCATCTCTATGCATTCTTGGATGAAAAAGAGATTGTGGCGCATATTTTGAAAGTGAAAGAGATTGCGCGAGGTGTAAAACATGCAGTTCGCGTGGTTAGAACCGTTTTTTGCGGACAATTTTCGCCAGGGACGTTTAGAGTGTGCTTTGATTTGAAAGTGGTGAGGTGAGGATTGTGCCTGCTCTTTCTTCGTTAGAACGTGGGGTACGGAAAGAAGCAGCGTGGTTGTTACGTGAAATTTCTACTCTTCAAGAGTTTAAATCTGAGGTGGAAGATATTCTTAAACTGAGGAATAAAGTTGTGGCTTTAACGACATTAGCTTCTGCGAAGAATGTTAAAGAAGTAGGGAAGGTGAATGAACAAATTCAACAAGAAGTCAAAGACTTAAAGCGATTACAACGTTCTGCGGGTAAAGACGAACGACGGCGGATACGTTTTGAGAAACGTGTTCTTGGAAAAATAAAATCTCTTCAACAAAATATCGACCAACCACGTCAGAAAGAATTAGCAGATCTTGTTAACCAGATTCACGTTTATTCAGGAAGAGTTCTTTCGGAAATTTCATTGAGGGCGGGAAAGGTTGCTGATCTTGTTAGTCGTGGAGATTATGTTCAGTTGGAAAAGCATCTTGCCGTGATTAAAGAAGCGGGAACTGCACTTTTGGCGTTGTTAAAGCATCTCGAAGAAATGATCGTTGGTCTTGAGAATGTTCTTCAGAAGAAGCAATTAACACATCGTCTTCTGCCTTCTATTGGCGGTTTTCAAGGTTATATTCGAGAAGGGATAATTAAGACGGGGCATTTGAAATCTGTTAGTTCGCTGCAGATTCTTCTCGAGAAGAAGATGAAGAAGTATAGGTCCTGGAGTTCATTGGGAAAGAAAGTTGTGGAAGTGTATTTGAAGACATTGGAGGGAAACAAAGATTATCTCTTGAAGGTATTGACTAAAGAAGATTTCGAACAACTGAAGAAGATTACGTTTGTTGTTCCGGCCGGTGCTGTTTTATTGTTTCTTCCAAAATTTCTTGTTCCAGTTTTAGCATTTAATCCGCAAAATCTTCCGGCGTTTGATAAAGCGGGCTGGTTATTTCATGCTATCCCAGGGGAGAATTTGGCACGTGTAAGTAAGACTAAGCTGTTGCAAGCACCTCTGGAAACAGTGATTGAGAAAAAGCACTTTTATAGCTTTAAGTTCTGGGAACATTCTGCGTATCCGCAACGGTTGATTGATGGAATCTCTTTTGCGTTTCAGGATTTTGTGAAATATCAGGACTACTTATCGGGACAGGAATCGCATCGGAAGGGAAGAGGTGAAGCTGGGGGATTCTTTATCTTTCCGATACGAGATGTATTGCAACCGGGATTAATTCTTGACTTTAGGCAGACGATGGATGGTTTGCCCGAGGTTGATTTACGAGACATTAAATATCACCAATACAATCCCCGATTGGTACGAGATTGTCTTCTTGCTTTGCGAGAGAAGATTCCTCAATTATTGAATGTATTAGATGAAGCCTGGCGGTTGTTTCAGGAAGCGAAAAAGAATATTTCTTTCTTTCAAGAATTACATGATACCATTGGTGAAGACGATCGTGTTTTGTTTAATAAGAACGAACGCGGCGTAACATTTTCGTATATTCATAAAAATATTACGGGGGATAAAGAAAAAGTAATTGGAATTAAAACAGAAACTTTTTATGAGAGAATGGCATCTCTTTTTCATTTTGACAAAGATAATCTTCATTTAATGGTGGAAATTCTCTCTCAAGACCGGTTCTTTGAATTTTTATTGTGGGTAGCTTTTGACTTTGGAAATAAAAAAGAACAATTACTTCCTCCTCTGGCACGTTTTGCTTCAAGAAGTGAACCATTCGGACTTGATGATACTATCTTCAAATCAGGGATGGATTTTCTCAACGAAGAGAAATTAGATGATAGAGGGCCATTTTTTACAAGTGGTTGTGTTATTCTTTCGATGATGAAACAAGAACAGAAAGAGAATCGTTCTCGGACGGGGTATTCTACTCGAGACTATTTAGATAATCTTAACAAACTCGGACCTCGGCAATTAAAGAAGATCTTAGAGCGAACGATGAATGATCTGATTCATGCGTTAGATGTGATTGTCAAGAAGCGATATCGAACGAATAAACCTGCTGTGGTCGATATTAGCAAAGGTGTTCTGTTTTTGAATTCAAGTTTCTTGGATGATGATGTCTTAAAGCGGCTTGTTGCTGATGGTGTTCCTATTTTTGCTCAATTTATTTCTCAGGATAAGATATTTTCTACGGGAGAGCTTGATTTTTTCTTCAAAGCGGTTTTGTCACTTCACTCCTTTCCTCAGAGTTTAGAGTCTTCGTTATGGCATAGCTATCTGTATCTTGATGAGAAGGGGAGATTGACTCTGCAGCGTGAAGATGAGATTACTCATTCTTCTGAGAAGAAACAATTTGAACGCATTGTGAGAAAACCGATCTCTTTGGATTAAAAGAAAATTCATCAACAAAATTAGAAAAAAAATAAATTAAAAAAGGAATTCACTGTTCTTGTTCTTCTTCACCATTAGAATCGTCGTCATCGCCGTCGCCGTCTTCATCGTCGTCGCCAGATGCTTGTCTTTGAGGTCTTGGTGCAGAGCCTTGTTCGCCGCCCATGCGTTCGCTGCCTTTTTGGAGCAACTGCACTTTGTCAGCTTTCAATCCTCTGTCGCCTTCAACCGATTCAAAAGAAACGCGATCATTGTCTCGTAAGAATACGTTTCGTGGCAGTGCTGTGAAGTGCACAAAATAGTCTTTCTCATCATCGCCATGGATGAAGCCAAATCCTTTCTTTCTGTTAAAAAACTTTACTATTCCTTCCATTTTTGTCCTCCTTGCTCTGTGGGTTTCTTCTCTAGGCCATCCCACGTAGCCTTGATTTGTATAAAATAGAGCGTTTATTTTATAAATCTATCCATTAATTTGCTACTTGAAGAGAATTCTAAAGAATTCTTTAGTGGATAGCGCAATGACGGTGGTGAACACCAACTGACGCAAGAATGATGAACGGTAGTAACTTCCTAGCGCCCACAAATATATTTAGACTGAGGCTGTACTTTTTTTTACCCAAACAACTTCTCTTCATCATCGACTTCGTCAAAGCGCACTTTTTCTATTGCGCCGATGAAGTCATGCTGAGTGACATGATCCCTACTCTCACGAATGGCGAAGAATCCGGCCTCTGTGCACATGGCGCGAATTTCTGCACCGCTAAAACCATCGGTGTTAGTGATGATTTCTTTGGTGTTTATACTTTTGAGATTCATCTTTTTGCTGTGGACTTTGAAGATTTCAGTTCGACCTTCTTCGTTTGGTAAACCTACTTCGATTAAACGATCTAGTCTTCCCGGTCGAATGATTGCCGGATCAAGAATATCCAATCTGTTTGTCGCACCAATAATCTTAACATCATCAAGATGCTTAAAACCGTCTATTTCCGCTAATAACTGCATGAATGTTCGGTTTACTTCTCTCTCCCCTGATGTCCCCGTGTCCATGCGTGTTGCCGCCAATGAATCGAGTTCATCTATGAAGATAATGGAAGGAGCTTTCTTACGGGCTAGTTCAAAAATCTCTTTGACTAACTTTGCTCCTTCACCAATAAACTTTTGTACTAGTTCTGAACCGACGACTTGGATAAATGTCGCATCAGTGCTTCGGGCGACAGCTTTTGCTAATAGTGTTTTACCTGTCCCTGGTGGTCCATATAATAATGCACCTTTTGGTGGCTGAATTCCTACTTTTTCGAATAAAGCTTTGTTTTTTAATGGTAGTTCAATGACTTCTTTGATTTCTTGGATCTCTTTCTTCAAACCGCCAATTTCTTTCCAATCTTCTTTAGGTTTTTCAACGATGACATATTTTTCTACTTCAGAATTGCTCACCAGTGCGATCTTTTCCACAATGTTTAAAGATTTTTGATCGACTAAGACGGAATCTCCACTGAGTAAATTCTTTACTTCTTTGGCGATATAACAATAGAACTTGTTGCCGTTAGGTAGTTTAATGATGGCTTTATTTTGATCGATGATGTTGGTAATTTCGGCAACTAAGAGAGCTGGTTTCTTGAGGTTGTTTAATTCCGTATTAGTGTTATTAAATAATTCTCGAAGCATAGAACTTTCTTCTTCTAATCTACTAAGAGTATGGTTTAGAAGAGTATTTTCTTGCTCCATCTTTTCTAGGGTATTTTGGAGAGTTTTATTTTCCAGTTCTGGGTCTGATTGTTCTAGAGTTTCAGAAAAGACGACTTTTTTTGCTTCATTCTTGGCCATAGGGGTACTAAAGAACGGGCTGTTTTTAAAGGTTGTGACGATTTAGTGGTGAGGTAATGATTTTTTAATCACACAAACATATTCTACTTCTCGTTGATATTCTTGGAGAGATTCTGAGTTTATTCTGGTTACGTTTTGGCTTACTTGATAAGAACCATCACTGATCGTATAGTCTTTAATCCCTAATGATTGGATGATCTTCTCCAGTTCAGGTGTTCTTAACATCCCGGCCATTGCACCAATATAATCTTGCACTAGTGTTGTTGAATCCCAGCGGGCTTTACCAATCCTTTCTCTTATGATCGACCAGGGTGCATCTCTGCGTAGATCGCGAAGGTATAATTTTCCTTTGTCGGAGAGTGATTCATACATTTTTTCTATTGCCAGCGTTGGATCTCTAAAGCGATGGAGAGCATTTCGACAGACGATATAATTAGTGTCGCTTTTGTTTTGCAGTAACTGAGGTAAGTCGTAGACTGATCCTTGTTGGAATGTCACTCTTTTCAGAAAAGAAAAGAGATCGTCGTTTCTTGTTGCATCAATATTTGATCCTTCTTGTATTTTTAGGTAATGGTCACGTTTTTCTTTTCTCTCTTGTTCTCGTTCTTTCCTATTTTTCTCGGTAAACACAAGCATTTCTGAAGAAAGATCAATCCCTAGAATTGAACCATTAGTCTGTTCAGCTAATTCGAGGCTTAATAATCCCGATCCACAGCCAACATCAATTATTGTGCCAATGTTCATTCCTCTCTTTAGATGATTGATCCCATAACAGTCTGTTCTGTTCTTAAAATCTTCAACAATTCGTTGATAGGTCTGGCGACGATTTATTCTTCCGAGAGAATCATATTCTTCTGCAGTTTTGCCTGTCATTGCTTCTGCTAGGATGGCTGTTCTCTCTTTAGGGGATATTCTGTAGAGCACTTGAAGTGCTTCTTGGAGTGAATTGGCGTTATCTATGGTTGTTTTAATATCCATTTATTGATAACGTCGAAGAACTGATTATAAACAAGTGTAGTAATGATGGTTACAACAAAGATTAAATTTATAACTAAAGATTGTTTTTAGTCAATTTATGTTCAAACAACAGCAGTTAGAAAAAGCAGGATTAAGCCCTAATGAAGCTAAATGTTATTTGACGTTACTCAAATTAGGCTCCGCTTCAGCTAATGAGATTTCGCGAAAGTCGGGGGTTCATCGTGTTTCTGTCTATGATGCTCTACGGGGTTTGGCGGAAAAAGCGTTGATTAGTCAAATTACAAAGGCAAATAAACTTCTCTTTGAGGCGGCTAATCCGGAAAAGATTATTGAGATGATTAGTGTAAAAGAAGAACAACTCAGTGAAGCAAAGAAAATTGTTCCCGAACTTCTTTTTGATTTTAATCAAGCTAAAGAAAAACAAGAGATTCATAACTTTAAAGGGCTGGCAGGAATAAAAACGATTCTTCACGAGATGTTAAAATCGAAAACAGAAATCCTCGATTTCGGCGCCGAATTTAAAATTAAAGAATTTCTTCCATATGATTATTCGAAATGGGATCAACAACGTGTGAAACAAAGAATTACGATGAGAATTATTGCCGCTAGTTCGATTAAACCAGTAAAACTTCCTCTTACTCACATCCGTTATGTTCCTTCACAATTTCATTCTTCTGTCTCAACGTATATTTTTGATGGAAAAGTGGCGTTGATTATGTGGGTAGAACATCCTCTTGCTATTCTCGTCGAGCATCGAGCGGTTTATGATTCGTATAAAAATTATTTCGAATATCTGTGGAAGACGGCAGAGAAATAATTCTAAATTTTTCTCTACTTTTTTTTGAACAAAAAGAAATGTTTATATAGATTGAATACTTACATTGAAATAGTTAGGATCCAAAGAGGTGAATTTGATGGCTAAAAAAGCAACGAAAAAGAAAGCAGTGAAGAGAACCGTTAAGAAAGCTGCC
>Ga0082335_1007652_pt1 | contig 12849 bp, 11 predicted proteins | sample Subgrocontami58m_FD_72375 | JGI IMG/M metagenome (GOLD analysis project Ga0082335, IMG submission 72375) | Subsurface groundwater microbial communities from S. Glens Falls, New York, USA - GMW37 contaminated, 5.8 m (SPADES assembly) (version 2) ...
GCCCCGGCCGCCCCCCCGCCCGCCCCCCAGGCCCCCCCGGGCCCGACCCCCTCGCGGGCATGGCGGGTGCACCCTTAGCCCTGGTGGGGCGAAAGCCGGTAGGCCGGTGCGAAATCAGCCGGCCTGAACTTCGCCTCGTCGCCGCCCATGCCGAAGCCCACGACATAGGGATGTGGCTCGACGAGCATGCTCTGCACCATCGCCAGGGCGCGCTCGGGCCCGAGATGACGGATGCAGATGATGATGATGCGGCCGACGATGCCGAACTCGCGCTCAGCGCGGTCGACGCCCTCGGCCAGCGCCTCGACCCAGGCGGCGTACGAGATCCCCAGCGCCGCCGGACGCTCGGGCGAGCAGAACATTTCAACATAGACCGCCCCTTCGCGCGCCGCACCCGCAAGATAGGCGTAGATGACGTCGCTGAAGTCCCGTGCGTGGCGCAGCACGGTGCAGACGCGGTCATAGGCGGCGAGGAAGCTCAGGAAATCGTGCCACACATAGTGGCCATCGGTGCCGAAAAGGCCCGGCGGAAGATCGAGGCCGTTGCGGGCAGCCAGAGCGCGCGCGAGCGCGGGCGCAATCGATCCTTCAAGATGGCAGTGCAGTTCGACCTTGGGAATCACGCGAAACCTCGCAGCGGCAGACCGGGCCTTTGCAGCCAGTTGTCAGCCGGATAGTCGGCCCGACCGTCGATCAGATGCAAGGCATAGGCGTGCCGGGCCCGGGGCGAGCGGTTTGGCGCGCTGGCATGCGGCAGCAGCCCGTGCAGGACGATCAGGGTCCCCCGCCGCACTTCGAGCGCCACCGGCGCAACATCGGGCCACGGCGAGGCATCCACCGTGCGGGCGACCATCCGCCCGTCCTCGCGCAGAAATCGCTGCCGCAACGGCCCCCGGTGGGCGCCCGGCAGCGCCGTCAGGCAGCCGTTGTCGCGGTCGGCATCGTCGAGAGCGATCCAGAAGCCGGTCACGGTCGAAGGCCGCGTATGCAGATAGGTGGCGTCCTGGTGCCAATCGACTTCGGCGCCGATATGCGGCTGCTTGAAGAGATACATGGACTGCAGCAGCAACGGCTGGCCGAGGCCGAGGGCATGCGCGAGGCCGGCCAGGCACGGTTGGCGCGAGACCCGGTCGAAGACCGGATCGAGGTCGTGCAGCGCATGGCCGATCTTGTTCAAGGCCAGCGGCACCGGCTGGCCGGTCGCCTTCTCCTCGAAGAAGAAGCGGATATCCCCGCCCGACTCCTGGAAATAGCGGTCGCGGGCGTGCCCCTGGTCGCGCGTGGAAAAGACCGTGCGCGCCGGACCAGGATCGAAGGCGGCCACCAGCTCTGCCGCGCGTGCCTGGAGGGCGTCGCAGTCGGCCGGCGGCAGGAAGGCGTCCAACACCAGAAAGCCGTCACGTTCGTACGCCGCCAGATCCGGGGCACTCATTGGACGACGCGCTCCATGACGACCGGCCGCCCGGGCGCCGGGACATCTCCGATGCGGATGGCCCGGCGCACGAGGGCAATGGCTGCATCGGCATCGGTCTCGCTCGCGGCATGAACGATGCAGAGCGGGTTTCCAGCCCGGACCGGCACGCCGACGTCGGTCATCTCGCTGAGGCCGACCGAGGGATCGATCGCGTCGTCGGCATGCGCGCGGCCGCCACCCAGCGCCACGACGGCGATACCGACCTGGCGGGCGTCCATGCCCACGACATGGCCCGAACGCTCCGCGGTGCACGGTTTGATCACCGGTGCCCGGGACAGATAGCTGCCGGCATGCTCGAGAAAATCGGCCGGCCCACCCAGCGCCGCCACCATGCGGCCAAAGACCTCCGCCGCCCGCCCGTCGGCCAGCGCCGCCTCGGCGCGCGCACGGCCGGCGGCCACGGAGGGGGCCAGGCCGCCAAGCGCCAGCATCTCGCCGGCGAGCGCCATCGTCACCTCGTGCAGGCGCGGCTCGCGCGTGCCCGCGCCGGTCAGATAGGCCACGGTCTCGGCAACCTCGAGCGCGTTGCCGACATCACGGCCCAGCACCCTGTCCATGTCGGTGATCAGGGCAATGGTCGGCAGGCCTGCCTGGTTGGCCACGGCCACGAGGCTCTGCGCCAGATCGCGCGCCATCGCTTCGGTGTCGCAGAACGCGCCGGAACCGCACTTCACGTCCATCACCAGCCCATCGAGGCCTTCGGCGACCTTCTTCGACAGGATCGAACTCACCAGAAGCGGAACCGACTCGACGCTGCCGGTGACGTCACGAATCGCGTAGAGCCGCCGGTCGGCCGGCGCCAGATCATCGGTCTGGCCGATCACGGCACAACCGACCTCGCGAACGACGCGGCGGAAGGTCGCGATATCGGGCTGGGTTTCGTAGCCCGAGATCGACGAGAGCTTGTCGAGCGTGCCGCCGGTATGGCCGAGGCCGCGACCGGAGATCATGGGGACGAAGCCGCCGCACGCCGCCACGATCGGCGCCAGCATCAAGCTCACCTTGTCGCCGACGCCGCCGCTCGAGTGCTTGTCGATGACCGGCCCCGGCAGCGCGAGGTCCCGCCAGTCGAGCGTGATGCCCGAGCGGGCGAGGCCGAGCGTGAGCGCCACCCGTTCCGGCACCGTCATGCCGCGGAAGAACACCGACATGGCGAAAGCGGCCACCTGGCCCTCGCTCAGGCTGCCGTCGTGGATCCCGCGCACGACGAAAGCGATCTCCTCGGCCGAGAGTTCCCGGCCGTCGCGTTTCCGGCGGATGATCTCCTGTGGCAGCATGCGCCTATTCGTAGCGCTCCAGGAAGGCCCGCAACAGACGGCGAACTTCGCCCGAGGCCGCGCTCGCCGCGACGATCGTCTGATCGTGGCCGAGCCTGCCGGGCACGAGACCTGCCGCGTAGTTGGTCATCAGCGACAGCGCCACCACTTTCATACCGGCGTGGCGCGCCAGGATCGTCTCCGGCACGGTCGACATGCCTACGGCATCGGCGCCCAGTACGCGCGCGGCGCGGATCTCGGCCGGCGTCTCGAAGCTCGGCCCACAGAACCAGACATAGACGCCGTCGTGGCAGAGGACGTTCATTGTCCTGGCGGTGGCCAGCAGCCGTTCGGTCAGCCCGGGATCATAGGCGTCGACCATGTCGACGAAGCGGCTGTTGCCCGCCCCCAGGCCAAACAACGGATTGGCCCCGGTGAAGTTGATGTGATCGGTGATCGCCATCAGCGACCCCGGCGGCATATCGAGACGAAGACTGCCCGCCGCGTTGGTCTGCAGCAGTGTCTCGCAGCCGAGGCTGGCCAGTGTGTCGATGGCGCCCTTCATCTCGTCGGCCCGGCCGTTTTCATAGTAGTGGGCGCGGCCCTGCAGGACCGCGACCGGCGTCGACCCGACTTGGCCCAGCACCAGCTGCCCGGCATGGCTGCTGACGCTCGTCCTGGGAAAGCCCTCGAGCTCGCCATAGGGAATGGCGACGACGGTCTCCACCTCCTCGACGAAGCCGCCCAGTCCCGAGCCCAGCACCACCGCCACCTTGGGCCGGAAGCCGGGTGCCCGCCGTGCAATCACCTCATTCATGGCTTGCCGACATGGCGCGGGCCGAACGACAAAGGCAGCAGCTGCCCCAGGGTCAGCGTGCGATGCAACCCGTCCGGCCCGCAGAGATGGACCGGCACGTCGTCCGCGGCGAACTCGCGGAGTTTCTGGCGGCAGCCGCCGCAAGGCGTGATCAGCTCCGGACCGGGGCCGACGACGACGCATTCCAGAATCCGCTTGTGGCCGGCCGCCACCATCACGGCAATCGCCGCGGCCTCGGCGCAGAGCCCTTGCGGATAGGCGGCGTTCTCGACGTTGCAGCCGCCATGGATCGAGCCGTCCTCGGCGCGCAACGCGGCCCCGACATGGAACTGCGAATAGGGCGCGTGGGCGCGCAGCATCATCCGGCGCGCCAGGTGGAGCAGGTCGTCCATCTCAGTGCTCCTTCTCATAGGGCACGCCGGCCGCCTTGGGCGCCACGGCGCGGCCGATGAAGCCGGCTAGCAGGAACATGGTGAGAAGATACGGCATGGCCTGGATCAGTTGCACCGGAACTTCACCCAGGCCCGGCACCCGCACACCCTGCAGGCGGATGGCGATGGCGTCGAGCAGACCGAAGATCAGGCAGGCGCCGAAGGCCGGCAGCGGCCGCCACTTGCCGAAGATGATGGCGGCCAGGGCGATGAACCCCTGGCCCGCCGTCATGTCGCGGCTGAAGCCGGCGTTCTGGCCGATCGACAGATAGGCCCCGGCGAGGCCGGCCAGCAACCCGCAAAGCAGCACCGCGCGATAGCGCAGCCACGCAACCGAGAGGCCGGCGGCATCGACCGCCAGCGGCATCTCGCCCACCGCGCGCAGGCGCAGGCCGAAGCGCGTGCGGGCGACGATCCACCAGGTGAGCGGCACCGACAGCAGCGCGGCATAGACCAGGACATTGTCCCCTGCCCCCGGCAGGAAGAGCGGCATCAGTCGCTGGTCGCCGACGAGCGCCGGCGTCTGGCCGCCGCGCGCGAACCAGGCCGCCCCGAGCACGACGGTGAGGCCGGCCGCCAGGATGTTGATGGCGACGCCACTCACCACCTGGTTGCCGCGATAGGTGATGCAGGCGAGACCATGCAACAACGCCAGCGCCTCTGCCGCCAGCACGGCCGCAGCCACGCCCGCCCAGGCCGAACCGGTGACGGACGCGGTTGCCGCGGCAAAGAAGGCCGCCATCAGCATCTTGCCTTCGAGGCCGACGTCGACGATGCCGCCCTTCTCCGAAAACAGCCCGCCCATGGCGCAGAGCACCAGGGGCGTCGCCACCCGGAGTGTCGATGCCAGCATCAGGAAGACGAAGGAGAAGGTCTCGTCCATGTCAGGCCCGGCGTACCAGCAGCGCCTGAAGCCAGGGCCGCGGCAGGTGCGCCAGCGCGCCGGAGAACAGGATGATCAGGCCCTGGATCACCACCACCATTTCGCGCGTGATGGAAGGGATCTCGAACGCCAGCTCGGCGCCACCCTGCTGCAGCGCCCCGAACAGCAGGGCGGCCAACACGATGCCGAGCGGGTGGCTGCGCCCCATCAGGGCGACCGCGATGCCGGCGAAGCCGTAGCCGGCTGGAAAGTCGAGCACGATGCGATGGTGCACGCCCATCAATTCGTTGACGCCCACGAAACCCGCCAGCGCGCCCGAGAGGCACATGGCCACCATGGTCATGCGCCTGAGATTGGTGCCGGCATAGACCGCCGCCTCGGGATTGTGGCCCATGGTGCGCAACGCATAGCCCCATGGCGTGTGCCACAGGAATACCCAGACAGCGACGCAGCAGGCGAGCGCCAGCACGATCGAAAGGTTGAGGGCCGATGGCGCAACGGCGATGCCGACTGCCTGCAGCACGTCGTGCATCGCCGGAATCCTGCCCGAGGGCGCGAAGGTACGGCTCTGCGGCGTCATCGAGCCCGGCGCGATCAGCACATTCACCATCAGGTAGACCATCAGCGCCGAGGCCACGAAATTGAACATGATGGTGGTGATGACGATGTGGCTGCCGCGCCAGGCCTGCAGCCAGGCCGGCACGGCGGCCCAGGCCGCGCCGAACAGCGCCGCCGCGGCGATGGCGATGGGCACCAGTAGCCAGGCCGGCAGCCAGCGGTCGAGCGCCAGCACCGCGAGCCCGCAGCCCAGGCCGCCGATATAGGCCTGGCCCTCGCCGCCGATGTTGAACAGGCCGGCATGGAAGGCCACTGCCACCGCGAGGCCGGTGAAGGTGAAGTTGGTGGCGTAATAGAGCGTGTAGCCGATCGATTCGGACGAGCCGACCGCCCCCACGACCAGGAGCCGGAGCGCATGGAAGGGATCGACGCCGATGATCGCCACGATCACGCCGACGATGATGAAGGCCAGCGCGATATTGACCAGCGGCAGCAGCACGATCTCCGCCCATATCGGCAGGGGGCCGGGCAAGGAACGGCGCCGCACCTTCATGCGGCTTCGGCGCCGGCCATCATCAGGCCGAGCGTGCGCTCGTCGGCGCGGCCCGGTTCGACCTCGCCCACGATACGGCCGGCGAACATCACCAGGATGCGGTCGGCGAGCGAGAGGATCTCGTCCAGTTCCACCGAGACGACCAGCACCGCGCAGCCCGCGTCGCGCGCCTTCACCAGCTCGCGATGGATGAACTCGATGGCGCCGATGTCGACGCCGCGCGTCGGCTGGCCGACCAGCAGCACCTTGGGCCGGCGCGCGATCTCGCGGGCGAGCACGAGCTTCTGCTGGTTGCCGCCGGAGAAATGCGACGAGCGCAGGCCCGGCGAGCGCGGGCGGACGTCGAAGCGTTCCATCAGTTCCGCGCAATGCGCGCCGACGGCCGGCCCGTCGAGCAGGTAGTGGCGGGTGAACGGCGGGCCGTCCTGATAGCCCAGGATCGACGTCTCCGACGCCTGAAAGGCCGCGACCATGCCCTGGCGCAGCCGATCTTCCGGCACGTGGGCGAGCCCGAGCGCACGCATTTCCGCGGGATTGCCCGGATGGTCCGCATCGACCACGTGGCCGCAGACGGTCAGCCGGCCGTCGCTCGGCGCGCGGATTCCGGCCAGGACCTGCAAGAGTTCGCTTTGTCCGTTGCCGGTGACGCCGGCGATGCCGACGATCTCGCCGGCGCGCAGCTCGATGCCGACATCGTCGAGCAGCCGGACACCCCGGTCGTCGACCAGCGAGAGATGTTCGGTCCGCAGCAGGATCTCGCCCCGCCGGCTTGGAACCTTGTCGAGATCGAGGCGGACCTTGCGGCCGACCATCAGCTCGGCCAGTTCCTCGGAGCCGGTATCGCGGGTCCGGCGCTCGGCCACGATCCGGCCCTGACGCATGACATGGACGCGATCGGTCACCGCCATGATCTCGCGCAGCTTGTGGGTGATCAGGATCACCGTGACGCCGCGATCCTTCAGGGTCCGTAGGATGTCGAACAGGCGATCGGTCTCCTGCGGCGTCAGCACGGCGCTGGGCTCATCCAAGATCAGGATCCGGGCGCCGCGGAACAGCACCTTCAGGATTTCCACGCGCTGCTGCTCGCCGACCGAGAGATCGGCGACGCGGGCATCGGGATCGACCGACAGGCCGTAGTCGCGCGCCAGCCGCGCCAGCTCGGCCCGCGCCGCCGCAAGGCCCCCGGCCAGCAGCAGGCCGCCCTCGGCACCCAGCACCATGTTCTCGAGCACGGTGAAGGTGTCGATCAGCATGAAATGCTGGTGGACCATGCCGATGCCGTGGGCGATGGCGTCGCGCGGGCTCGCCATCTCGACCGGCTGACCGCCGACCCGTATCTCGCCGGCATCGGCGCGGTAGAGCCCGTAGAGAATGCTCATCAGGGTCGATTTGCCGGCGCCGTTTTCACCGACGATGCCGGTGATCGTCCCCGGTTCGATCCTGAGCGACACGCCGCGAACGGCATGAACGACCCCAAACGACTTGTCGATCCCGCGCAGCTCGATGGCCGCTGCCGCAGGCGTCAGGGCTTGCACGAATTGTTGCTCATGTAGTCGTGGACGACGATCTTGCCCGAGACGATGCCGGCCCTGGCGGCCTCGACCTTGGCCTTCATGTCGGGCGTGACCAGTTTCTCGTTGTCCTTGTCGAGGGCCCAGTCGACGCCGCCGTCCTTGAGGCCGAGCACCTGGACGCCGCCCTTCCATTGGCCCGTCTGCGCCGCCTTGAAGCTGTTGTAGGTGGCGAGATCGACGCGCTTCAGCATCGAGGTCAGCATCGTGCCGGGATGCAGGTGGTTCTGGTTGGAATCGACGCCGATGCCGAGCTTCCCGCGGTCCTTGGCGGCCTGCAGGATGCCGATGCCGGTTGAGCCCGCTGCGGCATAGACGACATCGACGCCGCGATCGAACTGGCCCTTGGCGAGTTCGGCGCCGCGGCCGGGATCGTTCCAGGCGGCAGGCGTCGTGCCGGTCATGTTGGTGATCAGCTCGGCCTTGGGATTGGCGTACTTGATGCCCTGCTCGAAGCCGCACTGGAACTTGCGGACGAGCGGAATGTCCATGCCGCCGACGAAGCCGATCTTGCCGGTCTTGGAGGCGAGTGCGGCCAGGACGCCGACCAGGAACGAGCCTTCCTGCTCCTTGAACACCACCGACTGCACGTTGGGCAGGGCGACCACGCTGTCGATGATGGTGAAGCGGGTCTTGGGGAACTCCTTGGCGATCTTCTCCAGCGCCACCGCCTGCGAGAAGCCGACGGCGACGATGGGATCCTGGCCGCGTTGGGCGAACCGCCGCAGCGCCTGCTCGAACTGCGTCTCGTTGCTGGGCTCGAACTCGGCGACGGCGACGCCGGTTTCCTTCTTGAATTTTTCGGCGCCCGCGCTCACGCCCTCGTTGAAGGATTTGTCGAATTTTCCGCCCGTGCTGTAGACGACGGCGGGCTTGACCTCGGTCTGCGCCACGGCCGGCCCCAGCACGCTCATCGCAATCAGGGCGACTGCCGATCCCAACCAGCGCTTCATGGCGGCTCCCTTGCGTTTTTCCCCGGCCAAGTGTGGACCGGCCCGCTTCCCCGGTCTAGGCGGGGAATGAGCGGCACGGGCCTTGCTTCCGTGGTCACCAGGGAGAGAAATCATGGCCGAGTACGACCTCGTCATCCGCAACACGACCATCGCCACGGCTGCGGACGTCGTGAAGGGCGATATCGGCGTCTCCGGCGGCCGCGTGGTGGCCCTGGGCGAGCGGCTCGACCGGGGCCGGCGCGAGATCGACGCCACGGGCCTGATCGCGGTGCCGGGCGGCATCGACGCCCACGTCCATTTCGACCAGGATACGGCCGACGGCTCGGTGTTCTGCGACGATTTCGAGAGCGGCAGCCGGGCGGCGGCGGCCGGCGGCACCACGACCATCATCCCCTTCGCCTACCAGAACAAAGGGCAACCGCTGCGCGACGCGGTCAACAAGTACCACAAGCGCGCCGAGGGCAAGTCGCTGATCGACTATGCCTTCCACGTCATCCTGTCGGACCCCAGCGACAAGATCATGGGCCAGGATTTCACCGCCCTGGTCGCCGATGGCTACACGTCGTTCAAGGTCTACATGACCTACGACGACGTGAAACTCTCTAACCGCGAGATGCTCGATGCGCTCGCGGCGGCGCGCCGCGAGCAGGCGATGCTGATGATCCATGCCGAGAATGCTGATTGCATCGCCTGGTTGACCGAGCGACTCGAGCTCAAGGGCATGACGGCCGCAAAATTCCACGCCACCTCTCGGCCCTTCGTCGTCGAGCGCGAGGCCACCCACCGCGCCATCTCGCTGGCCGAGCTGCTGGACGTGCCGATGCTCCTGGTCCACGTCTCGGCCAAGGAGGCGATGCACGAGATCCAGCGCGCCCAGGCCCGCGGGCTGCGCGTCTACGGCGAGACCTGCCCGCAATACCTGTTCCTGAGCGAGGAGGATTTCGAGAAGCCCGGCGACGAGGGCAGCAAGTGCGTGTGCTCGCCGCCGCCGCGCGGCACCGACAACCAGGAGCACATCTGGACCGGCCTGGCCGCCGGCACCTTCCAGGTCCTGTCGTCGGACCACGCCGCCTTCAAGTACGACGACGTGCGCGGCAAGAAGCTGCCCGGCGCCGCCCAGAGCTTCCGCAAGATCCCCAACGGCGTGCCCGGCGTAGAAACGCGCCTGCCGCTCCTGTTCTCCGAAGGCGTCAACAAGGGCCGCCTCACCCTGCAGCAGTTCGTGGCGCTCTCCTCCACCAACCCCGCCAGGATCTACGGCCTGCATCCGCGCAAGGGCACGATCGCCGTCGGTGCCGACGCCGACATCGTGCTGTGGGACCCCACCCGCAAGGTGAGCCTCACCAATGCGATCCTGCACCACAATTGCGACTACACGCCCTACGAGGGCCGCGAGCTCACCGGCTATCCCGTGATGACCCTGTCGCGCGGCGAGGTCGTGATGGACGAGGGCCGGATGAGCGGCAGCGCCGGCCGCGGCCTCTTCCAGAAATGCGACCGCCCCGAAGCCGCCCGCCCGCGCGGCCGGCCGCTGATCGATCCGTCGATCTTCACCTGAGCCGGCATGGACCAGCCGGCGCTGCTGACGGGCGCCAAAAAGTGGACCAAACCGAGCCACGGCTGAAGCGGTGTTGTTTGTGCGAGATCGGTGTCCCAAAATTCGGTTCAACACCTTGATCGGCCAGCGATATCCGGCCGACGCTTGCCCCGGATTCCACCTACCTGTGCTCCAGAATGCGTGTGCCGATCGCGGCACCCGTCCCTGACGAGCGTGGACAACCTGCCGCGCCCTCCGCCACACCCAGAGCCTCCCGCCACTTGTAGAGCGTCGAGCGCGGCAGCTTGGTCGCGCGCGCGGGCTTTCGCGGCGTCGTTCATGGCAGTTGCTCCGTTCGGAAAAAGAAAAACGCCCGGTCGGAAAATCCGCCGGGCGTTCGATGAGGCCGGGAACGCGTGTCCCCAAGCTGACAGAAAATATAGCAGAAACCTGCTGAACCTGCAACTTTTAATTGGGCGCCAGCTCAAATGTTCAGAGTCAGATGAGCTGCTTCATATAGTACCCAAGAGAGTTTCCTTCTCTTGGCCTCTGCTCTTCCAAAACATACTGGAACCCCATCGCCTCGTAAAATTGCCGAGTCCGTCGGTAGGGCTCATACGAGTCACTCGGTCGCCGCTTCGCAAGCAGAGTCGACAAGGGCACGTCCGAGACCGGCGCGATGACAGTTCGGCTCAACCCCAAGCCAATAGATTTCAATGCTGATCGGACTATGCGCCTTGAGAAGCAGCATTCCCCTGACGTCGCCCTCCAGGCGCGCCACGTAGCCGGTCAGTATTTCCGCTTGTTTGGCATAATGCAGATTCGAGTCGGCGTCTCCGAACCATTCCGGCAGGAGCGACGTCAGATTCTGCTGTATCTCACGCTTCCGAAAAGGATCGCGCTCGATCGACACATCGATGTTGGTCATGCCGCTACTAGGTGTGCCGCCTTCCGTTCTTCGAGCATGGCGACAACGTCGTCCGTGCTCCAGAGATTTTGCGCAACACCCACGGCCATCGCCGAGATGACAGACCGCGATTGGAGCATTGAGTGCCGCAACTTGGCCGCGCAGCGCTTAGTCCCAGCCCAAGGCCAGCAAGCCTTGTTCGGTCGGTCCGAGCATTCTCGACACGACCGCGGAACACGAACCTGTTCATCGGCACTGCAAGTCCTCCTTCTGGAAGCCGTTGGCCGTTATTGCGTCGTGAATGCTGAATACGATCGAATATGAGACATTCATTTTCGCTCTTCGGGGTGTAGCCTGACGCACCCATGCTTCGAATCCAGGAGCGATTGACTTGGCGCAATCTCCAATCTTCAACAATCAGGCGTCATTGGCGCTGACATTGTATTTCCCTCTGAACGGCATCTTTCCAAGCCGAGAGGGAGGCGGCACGTCGTTTTTTCTTGGCGAGATTGGAATGTTCGCCGGCAATTTCGACCCGGCCGGACTGTCGGCCAGCGGAGAGCTTCTGTCGATCAACCAGAACGCCGCTGTTTTTTCCCTGCTTGGAACCACCTATGGCGGCAACGGCACGACGAATTTTGCCCTTCCCAATCTGGACGGCGTCACGATGATTGGCGCCGGTCAGGGTCCGGGCCTGAGTGCGGAAGCATTGGGCGGGCCAGTCGGCTCGTCGAGCATCACGCTCAGTCTTGCGCAAACCGCTCCAGACAACGGCGGGACGAGCGAACCGTTCAGCAATTATCAACCCTCGCTGCCGATAACTTATGAAATCGCCACGCAGGGCGTTTTCCCGACCATAGGCGGTGGCGGTACCGGTCGTCTCGACACGCTCGGCATGATCATGGCGTTTGCGGGAAACTTCGACGCCGGCGGCTTCGTCGCGTGTAACGGGCAATTGCTGTCGATTGTGCAATACGAGGCATTATTCAATGTGCTCGGCACGACCTATGGCGGGGATGGCGTTACCACGTTCGCACTTCCGGACCTGCGCGGCCGTGACATCATCGGCGCATCGGCATCCGATCCGGTCGGGACAAAGGTCGGGCAAGAAAACGTGAGTCTGTCGAATTCGCAGACGCCCAACGGTCTTGGCGATACAGTGCAGCCTTTCGACAATCGGGAACCGTCGCTGGCAATGGAGTATTTGATCGCGACGGCGGGGATTTTCCCAGCTCGGGGCGGCTCCCAGAATTCCACGACGCCGTTCCTGGGCCAGATCGTCGCCTTTGCCGGAACCTTCGCCCCCACCGGCTGGGCCCTGTGCGATGGAAGTCTGCTGTCGATTTCGCAGAATCTTGCATTGTTCTCCGTGCTCGGTACGACCTACGGCGGCAATGGAACCACCAACTTCGCGCTTCCCGACCTGCGCGACAGGCTCGTCGTTGGCTCCGACAACGTGTTGCCCGTGGGAACGACCTTCGGTGCAAACAGTGTGACGATCGACGCCAGCCAACTGCCGCCGGTGGCGGGTTCGGTGTCGATCACCGACGTGTCGGTCATCGAGGGTGACAGCGGCACCAAACTGGCGGTGTTCACGGTGGTGCGGTCCGGAGGCACGGCGGCGTTCAGCGTCAACTACGCCACGGCGGACAACACCGCGACGGCTTCCGGCGGCGACTATGTTGCCGCTTCGGGCACGCTGCAGTTCGGCGCCGGGGTCACCGTCCAGACGATCTCGGTGGTGGTCAACGGCGACACCGTGTTCGAACCCCTGGAGACCTTCCAGGTCGGCCTGTCGAGCCCGAGCAATGGCGCCACCCTCGGCGATGCCAGCGGTCTGGGCACGATCCAGAACGACGATGCAGCGCCTCCGCCGACGGTCTCCAGTGGCCAGACGCTGAATATTTCT
>Ga0082335_1007656_pt1 | contig 12843 bp, 10 predicted proteins | sample Subgrocontami58m_FD_72375 | JGI IMG/M metagenome (GOLD analysis project Ga0082335, IMG submission 72375) | Subsurface groundwater microbial communities from S. Glens Falls, New York, USA - GMW37 contaminated, 5.8 m (SPADES assembly) (version 2) ...
GAAAAGCTAAAAACAGCCCGAATAGATTTTGATAATGAACGATATGATGACTCTGTTTCCCGTTCTTATTATGCGGTATATCACGCCATTTCCGCTGTGTTGCTGTCGAAGGGACTACATTTCTCATCGTACGGACAGACCTTAGGCGCTTTTAACAAAGAGTTTATCAAATCAAAGGAGTTTCCTGCTTCATTGACAAAAGTAATAGAAAAATTGTTTAATGGCCGACAAATGGGCGATTATGATATTGAAAGCGACATTGATGCTGATACTGCAAAGGAAGATTTAGAAGAAGCAGAAAAGATTATAGATACAGGTGAAACATATCTGGCAAAGGCTTATAAGGTTTCAAAAGAATACTGGAAAGCCTAAAGAAGTTAATGAAGAATCAAACCCCCACGCTGTATAAAATCCTCACTATCGCCGGTTCTGATACGGGCGGTGGGGCCGGTATTCAGGCGGATGTGAAGACAATCACGGCCCTGGGTGGGTATGCAACGACCGCCATTACCGCACTAACTGCCCAAAACACCCTTGGCGTCCAATCTGTTTTCGAGATACCCGCATCCTTCGTTGGTCAGCAAATAGACGCCGTAATGACCGATATCGGGACGGACGCCGTAAAAACGGGGATGCTGATGAATAAGGATATCGTGGACATGGTCAGCCTGAAAATCAAAGAGTATAACGTCGGGCTTGTTGTTGTTGACCCCGTCATGGTGTCTAAAAACGGGAAGAAGCTGTTGTCGCCCGACGCCGTCAAGGCGCTTATCGCCCGGTTGTTTCCCCTTTCCTTTCTTGTCACACCGAATATTCCCGAGGCGGAATACCTCTCCGGGTTACTCATAAAAACCATGTCCGATGCAGAAAAGGCCGCAAAATTAATCCACCGGATGGGACCGCAAAACGTGCTCATAAAAGGCGGGCATGCAGGCGAATCGTGGGATATAAAGAATAAGGGCAGGGCAATAGACATCCTCTACGATGGAAAATCATTCGAGCATGTCGGGGATGAATACATACAAACAAAGAATACCCATGGCACGGGCTGTACCTACGCATCGGCAATAGCCGCTTATCTGGCGAAAGGTTTTTGTCTGAAAGAGGCGGTTGTTCAGGCAAAGAAATTTGTCACGGCGTCTATCCGAAAGTCGTTCAATCCCGGCAAGGGATACGGAACTCTCGACCAGTTCGGGGCAATACAATTCCCTTGAATTAAACGGGGTGGATTGTTATAATTTTCAACATTGTTACTGTCTTTTGTAAAGTGTATTGAAGCGTTCATTCTCAGCATCTGTGCGGCGAGTCCATTGAGTAGCAGTCTGACACAATAAATACTTGTTTTGTATTGAGGATTTACTAATATGCAACAAGTTGCAGCGTTAGAATCCAGCGTATTGGTGTTAAACAAGTTTTTTATGGCCCTCCACGTGATTTCGGCAAAGAGGGCGTTTGTCTTGTTATGCAAAGAAACTGCAGAGGTCGTCTCTGTAGACGACGGGAAATTCAATTCTTATAATTTTGACACCTGGAAAGACGTCTCTATCTACAAGGCAAAATCCGGTTTACCCGATGAAGACTATGCAAACTGGATACGGACTGTTTCTTTCGAGATTGAAGTGCCGAAGATCATCCGCCTTTTGTTTTACGAGAAGCTCCCGCGGTCCAATGTGAAATTTAACCGGCGGAATATCTTTGCCCGGGACGAGAACAGATGTCAGTACTGCGGCCAGAAGTTTCCGACGTCAGAGCTTAGTCTGGATCACATTGTGCCGAAGGCGCATGATGGAAAAACCACATGGACGAACATCGTCTGCGCCTGCACCGACTGTAATAAAAAGAAAGGGGGCAGAACCCCTCTCCAGGCTGGAATGAAGTTGATACGGAAGCCCGCAAAACCCAAACACAGCCCCATCCTAAGCTTAAAACTTCGCTCAGACAGGTATCGTTCCTGGAAGCAATTTTTAGATGAGGCGTATTGGTCTGTGCCGTTAAAATAAACTAAAAAATCTGGAAATTTTTTTGCAGTAATCACCCATCCCTACTTTTAGAGAATATTACTTAAAAGTCGTGGAAGAGGAGCATCCGGATGTGTGCTCCAGCGTAATACAAAAAGCGCTATATCCTTTTTCAAAAATATACGGGTTTGCAGTCAAAACTCGTATTTTTTTTTATAGGAAGGGTATTCTGAAGAGCGTTCGCCTGCCTGTCCCTGTAATCAGCGTCGGAAACATTACGGTGGGAGGGACGGGCAAGACGCCGGTCGTGGAGTACATAGCGAGATATTTACAGGCAAAAGGGAAAAGGGTCGCCATCCTCAGCCGGGGTTATGCGGCCAGGATAAGGCAGGTAAACAGCCCTTCCGGTAAACACGTCTGTAATGATGAATACCTCCTGTTCCAGGAAAATATACCCGGTGTCCCGCACCTGCTGAACAAGGACAGGGTGAAGGGCGGGTTAGAGGCCGTGGCGCGTTTTCAGGCAGAGTGCCTCGTGCTGGATGACGGATTTCAGCACCTGCGGCTGACAAGGGATTTGAATATAGCAATCATTGATGCCCTGAATCCCTTTGGATATGAACAGATAATTCCTCGGGGGCTGCTGCGGGAGCCGCTGCGGGAACTCCGAAGGGCGGACTTGATTATCCTGTCGCACGCAGACCAGTGCGGCCGGGATAAAATTCTTGATATTACCCGCCGCTTACGGCAGATCGCCGGACATGCACCCGTGATTGAAGCGGTTCATAAGCCTGTTTGCCTAGACTCAGCAAAAGGCACGGAGCGATTGGATATTGCCTGGTTACGCGGCAAAAGGATATTTGCATTCTGCGCCGTAGGTAATCCCGCGTCATTCAGAAAGAGCCTGGAAATGCTAGGGGCTGAGGTTGTGGGTTTTCAGGTATTTCCCGACCACCATGCGTATACGCCTTCTGAGTTACAGGGATTGAACAGAAAGGCGCACGGCGTTAAGCCGGATGCAATGGTCATTACCCAAAAAGATAAGGTAAAAATAGGGAACGCCGCGGAGGCGTGGGATTTCCCGTTGTGGACGCTGAAGATAGAGATTTGTATTGTAAATGGTTTCGAAATTTTTGAACAAAAGGTAAATGCCGTTTTGAATTGAAAGGAGAAATATCATGGCTCATAAAATAACAGACGAGTGTATAAACTGCGGGGCATGCGAAAGCGAATGCCCGGTAAACGCCATATCAGAATCGGGCGATGTGAGGGTAATTAATGCGGATACCTGTACCGATTGCGGCAATTGTGTGGCGGTATGCCCTGTTGAAGCGATACTGGCTCCTTAAGGGGCGATTTGGCTTTAAGGAAGAGATTTGAATGGCGAAACAACGCGCGCGTGAAGCCGATGCTTTTAAACCGCTAGACCTGCGGAAGATTAAGACGTATTCGATAAAAAAACGGAAGAATCTTTCCAACATCCACCTGTTTGCCAAACCCGTTCTGCCCGCCGATGGAATATCCGCCTTTTTCGAGTCTTTGCCGGAAGTGCTGGCCGCGTCAAACTTGCGGAAGGTAATTGACGCGGTTGTGCAGGCGCACCGGAACAAACGTCCCGTAGTGTTGGCCATTGGCGCGCACGTAATCAAGTGCGGCCTGTCACCGTTGATTATAGACCTCATGAAACGCCGTATAATAACGGCGCTTGCCATGAATGGCGCTACGGCAATCCATGATTATGAGGTCTCGCTCATTGGCGCAACCTCTGAAGACGTAGCGGCCAGCCTGAAAGACGGCAGTTTCGGCATGGTAAAGGAAACGGCGTCTGTTTTTCAAAGCGCGGCGGTAAAAGGGGCAAAAAACGGCGTCGGACTCGGCCGGGCGGTGGGAGACAAAATAATCAAAGACAACAATCCGCACCAGGATTTGAGTCTGCTGGTTTGGTGCGCAAGATTGAATATGCCTGCCACGGTTCACGTTGCGCTGGGAACCGACACCATCCACATGCACCCAAACGTTTCCGGGAAGGATTTGGGAGAAGCGAGCCTCGTTGACTTTAGAATCCTTGCCTCGGTGGTATCCGGGCTGGAAGGTGGCGTGTGGCTCAATATTGGTTCCGCCGTCATCATGCCGGAGGTCTTCCTCAAGGCGCTTACCATTGCGAGAAATATTGGCCGTAAGGTTGAAAACTTCGTGACGGTAAACATGGACATGCTCCAGCACTACAGGCCGCAAACAAACGTTCTGAAGAGGCCAACCCCGTACGGATACGCCCTTACCGGTCATCATGAAATTATGCTGCCGCTCCTGAGGATGGGTATCCTGTCGAAACTTGGAAAAGGAGATGAGTAAAAACAAAAACAAGGTACTTTTGCACATATACCAGAAGATGTTTGACGCATTGGGCCCGCGGCATTGGTGGCCGGGAGAAACCCCTTTTGAGGTCGTCATCGGCGCCATATTAACGCAGAATACCAACTGGTCGAACGTGGAAAAGGCCATCAAAAACCTCAAAACAGCCGGCAAGCTTTCGCCGGAGGCAATCCATGAATTACCGGTAACGGAGCTGGCGGAGCTCATCCGTCCTTCCGGGTTTTTCAATGTCAAGGCAAAACGGATTAAGACGTTTATTAACTGGCTTTTTTCAAGGTATAGCGGCAGCCTCACAGAGATGTTCGCACAGGATTTGGGGACGCTTCGGGAGGAACTGCTTTCGGTAAAAGGCATCGGGCCGGAGACGGCCGATTCGATTTTGCTCTATGCGGGGAATATGCCCACCTTTGTGGTGGACGCCTATACCCACAGGATTTTCTCACGACACGAACTCATTCCCGAAGAAAGCGACTACAACGAGATAAAATCCTTCTTTGAGGAAAATTTGCCAAGGGACGTGAAATTGTTTAACGAGTACCACGCCCTGCTGGTAAATATCGGAAAGATGTTCTGCAAGCCGAAAAAAGTCTGTGAACCGTGTCCGCTGAAAGACATCGGGTAATCGGGTAAAATGTATTTGTATTGATAAATGGATATGGTAAACTTGGCTTTCAATAAGTCATTTTTTGTAACGTACAGTTGTCGTAACAGTTTGGTTTTTTGAAAACATTTGTGGTCGAAAATGCCTTGGTGACAGTGTGAAGGGGTAATTCGTGAATTACCCCTGCCGGTACGATATGCCGCAATTGCAGGGGTTTTTCAAAAAACCAAACTGTTACCGATTTTTTAATTCCCTCCCGAAAAGAGGGGATATGGGGAATTCTGTCTTTTGCCCTCTATTCGTAAGGGGATGGAGGGAAATCAAGATTCTTTTTGGAGTACTTAACCATGATGAGTAATGAGGTGTTGATAAAGGGTGGGCACGTTGTTGATCCTGCATCCGGACTTGATGGCCGCGCGGATATTTTTATCAAGAATGGAAAAATCAAGGCCGTGTCGCAGGATATTCAGGCAAGTAGCGGCGTGCAGGTCATTGACGCGACTCAAAAATACGTGATTCCGGGATTAATTGACTGCCATGTGCATCTCCGCGAACCCGGCCTGGAGTATAAAGAAACCATAGAAACAGGCTCCCGGGCTGCTGCAAAAGGCGGCTTTACCACCCTGATTTGCGAACCCAATACCAACCCGCCGATTGATTCGGTGGAAATGGTAGCATCTTTCATGGAACGGGTAGCCCAGAAAGGCATAGTAAATATCTATACGAAGGCGTGCATCACAAAAGGATTACTGGGCGAGGAACTCACGGATATTAATAAGCTGGCAATAGACCAACGGGTGCGGGCGCTGTCGGACGACGGCAATCCGGTATTTTATGAATCGCTCATGAAAAGGGCCTGCGAGCAGGCCGCCCGGAACAACCTCGTTATAAGCCCCCACTGCGAGGATTCCCAGGTTTCCCTTGATAAGGCAAATGAGAACCGCAACGTGGCGCACTTCCCCGGCAAGCCATTCACCCACGAAACGGACTTTATCATCCGTGAGATAAAATGCGCCGAACAGGCAAAGGCATGGCTGCACGTTTCGCACGTAAGCTTAAAAAGTTCCCTCGAGGTTATCAAACAAGCCAAAAAAAGAAACATCGCCAGGGTTACCTGCGAAGCCACGCCGCATCACTTGCTGCTGGATGAAAATTTCAAAAATGCGGGCGGAACAGTTCCCAAGACCAACCCACCGTTACGCACCCCGGAAGATAAAGAGGCGCTCCAGAAAGCCCTGTCAACCGGCGTAATTGACGTCATTGCCACAGACCATGCGCCTCACACCCATGACGATTTGAAGAAGGGCGCGTCGGGCTTTGTAGGACTCGAGAATGCGCTTGGCGTCATCCTTACAAGACTTGTCAGTCCAGGCATCCTGACGCTGAAAGAACTTGTCCGGAAAATGTCCAACAATCCGGCGCGTATATTCAAGATTAATGGCGGCTGTTTAGCCGTTGGCATGCCAGCGGATATCGCTATTGTAGACCTGAATAAGACATGGAAGGTCGCTGTAGACGAGTTCGAATCCAAGGCGAGAAACTGCCCATTCGACGGTTGGAATTTGGTTGGACAGGTGGCAACCACCCTCGTTGGTGGGAAGGTTGTTTATGATAATGGCCGTATTGTATGTTAATCATCATTGACGGTTACAATTTTATCCTGACCGTGCCGGAGCTGGAAAAGCGCGTGGAAGTAGGGCATATTGAATCCATGCGCGACTATATAATCTCGTTATTTTCCCGGTACAGAGAGAAAAGGCGCTTCGGGATAACCGTCGTGTTTGATGGAAATTATACCGAGGCCACGCTGCCAAAGAAACAAAGCCATTTCGGAATTACCGTAATTTACTCGAAGACCGGCATAAATGCGGATACCGAAATAAAGAACATCACCGACTTGTGCCAGAACCCGAGAGACGTCTGTATTGTCACCTACGATAACGATATCAAGAGACACGTCAAAAAATGCGGGTGCCGGGTCATCGAACCGAGGGCGATGTACAGGGAAATGCTGGATACGTTGGGAGGCGGCAGGGCGGCCAAATCTGACGAGCCTGATGGGAAAAGAAACGGTCCTTCCGAGCGCGACGCAGCGTACTGGAAAGGCGTATTCAAAGACCTTCCGGAAGAAGAAGAAAAACCGCATACGGGAAAAACCGTCATGCCGCAAACAGAGAAGAAAAAAAGCAAACCATCCCCAACGATTGACGAGCCGGACTGCAAATACCAGGGCGCTCCTTCCGATGAGGCGCATTATTGGGTGCGCATCTTTACCGGAGACAAGAAGGATTGAGTTTGTCCTCCCCGGAAGGGGGATGGAGGTAGTTGTGTTTCTTCCGGACATGTTCCCCCAGCGCCCCTTTATAAGGGAGGTTTGCGCCCCCTATCTCTTGATGTTTGCGAATAAACGAAAACTCCTATACCATGCGCGTAAATACTAGAATACACTGGATTTTTAAAGGCATGTTGACGCTTGTTTATGCCTGGGTAATATTTGCCGCCTCCTCGCAAGACACCTCCTTCGTCCCCATTCCGCCTCACGTTGATAAACTCATCCATTGTGTGGAGTTTGGTTTGTTATGTTTTATGACCTGCTGGTCGCTTTCTTCCGCAAGGGTCGGGAGTAAAGAAATATATAAAATCATCCTCGCGATGGGTGTTACCTCGCTCTACGGCATGTCAGATGAGTTTCATCAGTTTTTTACGCCGCACCGTTCGGTTGACGTCTTTGACTGGCTGGCAGACACGGCCGGCGTCGTTGCCGCTGGTTTTTTATGGCAAATGCTGGCTCATAAACTGCAAGCCAGGGAAAAATCACTTGCCATAGATAAGACACCGGTTGATATGTAGGGGTTGTGCTCCGCAGCCGTATTCTGTGCGGAAAGTGGATTATCACATTTGCACTATGAACCTGCGGGTAGTGTGAAGTTGGGTTGTGCAAAACGGGGCGGATCCTACAAAAAACATCTTGACATTTTCCGCAAATATATTTAGACTTTGCAGCTAATTTATTTTTTCGGCATGGCTGGAGGTGTGTCTCATCTCATCTCATCTCATCTCATCTCATCTCATCTCATCTCATCTCATGTAAAACCTTCTTTACTTTTGTTCTTCAATCCGGGAGGATCTTCGTATGAAGAAAGATGCGGGTAAAACCAAGCGAAAAAGAGCCGCTGCGGGGTCTTCGCGGACGTCTGTGGTAAGGAAGGCGACTGCCAAAGATGGTAAAAATGGCCACTTTTATATTGTCGGCATGGGCGGTTCCGCAGGCGGGTTGGAGGCGTTCGGGCAGTTTTTTGCCCACATGCCAACCGATAGCGGGATGGCGTTTGTGCTTGTCCAGCATCTTGACCCGACCCATAAAGGCATGATGCCTGAGTTGCTCCAGCGCTGCACCAAGATGCAGGTCTTTCAGGCGGAAGACGGGATGAAAGTCCGCCCGGACTGTGTCTACGTCATCCCTCCGAACAGGGACATGTCCATACTACGCGGAACCCTTCAACTGCTGGAGCCATCGGCGCCGCGCGGTTTGCGGCTGCCGATTGATTTCTTTTTCAGACACCTGGCGGAAGACCAGGGAGAACGGGCTGTTGGTGTCATCCTTTCGGGTATGGGAACGGACGGGAGCCTGGGCATTAAGGCTATCAAGGAAAAACTGGGCATGGTGATGGCGCAGGACGTCCGCTCGGCCAAGTATGACAGCATGCCGCGGAGCGCCATTGCTACCGGCCTTGTGGATTATATCGCGCCCGCGGAGGATCTGCCCGGGAAACTGCTTGGGTATGCAAGGCACTCATCGGTAATCCTTAAAGAGAAACCCGCCATAGAAGAGAAGTACACCAATGCAATACAAAAGATAACCGTCCTTCTCCGCGACCAAACCGGCCACGACTTCTCGTTCTACAAAAAGAATACGCTTGTCCGCCGCATTGAAAGGCGGATGGGCGTTCATCAGATTACCAATGTAGATGTGTATATTCGTTATTTGCGGGAAAACCCGCAGGAGATCGAATTACTTTTCAAGGAATTGCTGATAGGGGTAACCAGCTTTTTTAGAGACCATGAGGCGTTCGATATCCTGAGCGAGAAGGCAATTCCGCAGATGTTGAAAGGTGGGGTAAAGGGAAATGTCGTGCGGGTCTGGGTTTCTGGCTGTTCAACGGGTGAAGAGGCCTACTCTATCGCCATCATCCTCCAGGAGCGCCTGGAAGAGCTGAAACAAAAAGGCAGTTTTAAAATCCAGATTTTTGCGACAGATATAGACAAGGACGCGATTAATAAGGCCCGCCAGGGGGTGTACGCCTCCAATATTGCCGCTGACGTATCTCCCGAACGCCTGCAACGATTTTTTATGAAGGAAGGCGATGGCTACCGGCTCAGGAAAGAAACCCGCGAGATGGTAATCTTTGCGCCGCAGGACATCATTATGGACCCGCCGTTCACCAAGCTCGACCTGATTAGCTGCAGAAATGTCCTGATTTACATGACGGCGGAACTGCAGAAAAAGCTTCTCCCGATTTTTCATTACGCCCTCAATCCCGGCGGTCTGCTCTTTTTAGGCACTTCAGAGACCATTGGCAACCTGACAGACCTATTTTCTCCTGTGGATGATAAATGGAGGATTTTCAGGCGTAAAGAATCGGCGTCCGCCAGGATGGGTATGGTCGAATTGCCTTTGTTACCGTTGTCTCGTGGTGAGGGCAAGCCGCAACGCACGGCGAGGGCGCACAAGGGAATCGAGAATGCCGTTCCGGACATGACACAGCGAATCCTCCTGGAGAACTTCGCCCCTCCTGCCGTGATTATCAATGAAAAGGGCGATATCGTTTACATAAGCGGACGTACCGGGAAATACCTGGAACCGGCTGCCGGAAAGACCAATATGAATATCTTTGGGATGGCGCGCGAGGGGTTAAGGATCGAATTGGCGGGCGTCATTCGCGGCGCAATTGCGGAGAAAAAAAGCGTAACCATGAAGGGCTTAAAGGTCAAGACCAACGGCGACTACCAGCACATCAACCTCATCGTCAAGCATTTCGGCGCATTGGAAGGCATGCAGGGCTTGTTGATGGTAGTATTCGAGGACGTTGTGACTCCGTCCAGGCAGGCGGCGCCAGGTAAGGCAAAAGCCGGTTCGGTTTCCCGGCAGAGCCAGTGGGTTAAGCAACTGGAGAAGGAGCTTGCGCACACCAAGGAATATCTTCAGACGACTGAGGAAGAGATGAAAACCTCCCAGGAAGAGATCAAATCGGCGAACGAAGAATTACAGTCTGCCAATGAGGAATTGCAGAGCACGAATGAAGAATTGACGACGACCAAAGAAGAGTTGCAATCTATGAACGAGGAACTGGTAACCGTTAATGCCGAACTACAGACGAAAATAGATGAGTTGGCGTGCGCTAATAATGACATGCAGAATTTCCTCAACAACATAGAAATACCAACGATCTTTTTGGATAAAGACCTGAACGTCAGGCGGTTTACGCCGCAGGCAACGAAGATCATCCGTCTGATTCCGTCCGACGTGGGACGTCCGATTACGCATATTGTCTCGAATCTGAAGTATAAGGAGATGATTGACGATATAGAGGAGATTATTCAGACGCTCATTTGTAAAGAAACGCAGGTCGAAACCCAGGACGGTCGCTGGTATCTTATGCGTATTATGCCGTACCGGACGCGGGATAATATTATTGACGGCGCGGTGGTAACGTTTTCTGATATTACCAGCATGAAACAACTAGAGGCGTTACAGTTGGATATGAAAGCGAAAGAGATACTGCAAAATACCTTAAGATATGCCCAAAATATCGTAGATACCGTTCGGGAGCCATTGCTTGTGCTGGATGCCGATTTGAGGGTTATTTCGGCTAACGCGTCGTTCTATAAGACCTTTCAGGTGACGCCGAAAGAGACCGAGAAAAATCTTCTTTATGAACTGGGTAACCGGCAGTGGAACATCCCCGATCTGAAGCGGCTTTTAGAGGATATTCTGCTAAAAAACAACTATGTTAACGACTACAGGATAGAGCACGACTTTCCCAAGATTGGCCGCAGGGTGATGCTCCTCAATGCCCGCCGAATAATGCAGGAAGGCATAGGCACGCAGATGATACTCCTTGCTATTGCGGATATTACGGGGCGGCAGGGAAAGAGTTAAGGGTTTCGGGTGTGTAGTTATAAGGAGGGGTGAAGCGAGGCAGGGTAGAAAGAAGCCCCCTTTGGCGAGGGGGACTCCCGCCGCGGGTTCAAGTTTGCAACTTGAACCAGAAGGTTTATGTGTTTCCGGGCGTTGCGACTGTGCAACTGGGTATTGATTGCTCGTAACAGTTTAGTTTTTTGAAAAATCCGTATATTTATCTGAGATCCACACGAAACGGAATACGTAGCGCGGGTGGTTTCTCCCCCGCGAAAGCCGACCACACTTGTCCTCGACAACGATCGGGGAAGGGATCGGCGCTACCTTTTTCAAAAAACCAAACTGTTACCAGATTTCAAATCTGAACCCGCCAAAGAAAGGATAAGAAATATGGCTAAGAAAAAAAAGGCGAAAAACAAAACTCGTTTGCCGGAAAACATGCGCAGCCGGGCAGAGAGGCTGGTGGCAAAGAAGAAAATTAAGGATATTCTGAAAATGAATGAAAATGACGTCCATGCCCTGGCTCACGAACTGCAAGTGCATCAAATCGAACTGGAAATGCAGAACGAGGAACTGAAACGCGCTAACGAAAAAGTTGATGATGCTTTGACGAGGTACACACATCTTTACGAATTTGCCCCTGTAGGATATTTTGATCTTGACAGGCAGGGGGTGATAATGCAGGCAAACCTGGTCGGTGCGGCGCTCCTTGGAGTGGAAAGATGCGGGTTGGTTTTTAAACGCCTTCAGCAATTTATTAAGCCTGACGACATTCCTCGTTTTAACACGTTTTGCCAGCAGGCGTTTGAAAATGGAACGAAACAAACGTGTGAAGTGGAACTTGCAAAACACGACGCATCTTCGGGCTATTTACGACTCGAGGGTACTGTAACAGAAAATCAGAAGACGGCGCTATGCCGAACAGCGGTTACAGACATTACTGCATTTAAACAGGCGGAGCAAAAAATCCACCTCTTGCATACCTTGTCGTCGGCGCTATCTATGGAACAAAGTCTTCACTCTGTGCTTACTATCTTATTGCGCAGGATGTGTGAACTTGCCGGCTGGATTTATGGCGAGATATGGATTCCTTCGCCCGATGGCACACATCTTGTTTATGGGCAGGCGTGGCATGCCCGTCTCGACTTGCTGAAAGAATTTCTTGAGCGAAGAAAGGAATTTACGTTTCTCCCCGGCATCGGGCTTCCCGGTCGCGCCTGGATTACAAAGCAACCTGCATGGATAAATGACGTTACGCTTGACCCGCACTATCTGAGCACAACAATTGCCAACGTTCTGGGGCTAACGGACGCAGTAAATGCCGAGATAAAGTCCGCAGTTGCCTTTCCCCTTATGGCCGGCGAAGAAGTCGTTGCCGTTGTCGTATCATATCTGTTCAAGCCGCTTGAGCAGGACGAACATCTTGTTAACCTTATGTCCTCTATTTCAACGCATCTGGGTTGGGTCATTAAACGCAAACAAAAGGACGAAAAAATACAACACATGGCGTATAACGATGTGCTTACCGCGCTGCCCAACCGGTTGCAATTCAAAGATCGTCTCACGCTTGAGTTGTACCACGCGAAAAGGCACAAGGAGATGCTGGCCGTGATGTTTGTTGATCTCGACCGGTTCAAGGACATTAATGACACGCTGGGTCACGCGGTGGGAGACCAAATACTGCAATGCATGGCAAAGAGATTAAAAAGTTGCATACGCGAAATGGATACGGTCTCCCGCTTTGGAGGCGATGAGTTTACCCTCGTATTGCC
>Ga0082335_1007658_pt1 | contig 12842 bp, 11 predicted proteins | sample Subgrocontami58m_FD_72375 | JGI IMG/M metagenome (GOLD analysis project Ga0082335, IMG submission 72375) | Subsurface groundwater microbial communities from S. Glens Falls, New York, USA - GMW37 contaminated, 5.8 m (SPADES assembly) (version 2) ...
TGTAATATTGCAGTCTCAATTCCTTGGCCTTATCCCAGCATTTCAGAGGCTCGGTTTTATACCTCTTTATCTCAGACATGTTTTATATCCTCCTTCATGATTATTATTTTAAAATAACAGGTTTCCCACTCTCCATTAATAGGGCAGGTCGTCCGCTCTTAGCATCTCCAAAAAGGCCTCCACCCGAATCTTGAACTGCCCGACGGGAACGGTTACGTCCAGCTCCAGGAAATAGGTCCGAATCCCTTCATCCTCAAATCTTTTTCTCAAAAGCGGGATGTCGATTTCGTGGGGATCACAGAACTTTTGCTGGATAATAATTGCCCCCTCAACCTTGGCTTCCTTGGCCATTTTCAGCACATGGCCGAATCTCTTGAATTTCGTGGTAACATCCTTGGTAGGACAGGGAGGGCGATCCAGATAGCGCTTGGCAATGGCCTTCAGCCTGTCTTCCTGGGGCACGACACTATTCCAGAAGGCACGGCTGGCGGTGCAGTGATCATCGGCCACGAAGGTGGTATTCAATGACTCAACCATCTCCATGAATTCGATATCATCACTTTCACTGCCCACAACCATCAGGCGAATGCCGGTTTTCCGATCCATCTTACGGGAAGGCAATTCTTTCAACAATTTTTCCAGCGCCTTGTTATGCTCTCTTTTATCGACCATCTGGCTGGAAGCAGTCATGTGCATCACTTCCACGCCTGTAAGCGGGGGATTGTCCTCATTACGGAATTCATAAACCTTCCGCATCAACTCCCGGTTTTTATTTACAATCTCAATGCCGCGATCAAGGTCTTTATCGGTAATTTCCCTGCCAATCCATTTCTCCACCGCTTCTTTGAACAGCTTGTATTCTGCCGCCAGATGGGGCAGGGCGTGGACGCTCTGCACATTGACCGGCATGGGGATATAGTACATGAACGGCGTCGGCTTGTGAATCTGCCAACTCCAGAAAACCTGGCGATCATGCATACAAGCCTGACCAATCGCGACTCCCTCAGCGTAATCATAGCGCCCTTTCAATACTTGCGCCAAGGTATCACGGCAGAAAGGACAGTACATCCCGAAGATATGCCTTTCCGTAAGATCCGACGCCTCATGGCTGCCGTAAACCTTGACCGGCAATATATCGGCAGCATACAGTATTTCCTCGGGCACATAGGTGCAAATGTAGGCCAACACCTTGCCGCCGGTCCTGACCTTCCAATCTTCAGCATATTCATGGTGCTTGTCATACCAATCCTTAAATTGTTCAAACATCCTGAACTCCTCCTTCCATTCTACAAGAAATTATTATTTACCGGTAAAGACGGGTTTTCTCTTTTCTAAAAAGGCGTTGATGCCCTCCGCTTTATCCTGGGAACCTAAAAGCACGTTAGCCAGAGCCGCTTCCAGAAACAGCCCCGTTTCCAAATCCGTTTCCGCGCCATGGTTGACCGCCATGATCGCCATTTTTACAGCCAAAGGCGGTTTCTGGGCGATCTTCCTGGCCGTCTCCGTCGCCGTATCGATTAACTCCTCCAGTTTCACGACCTTATTGGCCAGTCCCAGTTGCAGGGCTTCCGGAGCGCCGATCATGTCGCCTGTCAGCATCATCCAAAGCGCGCGGGATTTCCCGATCATCCGGCTCATGCGCTGTGTCCCCCCATAGCCGGGCATGGCGCCCAGGGCCAGTTCCGGCAAGCCCAACTTGGCGTTTTCGGACAGGATGCGGAAGGTACAGGCCAGAGCCAATTCGCACCCGCCGCCCAAGGCCAAGCCGTTTACGGCCGCGATACTCGGTTTGCCCAGTTCTTCCAGGTTCCTGGTCATCTCCTGGCCTTTGCGGGGAAAATCGAGTCCCTCTTTCAGACCGATATCCTGAATTTCCGGGATATCAGCGCCCGCAACAAAGGCCTTGGCCCCCGAACCGGTCACGATCAGCGCCTTTACCCCATCATCGCGTTTTACCTCGGCGAGCAGATGCAGGATCTCCTCAATAACCTTGCCATTCAGGGCATTCAGCTTGTCGGGACGATTGACGGTAAGAAAGCCGATACCTTCCTTCATCTCGTAGATGATGTTCTCGTAATTCATAAGACCTCCTTTACAGCATAGATGGTTTTCATTACTTATACCCGCACCTCAGAAGGTGGATTTTGCAGGATGGAGCGCAAGAGCATCGTGATGCTGTGCTTTGCCACTTCTTCGACAGAAAGCGGCCCGGCGGGATTCAGCCAGCGATAGACCCAGTTCATATGGGAAAAAATTCCAAAAGTCATGACCACCTTGTCGATTTGCGCGCAAAGGAGCCCCGCTTTTTCCAAAGCGTCAAGAGCGCCATAATAAAGATCATAAATCTCCCGATGCTGTTGCAACGCCCGTTCCTTCAAGGCAGGCGACAATTGGTATTGCTCTTCCAGGTATATCTTCATTTTCTTCGGTGCATTCATGGAGAGCAAAATTTGCGCATAGATCATCTGCTTCAGGCATTCGACGGGATCTTCATTTTCACTAATTACCGCATTTAACGCATGGATAAGCTCCGCTCCTACATCCGTAATGATGCGGAACAGTATCTCATCCTTGTTTTTAAAATAAACGTAAAGGCAGGAATTGCTGCCATTGACCTGCTTGGCGATGTCGCGAATCGACGCCTTGACGAAGCCGTGCTCGGCAAACAGCTCTGTCGCCGTATCCAAAATTTTTTTTTCCAGATTGGATTTGCTCAATTATTTGTCCTCTTGACCAGCCGCCTGGCCGATGCACAACAACATTACCTTGTATTAGCGAACGATCGTTCTTTCGCGTGGACTCTAATATGAAGTTTTTTTGTTGTCAAGGAAAATTTGCATAAGCATGAGTTCTTTTACAATTCATAAATATGAGTGTTTAACATCTGTACTGTTTTTGATAGTAAATGGACTAACTTTTTGATAATGATGCTCTGTACATCCTTTACCCCACGAGAAAATTTCAGTTGGTCATTCAATTTTGGAGGGTTACCCATGCCCAGGAATGAGCGCCAAACAAGAGATGATCTTATCAATCCGGTTTTGCATGACTTGGGCTGGGTCGATGCCCTGAGACGCGAGGAAAAGACGCCGGGCGGCACGGACATCATTGATGGCAAACCGGTAAAGCGCAAAGGAAGAACGGATTATTTACTGTGCATCCCTGTCGTTGAAGGAAAACCACCGTTGGCAGTGGCCATACTTGAGGCCAAGGCGGAAGATAAGCTACCTTCCTTGGGCATTCAGCAGGCAAAAAGTTACAAAAAGCGGTTCAATGTCCCGTTCGTGTTTTCCACGAACGGCAACCTGTATGCCGAATATGCCGATGATACTGGATTGATCAAGGACTCACGGCATCTCACCAGCTTCCCTTCCCCGGAGGAGATCAAGCAGAGATACGAAGCATTGAAAGGAATTCATGTCACCGCTGATGCTTTTCTGCCACTGCTCATGCCTTACAAGGGTGGCGTGGCCGCCCGCCATTACTTCCAGGATGCCGCGATTCGCGCGGCGCTGGAGAAGATCGCCACTGGCGAAAAAAGGGTTTTGCTATCCCTGGCAACCGGCACAGGAAAAACCATCATCGCTGTGCAGTTGCTCTATAAGCTGGCCATGGCCGGAGGACAGATGAGACGCGCCCTCTTTCTCTGCGACCGCGACGAGTTGCGCACCCAGGGGATGGGAAAGTTGCATGGCGTCTTCGGCGACAACGCCCAGATCGTCACCACTCAGGACCCTCAGGAAAACGCCAAGATTCTGGTCGCCACCTACCAGACCCTGAACGTCACGGAAGAGGATAACGAACCGCACTTCTGGCGGGAGAATTACCCGAAAAACCATTTCAGCCACATTATCATAGACGAATGCCACCGGGGGGCGTGGGGAAAATGGAGCGTGATTCTGCGGGACAATCCCGATGCGGTCCACATCGGCCTGACGGCGACCCCGCGCATCGTTGTCGGAGGCAAGAAGGACGCCAAGGGGCGCAAGGACGATGAGGAGATCACGGCACACAACATCGAATATTTCGGCGAGCCGGTCTATGAATATTCCATCGGTACCGGCCAGGAGGACGGCTATCTTGCCGCCTGTGAGATCATCCGGCGGACCGTGGATCTGGACAAAAAAGCAATCACCAGGGAAGACATCGAAAAGCGCTCGGCCTTCGATCCCTATACGGGAAAGAAGGTCAGCCCCGGCGAGATCGAGGATAAATATACCGCCAAGGATTATGAAGTCAGCCTGATGCTCGACGACCGGGTCAAGGCCATGTCGGAAGATCTGTTTCAGCACTTCCTCGACACCGGCGGGCCGCACCAGAAGACCATCATCTTCTGTTCCCGCGACAACCACGCCAACCAGATCATGATTGCGCTGAACAACATCTACAACACATGGTGCCAGGATAACCATCGCACCCCCAAGGAGAACTACGCCTTTCAGTGTACCGGCAATCCGGACCTGCGACCGTCAGCCAAGGATATGATCCCGGACCTCCGAGGCTCGAAGAATTCCCATTTCATCGCCACCACCGTGGAACTCCTCTCCACCGGCGTGGACATTCCCAACCTGGATAACGTGGTCTTCTTCCGCTATATTGAGTCCCCCATCAGTTTTTATCAGATGGTGGGCCGGGGGACGCGGACCGGCGAGCCGCGCGGCTCCAAGGCCATGTTTCGCCTTTATGACTACACCAACGCCACCCGTCTCTTCGGAGAGGAATTTATCAGCAAGGCCAGACCCACTCCGCCGGATGGTGACGGGGCAGAGGGTATCGAATCGCCGGGGACCAATTACGGCAAGCCGCAACCGAAACGAAAGATCATCCGGGTTGGCGAGAAGCAGTTCACCATACAGATCGAAGGGAACGGTCATTCGATCCTGTGCGAGGAGGACGGCAAAGAGGTTCTGGTGCCACTGGAGGAATACAAGCAGCGCCTGGCCGCCCGGCTGGTCGAGGAAGCGCCCGGCGTCGAAGACCTGCGGAATACCTGGGTTCAGCCGGAACAGCGGGGGCAACTGCTGGTCAGTCTCCCCGGCGGCGAAGGGGCGGTCCGGTTGATCCGGGAATTGGAGGACGAACGGGAGTGCGATCTGTTCGATGTGCTGGCGGAGTTGGGTTATGGACTGCCGCCGAAATCCCGTCTGGAACGGGCTGCGGCATTTTCCTACAAGAACAAGGCCTGGCTGCACGGTTTCCCGGAACGGACCGGCAAGGTGCTGACGTCCATTGCGCGGCAGTTTGAAAAGGGTGGCATTGTCGATGGGAATGACATAGTGTACCAAATTCGGGAATGAAAAGTGTACCACCTCCGGTAGCAAGCATATGGTAATGTCTCCTTTCAAAGGAGGTGTTGCCGATGATTTCCAAGGAGGCATTTATGGACATTATAGCCATGCAGCATTCAGGTTTAAGTGTGAGACAAATTGCCCGTAAGCTGGGCATCCACAGAAATACAGTAAAAAAGCATACTGAGAACAAAGAGTTTCCTCATTACCATCAGTCTAAACGAGGCGTAAGCATTCTGGAACCATATAAGCAAATCATCAACGACTACCTTGATCAGGATGACTACCAGGCAACCTGGGTTTTCGATAGGATCAAAAGGACCGGATATCCGGGCAGCTACGATACGGTAAAATATTACGTTCGTACTATCAAAGAACGGAAGACTCAGTTGGCCTATATCCGTTTTGAGACAGAGCCGGGACTCCAGGCCCAGGTTGACTGGGGCGATTTCCAGGTTCAGGGATCTGATGGGAAGACAACCACTATTTATGCCTTTGTAATGGTTCTTGGTTATTCTCGGGCTCTGTACATCGAGTTTGTAGAACGCTGCACCCTGGATGTTTTTATGGATTGTCATATCAATGCGTTCCGTTATTTTAAGGGCATTCCGGCAGAGATTTTGTACGATAACATGAAAAATGTGGTTATCGGTAGAAAGAGTGGCAAACCGACTTTTAACATCGAGTTTCTCTACTTTGCCCATCATTACGGGTTTTTGCCCCAGATTGCCCCTCCCTATAGCCCCTGGGTCAAAGGGAAAGTGGAGCGACCCATGCATTACGTCCGCGAGCGTTTCTGGCGGGGATATGACTTCAACTCCCTTCAAAAAACCAACGAAGCCGTCATTGCCTGGCTTAATGACACAGCCAACCACCGGATCCATGGTACGCACCGTGAACCTGTCGATGAGAGATGGGCGAAGGAGATCCCTTGTTTGAAGAGTCACCCACCAGTAGACTATGACACTTCCCTGAAGGTTTTCCGCAAAGTTTACAAGGACTGCCAACTTTCCTATGGCGGCAACCGGTATCAAGTTCCCTATCATGTTGTCGGTAAAAAGGTGATGCTCAAGATCAAGGGCGATCTGATTCGCATTTACCATGACGAGGAACTATTGGCCAGCTACCGGGAACCGAAGACTAAACACAATCTCATCGGCGATCCTCATATCTATGAGCAGCTAAAACATGACAAAGAGCAGTTAAGCCGCAAATACGGCCGTCACAAGGGCAAGGCCACACGGGGCCTGGTTAGCAACAGTTTATACGGCGACGTCAGTTACCGGCCCCTTGCCGAATACGAAAAATATGCTCAAGGAGGCGTCCTATGGAACAGCTGACCTATGAGCGCCTCCTGGATAATCTCAAGAAGTTAAAAATGACCAGGGCCGCTGAAGTCCTTGATCAGATCGTGATGCAATCGGAAAAAGACGCAGTCTCTTATCTTTCTTTCCTGGACCACCTCCTGGAGGAGGAAGTAGCCACCAAGGAAACGAGAAGAATCAACACAGCCATGAAAACGGCCGGGTTACCAACAGCAAAAACCATCGAGGGATATGATTTCTCTTTTCACCCCCAATTGGATAAAAAAGCAGTCATGGAGCTTTTTGATCTGACCTTTATCTCGAAGCATGAGAATGTCATCTTCCTGGGACCGCCAGGCGTGGGGAAAACCCATCTGGCCATCTCGCTCGCCATCAAGGCCTGCTGCCACGGGTTTAAGGTATACTTCACCACCATGAATGCCTTGATCGGCAAGCTGAAGGAAAGCCAGGCAACGGGGAAACCCTATCTGAACTCTGCTCTGGTTATCGTTGACGAAGCCGGCTACCTCCCCGTGGACAGTCGTGAAGCTTATCTCTTTTTCCAGTTCGTCTCCTATCGCTATGAGAAAAGCTCAACGGTCATCACTTCCAATAAAAGCTTTGCCGACTGGCAGGAACTCTTCGGAGACCCCGTTATTGCTACGGCCATCCTTGACAGGCTCCTGCATCACAGCAAGGTTGTTAACATCAAAGGACATAGTTACCGCTTAAAAGAACATGCCTTTAATCAAAAAGGCCTTCAACCACAAGGAGGGGAAATAGTGAACACTCTACCAATTTAAGAAATTCCATTTTGGTTACGGGTGGTACACTTTTCAATTCCCATAAATGGTACACTTTTCATTCCTATTGACAATAAGGAACTGGAGGGAAATATGAGCAGTACCCAGTGCCCGTATTGCGGTTATGATCTTAATGTAATGCCCCAAAGAAAGAGGAAATGTCCGTCCTGCAAACAGCCAATCTATAGCAAATACACCCCTGAAAACCGTGTGAAACGTTTGATGACCGAAAAAGAAGCGCGGGGTGTAGAGAAACAGTGGAGCTTGTATAATGTCAGGCAAACATCTATTTCTGTCTTATATCCCTTTGGTTATGATGGAAGTGATATTGAAAAGGAACGGGCACGCGGCGCTAAAACTGACCTGGAGGCAATCGTATCTCTTTTAAATAATGTCACTGCAACTGAAAAAGATTTACATAAGCAGAAGATAGCTTACTTTACACTGGCAAATATAGCCGCCGAAAGGGGCAAAGATACCTTCCGACGCTTCCTAATGGCAGCTCATCATTGCGAACTTCTCAGATACAAACAGCAAGGTGGCGTTATTAAAAAAGTGCAGATAGCTGCTTCAGGACTCAAAAATCTTTGCCCTGAATGTCAGTCTAAAGAGGGTAGAATACTTGACATCGATGAAGCGCTTAAAACGATGCCATTACCTTGTCGAACATGTACTTGTACAAGGTTTGATGGGATAATTGGATTTTGTGGATGTTCTTATCTGGCCTATAGTGAAAATTGGGTGTAATTAATTTTGAAAATAGGGGACGCTTTACTGAATAAGCGGTGAATGGGCTGATGGCCAATAATGGAAGTACCTTGTTGCTCGGTAACTGATCTATAAAAGGGAATATACTGATGGCAGCTAAGAAAGGATTGACGCTCGATGAACATCGCGCCGCGGGAATTTTGATGAAACAGGCATATGAAAACGTCATCCACTTGCAGGTGAAGTTTGGAAATGCCTATGGAAAAACAAAAGAACCATGCCTATCTCTAAAAAAGGCCGCAGATATTCTTCTCACTGCAAAAGCCGCAGCCGATAATATCTTTTGCGCAGCAAATCCCGCCCCAGCCAAAAGCCCTTATTTCGGCCAGATAAAATAGGAATTCAGGAGGAAAAATGGACGTCAAGGTAATGGCCTTCGAAATAAATTTGGGCAAGGGAATAACGATGAGCTCACTATATAACCATATCGTCGTTACTTCCGAAAATGCCGTACAAAAACAATTGTTGTACGTCGATCAGAAGGATGGCTGGTGGCGAGGTGTACTGCTGACATCAAAGGACATAAAGGCATTCAGCCGTATGGTCAGGGAAAAGGGAATCGTACGGATTAGCCCCGAGGCCATACATAATGGCGAACTTGCACATTTTAATTTTTTTCTTCTTAATGCGCAGACCCAGCGCGGTTATTTTCAGTATTATCATGGCTCTTCCTCATTACATGGCTTTTGTGATGTTTTAAAAAAGAAATATAATGACCTCAAGGACATACTATTAACCGACGCCTGTCGAAAATTTGATGCTGATATTAGCAACATCCCTACGCATATAACACGGCAATTCAGCGGAAACCTGCGATATGAAATCGTCCTTCGAAAAAAATCTTTTAAAGAACTTATTGAGGGACTGAATTATATCAAAAATATTACCTTTCAGTTTAAGGAATACATCCCGGCTCAGCCACTATTTAGGCCCCTGGCTGAAAAGGCCAAATCAATCAGGCATCGTCTGACCTTCACAACTCACCATGATAATTCGTTATTAAGCGATATTGTTGCTTTGGGTAATGCCAATGTGATAAAAGACCTGCGTGGTATTGGGGTAGCGGAAGGCAACATTGAAAAACCATTCAGATTACTCAATGAGCCGGAAACACTTGAACGTTTCGATTTCAATGATGTTGTTCTTGCTACTGAATTTGATTCACGCGATATACCCCAGAGTTTGGACGACGCCCCCATGATGAAGCACTTACTCAATATCGCCGAACAGGACGGCTGGGCAGCCGCATAAATTATCTCATGAAAAAAATATTCCCTTATTTCCTCGCAATCGTTGTTTCCGTGTGTACATGGACGGCGTTGTTTCTTTTGATAGACAGCTCTAAGTTCTCAAAAATATATGATGATCGGCTACAATTTGCCTTTTTTACAGCTTTTCTTACGGTCGGTAGTTTATTGCTTGCAATGAAGGCATTTCTATTAGTGCGTCTTAAAGACGATATCTATATGCACGCCGAATATAAAAAAAGATATAAGGAACAATATAAAGGTCAGTATAATGGCAATTATTACCAAGGCCTTAAAGATATAGGATATTTGTTAGTTGTTAGTGTCATTTATTCTTTTATTACTTCCGTCGCTCAGGTCACGCTCGGCTTCTGTTCGGTATTTTGGGTAAAACTTATTGCCCCAGCCCTTGCTTCCGGCATGCTGATGCTGGTAATTATAGACTGGCTGTTTGTTTACCTGAATCTGAAAGATTGGTTCTTCTTTATTGAAAAAGACATTGAGATAAAGTTAAAAAATGAAGGCGAGTAGACCGATAAAAATGCAATCAAAATTCATTTGATTTAAGCCCAAAATAACCCATCTGTAAACCATCCGTTAACCATCGGGAAGTCTCTTATCACCTTTTTCACATAGTTACTATTACCTCCCCCTACAAGGTTATTATTGCATTGACATGCAAGGCAATTGTTTATTACAGTCCCGACGTAGTAACGAAGATTCAATTTGGAGTGCCTTTGGGTTATGGACATAAAGGAAAGACTTCGCTCAATAGAAACCATCGCCGGCTCGACGATGGATGCCGGGGGCGCGGCCCGCATCCTGGACATGATGGGCGCTTGCTTCCCGCGGGAGATACTGGGTGAAATAAAAATCTACAGTGAGTATCTGCCAAAAGCCGAAGATATCGGGTTTACCGAAGAACAACGCTATCTCCATTTCCTCTGGGATACCCTTGACAAAACGCCCATGGCTGCGGTGGCTAATTTCGCTATCCCTTTACGGAGGATAATTGCCAAGCGGCTTTTCAAGAGTTGCGGCAAGAATTTCATTGCCGAAGAGAACGTCCGCTTCAACTTTGGCCATAACATCGAGGTGGGGGACGACGTCTTTTTCAACCGCGGCGTGTTCCTCGACAGCAAGGGCGGTATTTCCATCGGTAACCGGTGTGCTCTTGCGGAAGGGGCAGAGATTTATACCCATTCTCATTCCCAGTCTAACCATGTCAAGCGGACCTATGCCGGAGTAACAATCAAGGATTTCGCCTGTATCTATTCCCACGCCACGATCCTGCCCGGAATCACCATCGGCGCACAGGCCATTGTCGCCGCCAAATCACTGGTCAGCCAGGATGTAGCCCCCAATATGATGGTGGCAGGCATTCCGGCCAAAGTCGTCCGGGAGCGGCATAATGGAGGCTGTACAAGATCGCAGCTAAACCATGTGTGGCTGCACAAAGGGGTTTTTCAGGACGAGTAGTCCGCTGCCGGCCACACAAACCTTCCAAAGATCATCCCTGGAAAAGAAACTGGAAGCCGGCAAGAGTGGCTTGCTCATTATGAACGTAATGATGAAAAGACTTAAAGGGAGGGAGTTATCAACAACCATCTCTCCGCCTTGCTCTGTACGGGCAGCTTCGAGATGGCTATTGATAACTCCCTTTATTGTTCTAAAATAGGACATTTCTATTTTGGTAGAAATAGGACATCTCTAATTTGGCTTGACATTCCGGCAAAATATCATTGACGCCAAGATATCTTTCATCTACTCTCCCTAAATCAATGTGGAGGGGTACCTGAATGACGACAGCGCAAGCCTTTCTTGGCATATTCGTATTTACGGCCTTCTGCTGGCTTATCAGCGAGAACAGAAAACGGGTTGTTGTCAGGGACATCGTGATCGGACTGGCCCTTCAGTTTGTTATCGCAATACTGATGCTCAAGGTCCCACTTCTGCGACATAGTTTTGAGCTTCTGAACGGGCTGGTATTGCTTCTCGAAGAATCAACGAAAGCCGGCACGTCCTTCGTGTTTGGCTATCTGGGAGGCGGCCCGCTGCCCTTCGATCCAAAGACATCAGGCTCAACATTCATCCTTGCCCTGCAAGCCCTCCCTGTCGTCCTGATCGTCAGCGCCCTGTCTTCTCTTTTATTCTACTGGCGCATCCTGCCACTGGTCGTGAAGGCATTCTCGCGAATGCTCGAAAAAACCATGGGTATTGGTGGAGCTGTGGGGCTCGGCGCGGCGGCAAATGTCTTTCTCGGCATGGTTGAGGCGCCGCTGTTCGTAAGGCCCTATCTGAAGATGATGACCAGAAGCGAACTTTTTGTCACCATGAGCTGCGGCATGGCCGGCATTGCAGGAACGGTCATGGTTCTTTATGCCGTCATCCTAAGAAGCGTACTCCCTGACGCACTCGGGCATATTCTCGTGGTATCCATCATCAGTATCCCGGCGGCAATCATGATTTCCAGGATCATGATCCCCGAAGAAGGGCCGATCACATCGGGTGATCTGGTACCGCCACAACAGTCAACAGGCGCCATGGATGCCATCACTCAGGGTACATTCGAGGGAGTCCAGTTGCTGATTAACATCATTTCCATGCTGGTCGTCCTGGTTGCCCTCGTTTATCTGGTCAACGGGCTGTTCGTCATGCTGCCGGATATCGGGGGCGGGGGGCAACCTCTCAGCCTGCAACGGCTTCTCGGTTATGTCATGGCACCGGTGATGTGGCTGATAGGCATTCCCTGGTCGGAGGCGCAGACGGCAGGTTCACTGATGGGAACAAAGGCCGTCCTTAATGAACTGATTGCCTACATTGATCTGGCTAAACTTCAGCCCGAAGCCCTGAGTCCAAAAAGCAGGCTGATTTTGATCTATGCTCTTTGCGGTTTTGCCAATTTCGGCAGTCTGGGAATCATGATCGGCGGCATGGGAGGCATGGCGCCAGAGAGACGGGGAGAGATCGTGGCCCTCGGTTTCAAGTCGATTCTTGCGGGAACACTCGCAACCTGCATGACCGGGGCAATTGTCGGCATAATCACCTACCCCTGGTAAAGAGCCGGTTCGACGAAGAAAGCACAAAAGATAGGATTAGAAAGCAGCGTACACCGGAAGGGGTAAAAAGGGGTAGTTTTTGCTAACCCCCTGCTTTCTGGAGCCGGAGGGCGGATTTGAACCGCCGACTTGCTGATTACGAATCAGCTACTCTACCAACTGAGTTACTCCGGCTTTATTAAAGCGGTTGTCGCAAAAACACGCGCCGTATCTATCGTAACCATATCAGCTTGTCAAGTTATAAACCATGCTCCCCTTTGCTATTGCCACGTATGGAACCTTCACCGGCAAAGTTTTAACATGGTTGATCTTGACTTTCCTTAACTCTCTGCTATGATTCGTCCAATTTCCTGCAGGCGGTCTATGAAGCTAA
>Ga0082335_1007659_pt1 | contig 12841 bp, 11 predicted proteins | sample Subgrocontami58m_FD_72375 | JGI IMG/M metagenome (GOLD analysis project Ga0082335, IMG submission 72375) | Subsurface groundwater microbial communities from S. Glens Falls, New York, USA - GMW37 contaminated, 5.8 m (SPADES assembly) (version 2) ...
ATTGTCGTAATCTTCATATCGGACGCCCCTTTCTATTTTAGTGGTTACAAGAGAACCACTACTTTGGCACTCAGATGCCGTTTTAGGAAGTGGGCGTCCATTCCATTACGGTTGGCGCGCGCAGCGCGCAAGTCGGCTCGCCACCCGTGACCGCGGAAGCGGGGAATTGTTTCGTTCCAGAGGGACCGCTAGAATTGCGCAGTTCGCGTAGGTTTAGCCGCGTCTCATCGAGTCGAAAAAATCCGCGTTGTTCTTGGTCGCCCGAATTTTGTCCACCAGAAACTCCGCCGCTTCCAGGTCGTCCATCGGGTAGAGGAGTTTTCGCAGCACCCACACCTTGGACAGCACTTCCTTCGCGATCAGCAGCTCCTCGCGGCGCGTGCCCGAGCGGTTGACGTTGATCGCCGGGAAAATGCGCTTTTCGTACATGCGCCGGTCAAGATGCAGTTCCATGTTGCCGGTGCCTTTGAACTCCTCGAAGATCACGTCGTCCATGCGGCTGCCGGTGTCGATCAGTGCAGTGGCGAGGATGGTGAGCGAGCCGCCTTCCTCGACGTTGCGCGCGGCGCCGAAGAAGCGCTTCGGGCGCTGCAGCGCGTTGGCATCGACGCCGCCCGTGAGCACCTTGCCCGAGGCCGGAACCACGGTGTTGTAGGCGCGCGCGAGGCGCGTGATCGAGTCGAGCAGGATGACCACATCTTTCTTGTGCTCGACCAGGCGTTTCGCCTTTTCGATCACCATTTCGGCGACCTGCACATGGCGCGTGGCCGGTTCGTCGAAGGTGGAGGCGACTACTTCACCGCGCACGGTGCGCGTCATTTCGGTCACTTCCTCCGGGCGCTCATCGATCAAGAGCACGATCAGCACCACTTCCGGATGATTGGCGATGATCGCATGCGCCATGTGCTGCATCAGCACCGTCTTGCCGGCCTTGGGCGGGGACACGATCAGCCCGCGCTGGCCCTTGCCGATGGGCGCGATAATGTCGATGATGCGGCCGGTCATGTTTTCCTCGGCCTTGATATCGCGCTCGAGCTTGAACACCTCGTCCGGGTGCAGCGGCGTCAGGTTCTCGAACAGGATCTTGGTTTTGGAGTTCTCCGGCAGATCGCCGTTGACCTTGTCCACCTTGACCAGCGCGAAATAGCGCTCGCCGTCTTTGGGCGTGCGGATTTCCCCCTCGATGGTGTCGCCGGTATGCAGGTTGAAGCGGCGGATCTGGGAGGGGGAGACGTAGATGTCGTCGGTGGAGGCGAGGTAGGAGGTATCGGGCGAGCGCAGGAAACCAAAGCCGTCCGGCAGTACCTCCAGCGTGCCGTCGCCGAAGATCGACTCGCCTTTTTTCGCCCGGTTCTTCAGCAACGCAAAAATAAGTTCCTGTTTGCGCAGGCGGTTGGCGCCCTCGATTTCATGTTCCACCGCCATCTGGACCAGCTCGGTGACGTGCAGGGTTTTAAGCTCGGATAATTGCATACGGAAAACGCTCGTGAAGAACGAAAAGACTCATGTGGAACGAAAAGGCAAAAGAGGCCTTGGGAACTGCAATAGGGAGGATCTGGCGTCCGGAACCGGCTGGGGTGATTACGATATGAGGGGATAATCCCCTCATGCTCCCCTACGTCAATAGTCGTTTCGGCAATCCCGAAACGGCTATTGAGAAAATCCGCCGGTGACGCTTAGGGAAGAAGGATAGAGGGTCTAGATGTTGCTGTCAAGAAATGCCGTGAGCTGCGATTTCGATAGCGCGCCCACCTTGGTGGCCTCGATATTGCCGTTCTTGAACAGCATCAGCGTGGGAATGCCGCGGATGCCGTACTTGCGCGGGATTTCCTGGTTTTCGTCGACGTTGACCTTGGCGACCTTGAGCTTGCCGGAATACTCCTTGGCTACTTCCTCCAGCGTCGGGGCGATCGCCTTGCACGGGCCGCACCATTCGGCCCAGTAATCGACCAGCACCGGGTTTTGCGCCTGCAGCACCTCGGCCTCGAACGTGTCGTCGGTAACGTGATGGATGTGTTCGCTCATGCAGTCCTCGTATTCAGGTATTTGGGTTTGTTCGCGACCCGCGGCGGTGAAGGCCGGGGAGGGGTGAACTGGGATTTTAGCCCCATTTCAAACTTGCCGCAGGGGCGTCCGGTTTCAACTACATGGGGGCAGCCGCCGGGTTTCAAGCTTCAGATCGCGAAAAGGCTATGGTAAAATCACGCCTCAAGCGTTCAGCGGCCGTCATTTCAGGATATTACCCATGACCTACGTCGTAACCGAATCCTGCATCAAGTGCAAATACACCGACTGCGTCGATGTCTGCCCCGTGGATTGCTTCCGCGAGGGGCCGAACATGCTGGTCATCGATCCCGACGAATGCATCGACTGCACCCTGTGCGTGGCCGAGTGCCCGGTGGAGGCGATTTTTGCCGAGGACGACGTGCCCGACGATCAGAAGGAATACACGGCGATCAACGCCGAGCTGTCCAAAGTGTGGAAACCCATTATCGAGCGCAAGGACGCGCCGGCGGACGCTGACGAGTGGTCTAAAGTGAAGGACAAGAAAAAGTTGTTGGAGAGGTAGCAGGCGTAGTCAATTTCCGTACCCAGGACGTGCTCCGGGGTTGAATTTGTGGGAGCGAGCTTGCTCGCGAACCTTCGAATTCGCGAGCAAGCTCGCTCCCGCGAGGTAGATGGGCTTTGAAATTGACGTTTCGGGGTACTAGTCGTACAGCCCGCGCCGCGCCTTGCCGCGGAACACGTAGTAGGAAAACGCGGTGTAGGCGACGATGAAAGGCAGCACGATCGCCGCGCCGATCAGCACTACTTTCAGCGACGACGGGTGCGCAGCGGCATCCCAAAACGTCAGCCGTTCCATCACAACGTAGGGAAACAGGCTGTAGGCGAGGCCGATGAAGGCGAGCACGAATATCGCGACCGCGCCGGCAAAGGGCGCCCATTCCGCGACGCCTGCCTCGTCCCGAGACATGCGTCCGGTCGAACGCCACACCCAGATCCACGCCATGAGCGTTACCAGCGGCAGCAGCATCAGTCCGAGCGTTCGCGGAAAATCGAACCATTTCATCTGCACCATCTGGCTCACCAGCGGCGCGGCGAGGCTCACCGCGGCCACGCCGAGCGCTACCCACAGCAAACCCCAGCGCGCCCAGGCGAGGGCTTTCTTCTGCAGGGTGCCCTCGGTCTTGTAGATGAGCCAAGTCGCCCCGAGCAGCACGTAACCTCCGCACAGCCCGGCCCCAACGACCAGACCGAACAGGATAAAGCCGAAGCCGGAATCGAATCCGGTGATATAGCGCCCGAGCATCAGCCCCTGCGCGAACGAGGTGACGAAAGAGCCGAGCCAGAACAGCCAGTTCCACAACTCACGATGCCAGCCTTCGGCCTTGACGCGGAGTTCGAACGCCACACCGCGCAGCATCAGTCCGATCAACATCGCGGCCACCGGCAGGTAGAGCGCGCCCAGCACCACGCCGTGCGCCACCGGGAACGCCACTAACAGGATGCCCACGCCAAGAACCAGCCAGGTCTCGTTCGCGTCCCAGAACGGTCCGATCGAAGCCACCATCAGTTCCTGTTCGCGCGCATCGGCCGCGGGCATCAGCATGCCAACGCCGAGGTCATAGCCGTCGAGGACGACGTAGGCGAGCACGGCCACGCCCATCAGCGCGGCAAAGACGAGCGGCAGGTCCAGGCTCATGTCTTTGTACTTCCGTTTTCGAGGATCAGCGGCGGTTGCGGCACCGGCGTGGCATAAGCGCCGTCCGAGCGTAAATCCGACCCCGTGCCTTTACCGGCCAGGTGCGTGATCACCACGATGTAAGCTCCGAGCATCAGGGCGTAGACGAGGACGTAGCCGGTGAGGCTCGCACCAAGCTGGGCCTCGGGGACGCGACCCAGGGCCTGCGACGTCTTCAGGATGCCGGTAACCAGCCAGGGCTGGCGCCCGATTTCCGTGACCAGCCAGCCCGAGAGCGTCGCCACCCAGCCGGAAAAAGTGAACGCGGCGAGGCTCCACAGCAGCCACCTCGGCGGCGCGGCGCCCCTGCGCAGCACCCAGACCCCGATCCACGCCAGCGCGAGCATCGAGACGCCTGCCGCCAACATCAGGCGAAAAGCGAAAAATACGGGCGCGACCGGCGGCGCCAGTTGGTCGGCACCCGGCGTAACGGGCGCAAATGCCTCGATGCCCTTTACTTCGCCATCAAGATCATGGGTCAGAATCAGGCTCGCGAGCCTGGGAATTTCGATGGCGAAGTCGTTACGGCGCGTTTCCTCATTCGGCACCGCGAATAGCACCAGCGGCGCCCCGCGCTCGGTTTTCCACAGCGCCTCGATTGCGGCGATTTTCGCCGGCTGGTATTCCAGCGTATTCAGTCCGTGCAGATCGCCGGTGAAAATCTGCAGCGGTGCAAGCACCGCGGCGATCACCACGCCGGTGCGCAGCGTGCGCAGCGCGGATGGGTCGCCGGAGGCGCGCAGCAAGCGCCAGGCGGACAGCCCGGCGAGGACGAAGCAGGCGGTGAGTCCCGAGGCGAGCAGCATGTGGGTAAAGCGATAGGGAAAGGACGGATTAAAAATAACCCGCAGCCAGTCGCCCGCGATCAGCACGCCATCGGCCATCGCCTGCCCCGCCGGCGTATGCATCCAGGAACTGAGCGCGAGGATCCAGAACGACGAGACCAGGGTGCCGACCGCGACCAGCACCGTCGCCGCGATGTGCACCCAGGCGGGCACGCGGTTCATGCCGAACAGCATCACGCCGAGGAAGGTGGCTTCGAGGAAGAACGCGGTCAGCACCTCGAACGCGAGCAGCGGCCCGGCGATGTTGCCGACGCGGTTCATGAAACCGGGCCAGTTGGTGCCGAACTGGAACGACATGGTGATGCCGGAGACCACGCCCATGGCGAAGGTGAGGGCGAATATCTTCACCCAGAGCTTGTAGGTCGCGAGCCAGGCGGCGTCGCCGCTCCGCGCGAAGCGGATGCGGAAGTACACCAGAAACCATGCGAGCGCGATGGAGAGGCTGGGGAACAGGATATGAAAACCGATGTTCAGCCCGAATTGGGCGCGCGCGAGCAGCAGCAGATCAGGGTTGTACATGTCATTTCGCAACAGGTTCTAAGTCCACGGCGGCGGCAATCCGCGCTCGCGCGCGCGGCGAAACGGGAAGAACACCTCCCCGATCAACCACTTTCGAAAGCGCAGGGAAGGCGCATCCGACTTCCCGGTAAACAGCTTCTCTACGCCTTTCTCTGAAAAACCCTTCAGTTCCGCTCCTGAGATCTCGCCGTACTCGTCGGCGGGCATCTTTTGCCAGTTTATGTGCCTCAGTGCCTTCGCGCCCAACACTTTTAGTACATCGGTTTCGGACACCCACGGTTCGCCTTCGACAACGACGACCCTGATCTCTTGCCCATCGAAGGCGTAATAGCGCCCGTTCTCGTCGCGCCAGCGCAGCGCATGCACCGCATCGGCGAGCAATCCGATCAGCGCGAACGCCGGGCGCACAAAGGCAAATATCCAGACGACGCTACTGGTGAGTAAGGTCATCGCCCAGATGACCCTGGTTTCGGAGGCCTGGCCCGTTGCGCCGAGCAGGGCGGTGAACATGAAATAGCAGGCGGCCGAAACCAGCAGGCAAAGCAGCGCCCGAAGAAAGAGGATAAGTATCAGCTTAGCCGGGGACATTGCGGGATGCTATCGGCAAGTTGACAGGAATTCTACTCCGGATCTTTTCGTAGCACCGGTCGACGGCGGCAGACCGGCGCCGATTCGGCGCCGTCGCGCATTCCCTCCGGAGCCATGCCGCGTAAGTCCGGCCGATTGCCATGCTTTAGCAGGCTGTTGAATTTCAATCAAAAACGATGACTGCCACCATATTCGAGCGAGTGTCGAGTGCGTTTTTCCAGTAACGCTGCCGGTTTTCTATCGCGTTGCGCGTGCGTTGCTCCAGTTTCCATGAGCTGTCGTCGCTCATTGTGCAATCTCCTGCGGTACCACCATCATTATTCGAGCCATTCTCACGATGTTGCTTGCGGTCATGGTGAGCTTGAAGTGCTGATCGACACGCTTCAATCCCCGATATACGGTTTGGCGGATGCGCCCTACGGTCTTGCCCCAGCCGAAGTGCTCTTCGATGCGCTTTCGGACGCTCTGGCTCAGCCCGTAGCCGACGTGCCGAGTGGTGCGCGCGTCAATCGCGCTGCCGCCGCGCCGGGCAGTGTTCCTCGCTACATGCGGGATCACGTTGCGCGCACGGCAGTGGGCAACAAAGTCGGCCGTGTCATAGGCTTTGTCGGCGCCGAGGGTCTTGGGCTGGCTCCCGGGTACGGTGTCAAGCATTGCCAGTGCCGCGGCACGCTCACCCATTCCGTCGGCATGCGTCACCAGCGCTCCCACCACCAGCCCGTTGCGATTCTCCATGAGCGCATGGCCCTGGTAGCAAAGTATCGAGGCAGTGTTGTTGCTCTTTCTGAACAACCTCGCGTCAGCATCGGTGGTGCTCGCGTGCGTGTCGTTGCTGCGGGGCTTGCCCTTCCAGTCAGCTTGGGCGTTACGCCCACCCCCATTGGGGGTCTGGTCGTCCGACCCATCTTTGGGCCGAAAGCTTTTTTGCCCGGCCCACGCCTGGATCAGGGTGCCATCGACCGAGAAATGCTCCTTCGAGAGCAGCCCGGCCTTGTCCGCCAGCGTCATCACTTCGGTAAAGAACGACTCGATCACTTCATTCTCCAGCAGCCGGTCGCGGTTCTTCGAAAACACCGAGTGATCCCACACCGTGTCCTCGATGGCCAGACCCACGAACCAGCGAAACAGCAGGTTGTAGCGCATCTGCTCCATCAGCATGCGCTCGCTGCGCACCGAGTAAAACACCTGCAGCAGCAGCGCCCGCAGGAGCTTCTCCGGCGCTATCGATTCGCGTCCCGTATCGGCGTAGACCGCATTGAAAAGCCCGTTCAACCTCGCCAGCGCTTGGTTCACCAACAGCCGAATCGGCCGAAGCGGGTGATCGGCCGGTACAAAGTCTTCCAGCTTCGCCACCGTGAACAAGCTCTCTTGCATCGCATCGGATCCACGCATCGCATTCGCTCCAATCAATTACTTATGAACACGAAATGCATAACGTCTACCCGTCGCGCCCCGTTTACACCTGATCGAAATTCAACAGCCTGTTAGCGACATGCCGCAGCGAATGATTCCTGTTTGATGGAATCCGCATGTCATCTCGAGATCCAGAGTTGCGCCAGGTTGAATTTGCGTCTAGTCTCGACACCAAATCAGACCAATACCAACAGCGTTTCGGGCGCTGCAAAAAAGAGGAGGGCACGATGAACGAAAGCCCATCGGCCACGGAGAACCTGTGACAGCGCTCGTCCTTTCGCTGGACGAAGTGGGCGCTGGCGACGCGGTTCTTGTCGGAGGCAAAGGCGCCAACCTCGGCGAACTGCTGCGCAACGGCTTTCCGGTTCCGCCCGGATTTGTCGTCTGCGCGCATGCCTACGCTCGCGTCTTGGAGGTCCTCGATCTGGGCGCCGCACTGCGCCAGCTCGATTCCGCGCCGCCAGAGGAGATCGTACAGCGCTGTGCCGTCATTCGCGAACGTCTCGAAAACCAGGACTTGCCCGGGGACCTGGCGGAACTGATCCTCGCGGCCCATGGCCGCTTGATTGAAAGCCGCGGGCGGCCTATCGTCTGCGCCGTCAGGAGTTCCGCCACCGCGGAAGACTTGGGCGCCGCGAGTTTCGCCGGACAGCACGGAACGTATTACTACGTCGCGGCGGCGCAATTGCTGAAAAAAGTCAGGCAGTGCTGGGGCTCGCTGTGGAGCCCGGAAGCGGTGTCCTATCGCGCCACGCACGGCATCGATCATGCGTCGGTGTCGATGGCGGTGGTGGTGCAGGAAATGATCGCCTCCGAAGTGTCCGGAGTGAGCTTCACCGCGAATCCGGTCAGCGGCGCGCGCGACGAGGTGATCATCGAGTCGAGCTGGGGCATGGGCGCAGCCATTGTCGATGGCCGCGTCACGCCGGATAGCTATGTGCTGGAGCGCGCCGATCTGCGGGTTCGATCGCAGCGCGTCGCCGACAAGCGGCTGATGGTCGCGGCGCACCTCGAAGCGGGACAGAGCGCGCGGCTCGAAGAAGTTCCGCACGCGATGCGCCTGCGCGAATCGCTCACGCCGGATCTGCTGCGAACCGTCGCGCAATGGTCGCTCAAATGCGAGTCGCATTTCGGCAAGCCGCAGGATGTGGAGTGGGCGATCTGCGACGGCTGTTTCTATCTGCTGCAGTCGCGACCGATCACGGTCATGGGGCGCGAGGATATCGGACGCGACGTCACGGGCAAATACGTGCTGTTCAAACCGCTGGTGGAGAATTTCACCGATCCGTATACGCCGCTGTCCAACAATCTGCTGATGCTGCCGCCCGGATTCCGCTCCATCCACAGCTGGGTCTATGTTGATGTCGACGCGCTGCTGCGCCTGCTGCCGTTTAAGGTTTCGGCCGTAGCGCTGGCCGAGCACCTTTATTCGTTCGAACAGGATGCGCCTGCATGGAAGGTCTCCATCTCAAAGCTGCCTGCTTTGTTTGTCAGGGGATTGGTGTTCTTACTCGCAATCGCGGTCCTGCTTCTGCGCACACGCGCTCTCCCTGACGGCGCCCTTGACAGCTATCGGGCACTTTGCGCCAAGGTCGATGTCGATAGCTCGATGAGTCCTGGCGATGCCGTGGTCAGGCTGTTGCTGGTGCCAAAGCTGAGCGACCCCGTCGGCAACATGCCCTTGATGATCAACCTTGCGGCCGCCCGCTTCATGTCGCGCATGCGCATCCTGCGCCGGCTGGTGCGGCGCTGGGCACCCGATGTGCGCGCCGACGCCGAGACGCTGCTCGGCTCCGGCTCAGAAGGCGTGCTTTCGGCGGAAATGGGTCGCGGCATCTGGGCGCTTGCGCAGGAGGCGAATCGCAATCCCCGCGTGCGCGCGATGCTGCTCGCGCAGGCGCCTGAGCGCGCGCTCGCCGAGCTCAAACGGACACCGGAGGCCGCAGCGTTCTTGCGCGATCTCGACGCGTTCCTCGCGCAGAACGGCCACCGCGCAATCAAGGAATTCGAGCTGCGCTCCCCGCGCTGGGAGGAGAACCCGGCGGTGGTGCTCGGGATGGTGCGCAATTACCTGCTGATCGAGACCGAGCCCTCAATCCACGAGAAGAAGGCCACCGAGGCGCGCGCAGCGTTGATCGACGATCTGCGCGCCAGGCTGCAAGCGCTGCCGCTCGAACGTGCCTTCGGACTGCGCTTGCGGCTCATCCTGTTTTTTGCGGAACAGGTGCGCTACTTTCTGAAGATGCGCGAGAACTCGCGCTTCTATTACATCATGGGCTTCGGCGTGGTGCGCAAGAAGGTGCTGCGCATCGAGAGCGAACTGATGCGCCAGGCGAAGCTCAAGTGCAAGGACGACATTTTCTTCCTGCTGGCGAACGAAGTGACCGGATTGCAGACCGGCCGACTCCAGTGGCTGGACGTGGAGGACAGGATCCGCGAACGGCGCATCGAGCATATTCGTTTGTGCAAGATGGGGCCGCCGAAATCGATCGGCATCGAGCTGCCGCGGAAATATGCGCCGGCCACGCAACATGAGGGCGCCACAACGCTGCAGGGACAGCCTGCCTCTCCGGGTGCGTTCGAAGGCCTGGCGCGGGTGATTCTGGATCCGTCGATCGACGTGGAGCTGGCGCCGGGCGAGGTCCTGGTCGCCCCCTACACCGATCCGGCGTGGACGCCGCTGTTCCTTACCGCGGGCGCAGCCGTGGTCGAGGTCGGGAGCTATCTCTCGCACGCCGGAACCGTGGCGCGCGAATTCGGCATGCCCTGCGTGGTGGACGTGGCGGAGGCGACGCACAAGATACGCACCGGGGATCGCATCGCTGTTGACGGCAACCTCGGCAGCGTGCGCATTCTTGCGCCGAAGGCGGACGCATGACAGCGCTCCTTCAGTTCGCCGCGTTTGTGTTGGGAAGCTATTTGTCGATCCGCATGATCGCGGCGCTGCACGGCCCGGTCGATGTCTGGCACATGATCGGCAAGACCTGGCCGCGCGTGGTCGCCGAGATTGTCGTTTGGGGTGCCGCGATAGCTGTCATTGCGTGGCTGATGGAGGGGACCTATCGGACAGCGTTTTTCTGGGGGTTGGCGGTCTACCTCGTCTTCTACCTCAGCCTGCTGCCGCTCGGGCGCCTGTACTGGGCGAGGCGGCGCAGCGAACGGGATATCGATTGAGTGTTACGCGCAAACCACTAAACGCGAGCCGATTGTGAAAGAAAAATCCAAGTTCGTCCTGATCACCGGCGCCTCCACGGGCATTGGTTACGGCGCTGCGAAGGAATTGATCCGAAGAGGCTACACGGTCTTTGGCAGCGTGTAAGTCTGGATCACGGCGCCAATCCTGCGCGCCAGTGCGCCGCGGGCCTATCGTGCGCCGGTTACAAAGTACATATCGATCTCGCCCTTGCCCTTGGCGCTCACCTTGCCGCGGTATTCGCAGGCGAATTCATCCCGAACGAGATCGTAGGTGTAGGCCGAAACATTGACCCGGCCGGCCTCACCGGCGCTTTCCATTCGCGAGGCGACATTGACGCTATCGCCCCAGATGTCGAACGCATACTTGCGCTTGCCGACGACACCCGCCACCACCGGACCCGAATGTACGCCGACGCGAAGCGACCACTTGAAGGCGGTCTTTCGGTTCCGCTGTTCAAGATAGTCCAGCATGCGCAAGCCGGCGCGCACGCACCGATGTGCATGATCCGCGCAGGGCTTGGGCAGGCCGGCTGCAGCCATGTAGGCGTCGCCTATGGTCTTGATCTTCTCGACGCCGAGTTCGTCGCAGATGTCGTCGAAAGCGCCGAATATTTCATTCAATTCCGCCACCATCCGGTCCGCAGGCATCGCCGACGCCGTCTGCGTGAAGCCGCTGAAGTCGGTAAACAATATGGTTACGGACTCGTGCCGGGCCGGACGCGCGACGCCGGTCCTAGCCAGTTCCTCGGCGAGTTCGGCCGGCAGGATGTTGTGCAGCAGTTGCTCGGAGCGTTCGTGCTCAGTCGCTACATCGCGCACCGCCAGGAACGCGCGCCGCAGGGCGAGGTCCATCTGGTAGCAGATCAGCATGCCCCAGAGGTTGGCCATCGTCAGCGCGCCCGCATGCACGAAGAACGCTCTTCCGGCCAGTATTCCGACCGCGTTGAGCAAGACGAGGTACAGGAGCGTGCTGATCCAGCCGCCGGCGACCGCCGCGGGGAAGCGCAGCCGGAAAACGCCGTAGATGCTGAACAGATGGATCACCAGGAAGAAATAGCCGGATGTTTCCATAATGCTTGGGGGATATCTTGCGGCAATGCCGATCAGTCCCAGCGAGGCCGCGCAAGCCAGGAAGAGCATCACCCACTGATGCCGGCGCAGGAAAAACGGCCTGTGGGTGGCGGCATAGAAGACAGCGAGAGCGAACAGGAACAGGGTAACGATCGCCGGCATGTACTCCAACATCGTGGACTTGATCCAGTAGGCCGCCGGCCAGATAACCGTAAGTATCAGCGCACCGGCGCAGATGAGCGCGATGCGCGTCGGGCGCAGCGACTTCTGCGCCTGCTCTTTGGCAAAAGTTCTCTCCAGGCCAGCGTCGGCGAAACGCAGCGTCAGGCGATTCATGCGGGCGGCGTCGGTGTTCATGTTCTTGTTCAACTGGGACACCTCGCTCACGCGGCTAGGACGCGTAGATTATCATACGCTACCATGTCCGGCGACGCTCCCGCAGCACTTTCCAAAGCGCAACTCTTCGCGCGCCTCGCCGAGGGTCTTGCCGCCGGAGTCACCGTAGTCACCCCCAACCAGCGCCTGGCGCAGGCGCTCGCGCGCGAATTCGACGCAAAGCAGGTCGCCGAAGGCCGCAGCGCCTGGGAATCGGCCGATATCCTGCCCTACGCCGCGTTCGTCCAGCGTTGTTACGAAGACCTCTTGTATTCCGAACTCGCCTCCAGCCTGCCCATCCTGCTGACACAGGCGCAGCAACACGCGCTGTGGGAAGACATCATCCGGCGTTCGCTCGCGGGCGAAGCGCTGCTCGCGCTGCCCGAGACCGCGGCGCTCGCCGCGGACGCGTGGGCCACCGCACACGCCTGGAGGCTGCTCGACAGCCTGCGTTCGGGCGAATTGAACGAGGACGCGGCCGCGTTTCGCGACTGGTGCGCGCAATATTCGCTGCGTTGCGCGCGCGATGGGCATACCGACAGCGCACTGCTGCCCGATCTGGTCGCGGCGCGCGCAAACGACCTTGCGATGCGCAAGCCCGAATTACTCGCGGTCTACGGCTTTGACATCAGGACACCGCAGCAGCAGATCTTGTTCGATGCCATGCAGGCGGCGGGAACCGAGCTTGTCTGCGCCGCGCCGGAGGGGCGCGAGGCGGAAGTGCTGCGCCTCGCCTGCGCTGATGCCCGCGATGAAGTCCAGCGCGCCGCGTGCTGGGCGCGCTCGCGGCTGGATGCCGACGCGCACGCAAGAATCGGCATTGTCGTGCCCGACCTCGCCGAACGGCGCAAGGCGATCCTGCGCATTTTCCGGACGGTGATGGCGCCGGCGTTGCCGGGATCGCATCAGGCGCCGCTGCCGTTCAATATTTCGCTGGGCCAAGCGCTCGCCGAATATCCGCTGGTGCAGGCGGCTTGCCTGATCCTCGAGCTCGCCGGGCGCGAAATCGATTTCACGCGCGCCAGCCTGTTGCTGCGCTCGCCGTTCATCGCGGCAGGCGAGGCCGAGGCGGGGGGGCGCGCGCGGCTCCACC
>Ga0082335_1007660_pt1 | contig 12840 bp, 10 predicted proteins | sample Subgrocontami58m_FD_72375 | JGI IMG/M metagenome (GOLD analysis project Ga0082335, IMG submission 72375) | Subsurface groundwater microbial communities from S. Glens Falls, New York, USA - GMW37 contaminated, 5.8 m (SPADES assembly) (version 2) ...
ATGCGAGATCAACACCACGAACAGACATTAACTCTTGCGGGCACAACGCTCGACGGAAAAACTTTTACATTAAACGTTGAAGTTCCCGTGGTGCGAAATATCCACGGCAATATGCGTCTCTATATAGATGATACTGGCGCCACATATCATTGTCGCGCCGACCATGATTATGGAACGCTTCGATATCCGAACGATTGTGATTTAACCCTTGAACAAGCTTTAAAAGCTGAACATCTCGCGAGAGCAGGAAGTCCTGCGGTTGCAGGAAATGGATTATGCCAAACTGGAGAATCTCCCTATACGGCTCCCCAAGATTGCGGAAATCCAAAAACGTTCTCGGGACGAGCGACGTTTCAAACGGGAGATGCCGGCGGATCGGTTGAAACTAATGGGCTCATTAAACAAAAGGTAATCAACCTCCAAAATACAGGCAGCCATGCTGATACATTCCGGACAACGTTACCAATAAATCCGGAAACTCGTTGCGGACTGCGGGGATCAACTGATTCGTATCCGGAAAACAGACTCCCAAATACGTTGCCTATAACGCTTGATACGCCGCTTGGCGTCGGCGAGACGAAATACATCGTGGCGGTATGCGTAACAAATGGACTTCAGGCCGCCCCGTTTACGTGGAGTTACAAAACAGTTTCCGTAGGAGCATTGAATGTAAATCGGGCCGATGTAAATCCATTGATTGCTGACGTACAGGATACGGTGAATATCACCATACCTCTTGCGTGTGGTGATTCTGATGGCGGCATGAATTCGAGCATAAAAGGAGTGGGAACCGGTACATATGCCGGCGCTATTTCGAGCTACATTAGGATTTATGGACAGGAACCGGATCCAACATATTCGAAACCAACCACGGAGAAATTTTCCACCTTCATCGATCATTGCGCAACGACAACACAATTAAATGAGGCATTTTGTGACGCAAACGGAAAACTCCAAGCGATAGGACTCGCATGTCCAAATGGATGTAGCAATGGAGTCTGTATCACGGCGCCTCCGCCACCACCCCCTCCGTCGTCTCCTTCGGACCCATCACTCGTCGGTTATTGGAAATTCGACGGAAACGGCAACAATGAGGTTGCCGGTGGACCGGCTGCCGTCACCGTGGGAAATGCCGTCTTTAATGCGAGCGGAGGAAAATTGGGCGGTTATTTATACGTCCAAACCAATACTGACTACGCAAAAATTCCTTATGCGAGCATATTTGATCTTCCGGATTCTTTTACGATAGAGCTCTGGTTCCGTCAGCGCGCCAACCGAAGTTTTTTGCAGGATTTAATTTATAAAGGAACCCCAATCAACAACTACAATTTCAGAATTTTCAGGCAACTCTGGAACGAAAACAACTTTGGACCCATTATCGCAGGCCACACGGCGGCGAACACGGGATATTGGACACAGCCAAGCAACCCGAATCAATTGGCGCATAATACTTGGCATCATGTGGTGTTCACCAAGGGTCCAAGCATGCATGCCTACTATCTTGATGGAGTTCTCATCGGCTCTAAAAATGCTGCTTCTACCTACGACTCGCAGTATTTTGGGCCCGCAAAAACACCCCATAATGACATCATCGTCGGGGATTCAGCGGTCGATACGGACATAGACAACCTTCGAATTTACAATCGTGCACTGACCCAGAGCGAAGTATCAGAAAACTCCGGATTCCCGCCGCCAGCTCCACCGGCACCTACACCTTCACCAACGCCGGGAGCAGGTGCGCCTGAACCTCAAAATGATGACGTGGGGGTGTGGGCGCAGGTTGATGTCGCGACTGGTCAAATAGAAAACTCGGCTCTTTGTCAGCGCTCCGTATGTGGGATCAACGGAGAATATCATGGTTACGTTCCCCCGCCGACTTGGCCGAGCGGTTCAATTTGGTGGCCTACCTCAAAACGATATATTTGGCAGTTACCCGGACAGGCTGGTTACGGTTCAGGCAACTTTAATTTTAATACATATGTATTTACTGTGACCGGGGGAACTATTTATAACGGCATATTCACTCCCGCCCCTTCTACGGGTTCTACTACTACGCCGGGAAGCACTACGCTCCCTTCGGTTGGAACATCTACTCCTCCGAGCGGGACGACAACTCCTCCCGCAGGGACGAGCAGCCCTGCGTTACCAGTCCTAACAATTCCGCCTGGTCTTGCTCCTCAACTGCCGCCGGGGCCACTACTTCCAAATTTTCCAATTCCGCCGGGAACATCAACGGCTCCATTCATTCCAGGAACATCAACTCCGGTTCTTCCCCTGCCTCCTCCATTTTCTACCAATCAATGCAAAACCTATCTCTCCAGCGCACGTCGTGAACTCAAAAATGATAAACAGTACTGGAGGGATACAAATCGCGAACTTTCTTCCGTTAAATCAACCTATGATAACGCGCCGCAGGTAAAAGAGCTCCTCTCCCAGGCTCAAAAAACAATTTTTGAAATTGAAAAAATGGTGCGTCATAACAAATGCGATCAAAACACCATCAATACCATACAAGAAAAACTCGATGGCCTTCATGGAGATATATTTTTTGAACTTGATGGCTACGTGACGGAAATGGACGATATTTTTGAAGATCAGTTCGAGAGTCAACCGATACCAACCGTGCCAGCGAGCCCTGAGCTCGACCGTAATACTAAACGCGTTCTTGAACAGCTGGGAACCCATGTCGATCAACTCTCTCAAAATCTCGAAAAAAATCAGAAGCAAATCGATGAACTTGTAGGGCAGGTGGCGCAGTTAAACACGACGCTCGAACATGTCACTCAAACAGCAAGTGAAGTATCGGAAAAAATAGTTATCAGCTATAAAGCGCTTTCGCGCATGCAGAATCAGTTTGAAACCGAACGTCAGCAGATTCTTGCGGATAAAGATCGACTCATCGCCGTTGTTGGCGAAGCGATGAATGTCCTGAAAGAAAAAGCATGCGTCAATAAGGCGAATCGGGAAGATTTCGCGGAGGGGTTGGGGAAAGTGGCGACGATAAACTGGGTGGAAGGCAGAGCCGAAGCTTTAGAGAAAAAACTCCGGATCATGATAGCTTCATGTCGGGCTCAAGATCTCACGGCAAATGATATTAATGCATTTTCTGCAAATCTCAACGAGGCCGAGCGCACGAATCTTGCGGATTCGTGCTCAAAGGGACTCACGCCATTCTGCGATGTTCCCACCGATGCCTGGTTTTACGGGGCCATGATCACGGGACACGAAACAGGATTTATCACCAAAGGCATGCCTGGAGAAAACGTTCTCAAACAGGATGCCTTACTCATGATGCTTCGGGCATATGGAATGACCGATTCGCAGCTTGTTGGCGAATGCGCTGTTCCAGCGCTGCCTTCAAAGCTTTCCATGTCGCCGTATGCGCAATGCGCCATCACCCGGGCGCTTGAAAAAGGCCTGGCTATAAAAGGAAACATGCGTGATCCTGCGACGAGAATCGAACTCGCCTCATGGATAAATGCGCTTTCTCCTCTTTCCCGAAAAGCCGGCGTGCTGAGGCCTTACACGGATTTGGGGAAGATCTCCCCCGAAGAAAAAGAAGCCGTTGAAAAGATCGTAAGTAATGAAATTATGGTGGGGCATCCTGAAAAACACACCTTTGGGCCATTTGAGAACGTTACCCGGGCAGCGCTTGCAGTGGCGCTTGAAAAGGTCTTGAGTGTCCAAGGGCAACTGCCGTAGGATGGTGAGGCTTATGGAAAAGCTCTCTCCTCTTTTAGCCGACCTCAACGAAAAGCAGCGTGAAGCCGTTTTGGCAACCGACGGGCCAGTTTTGGTTATTGCCGGAGCCGGTTCGGGAAAGACGCGCGCGCTCACTCACCGCATCGCATACCTGATTCGGGAACGCGGTGTTTCGCCGTGGAATATTCTGGCTGTCACCTTTACGAATAAAGCCGCTGGAGAGATGCGTGACCGGGTTATTCGGCTCCTCGATGCGAAAGATGATGCAGCGGATCTTCCGACTATTGGAACCTTTCACTCGGTCTGCGTGCGCATCTTGCGCAAACACATTCACCTCCTGGATTACGAAAACCAATTTGTGATTTACGATGACAGCGATCAGGTTATTTTAATGAAACACATTTTTGAAGATCTCAAAATCAACGAAAAGGAGCTGAATCCACGCGCCGTACTTTCACATATTGGAAGCGCCAAAAATCGCCTCATTGATCCGGCAAAATTTGCGTCCATGGCCGATAGCTATTTTGCAGAAAAGGTGGCGCGGCTGTATGGCCCATACCAAGATCGACTCAAGAAAAATAATGCGCTCGATTTCGACGATCTCCTGATGAAAACCATCGAACTCTTCCGCACGCACGAACCGATCCTCGATCAGTATCAAGAAAAATTTCGATACATCCATGTTGATGAATACCAGGACACGAATCACGCCCAATATGTTTTAACGAATTTACTCGCGGCGAAATACCGAAACGTATGCGCCATCGGGGATCACGATCAATCCATTTACAGCTGGCGTGGCGCGGATATCACGAATATTTTGGAGTTTGAAAAAGATTATCCGGAGGCGCGTGTCATAAAAATGGAGCAGAATTATCGCTCGACGCAACACATCCTGAATTCAGCACAGGCGGTGATTGTGAAAAATAAAAAACGGAAAGAGAAACAGCTGTGGACCGAGCGCGACGGCGGGGATTTGGTGAGGCTTTGGGTCGCGGAAAATGAACGGCACGAAGGTGAACTCGTTACCAATGAAATTCGTCAAGCGCTGAAAGGATATGAGTATCCGGATTATCGGGATTTTGTCGTTTTATATCGGACGAATGCGCAGTCGCGCGTGCTGGAAGAGGTGTTTATGCGTTATGGCATTCCGTACAAAATTGTTGGTGGAATTCGATTCTATGAACGGAAAGAAATTAAGGATTTGCTCGCGTATTTGCGGGTCATCTTGAATCCGTCGGATAGCGTAAGTTTGTTGCGAATTGTAAATGTTCCGCAGCGGCAGATCGGCCCCAAGACACTCGAAAAATTGCAGACCTTTGCCAATATCAAAGACTGTTCGCTCTTTGAAGCGATGGTGCGAGTGCAAGAAATTGATGATGAACTGCCCGATGCAAAACGAGAAAAAGTCGAAAAGTTCGCTAAACTCATCCGCCATTTGCAAAAACAAAATCGTGACGTTCCGGTTGGGGCGCTTATTAAGTTTGTCCTTGATGAAAGTGGATACAAAAAATTCCTCAATGACGGAAGCATTGAGGGGGAAGCGCGACTTGAAAATACCGCAGAACTCATTTCGGTCGCTTCAAAATATGACAAGTTGGAACCGGGCGTTTCGCTCAGCGTGTTTTTAGAAGAAGTTTCTCTTATCTCAGACTTAGATAATCTCGATGCAAAAGATAATGCCGTGACGTTGATGACCCTCCACGGCGCCAAAGGCTTGGAGTTTCCGTGGGTATTTATTTGCGGACTTGAAGAGGGTCTCCTCCCCCATTCTCGCAGTATGCTCGACCCCTCAGAACTGGAAGAGGAACGCCGACTTTTTTACGTCGGTTGCACCCGCGCCATGGACCGACTTTACCTCCTCCACACCAAAAACCGCATGCTCTACGGCGAAAGCCAAAATGTCATCCCTTCCCAATTTTTAGATGATATTCCGCCGGAGCTCACGGTGCGAAATGACACGCCGGCAACCCCACGGCCGGCTCGGCTCGCGTCTTTCGGCGAAAAACCCATTCCGGTTGAAAAACCGCTCCAAGAATTTTCTGATGGTGACCGCGTGCGGCACGCCACGTTTGGCGAAGGCATGGTGGTGAGTGTAACCGGGGGCGTCGTTACGGTGGCCTTCAAAAACCCCCAGTACGGAATCAAAAAACTTGCAATTACCATCGCGCCGCTAGAAAAAATTTAGGGCGTGTACACGCAAAATTTCTGTTCTATCCAAACACCACGCGCCAAGCGAGCGGCGACATAGCGATAAAAATCTGTAGCCAGGTTCGCGGCTGACGATAATCTTCAGCAAGAAGGAGCAAACGAGGCGCGAGATAAAAAAGGGCAAAGGGAAGCGTCGTGAGAAGAAGAAAAATAACTCCAATGATCATGTTGTCTTGCCCATAACCTGCCATTGATCCAGCATAGAGCGACCACACCGGAGTCGATGCCATAACAAAAATAACGATACAAAAATTCGCGCACATTTCGGTAAAGGGATGGATACGCCAATTCGGAAAATTGGGTTTTGGAAAGTAGGGACGGAGCGCGCGGCTCGTGAATGCGACTGGAACAAGGGCCAAAATAATGAAGGCAAGAACGAGGAGCGGCTGCTCGGTGGTAGTGGAACCTCCGGAAAGATTTTGGAAATTCACAAAGAAAAAGAAATTCAGAAGCAGCCACTGAAGGAATAAAAGAAATCCAAAACTGGTGCCAATGGATACTGTTTTTTTCTCTCTTCCAAGACGCTCCCACAGAGGAGCACGCTTTATATAAGCACCAAGACAGTAAACAACTACCGCAACAACCGTAAACCACGCGAATCGTGGACTTTGGATAAATGCCGGAGTTGCTGAAGGCTCAAAAAAACGGACGAAGAAAAAATTAGCCAGGAAGACGAGGCCGTCAAAGATAAGTCCTTGGAAGCGTTGCATGTTCGTATCATACCAAATTGGGAAAAATGGGGCGGTTGATCGACGCAAGGTCGTTTCACCGCCCCAAAAGAAAATCGTCTTCGCTTCTACGGAAGCGCAGAAAGCTCGAAGCTCGCGCTCGGCGTAAGGGAGCGGACAATCATATACTCTGGCAAATCAGTCACTGGCACCACGCACCATCTAAACTGATCTCCCTCCCGGTACACATCACCGTGCGGATGGGAAATCGTAAGGTATCCACTCAAACGAAGGACGCCGAAACAGTACTGCACGTTCGGGCGACCATAGAGGAGCACGGACTGCGGCACTTTTTCGAAGATGGTGAAAGCAAGAGGCTCAAGCGTTTCCTCCATACCGCTTGCTTCGCATGTTTCGTCCATACCGGGTGCCACGAAAATCACCTCCTTGTTACGATCCGATCCATGCTCAAAACACAACGTATCAAGGGCCTCATTACCATGTGGCTGCGCAAGAGACGACCCGTCGGTGTAACCACTCATCCTCTGCGGCGGCCACGGATCTTCGCCTCCGCAATTCGTTCCGGTGAGAACGACCAGCGTCGCCATCGTAAACGCAGCGAACAAAAACCATGTGCGCGGATCCATTTGAGTCCTCCTTTTGAAAGATCCCCTGTTTCAAACGCGACGACCCTAACACACCTCCATGAAATTTTTTTAAACTTTTTATGACACAAAAATCCACCACGGTGGATTTTTGCGCTTCTGTAAAACAAAATAACCATACTGAAATTTAAGAAAAAAAACGGTATCCTGTTTCTGTACTCCTATGCGCCGCTCCCAATCCATTCTCCTCAGCTCGGTCCTCATCACTGGCATTCTGACCTTTTCGCTCGGCTGGTTTTTTGCAAGAAATATCCAAACCGGCTCGGGACCAAGCCGTGGTTTTCTCCAAACAGCATTCTCCACAGGCTCATCCTCAAAAAATGAACTCAAAATTCGCGACATCGACGACGTTTGGCAGCGCCTCCAGGCTTCTTATTACGATGCCTCAAAGCTCGACCTCTCAAAACTGGAATACGGGGCAGTAAAAGGTTTTGTTTCGGGCATCGGCGATCCCTACAGCGTTTTTATGACGCCGGAGGAATCGAAAGAATTTGAAAATGGGCTTGAGGGCCAGCTGGAAGGTATTGGCGCCGAGCTGGAAGTAAAAGACGGAAAACTCGTGGTGGTCGCGCCACTTAAGAATTCTCCCGCCCAAAAAGCCGGCGTGCGCAGTGGCGACATCATCTACAAAATCGATGGCGCACTCGCAGAGGAAATGACCCTTTTTGATGCTATTAAAAAAATCCGCGGCAAAACAGGCACCGCCGTAACCCTCACGCTCCTCCGCGAAGGAACGCCCCAGCCAGTCATTCTCAGTATTACTCGCAGTGAAATCACCATCGATTCCATTACCCTCAAAAAACTCGACAACGATATTTTTCATCTTTCCATAAATCAATTCAACGACCACACGAAATCGGAATTTAACGAAGCCGTGCAGCAAATCCTCCTCGAAAAAGCGAAAGGTTTGGTGCTCGACGTACGGGGTAATGGCGGCGGATATCTCGACACTTCCATTGATATTTTGTCCGAGCTCATCGGCGGCCAAAAAACCGCGGCGATCATAAAAAAACGCGACGTATCGAAAACCGAAACGGTGAAAACAAATGGTAGCGGTCGTCTCTCCGATATTCCAATCGTCGTGCTGGTCGATAAAGGCTCCGCTTCGGCTTCGGAAATTGTGGCCGGCGCCATTCAGGATTATAAACGAGGCATTGTGATGGGCGAAAAAACATTCGGCAAAGGCTCTGTACAAGAACTCGCCGAATTACCGGATGGTTCACGCTTAAGAATGACCATCGCGAAATGGTTTACCCCGCTCGATCGTTCCATTGATGATGTTGGTGTTGTGCCAGACAAAGAGGTAAAAATCACCGACGAAGATCGCGCCGCTGATCGTGATCCGCAACTCGACGAAGCCATAAAATACCTCCAGACCAAAAAATAATATGCATTGGATTATTGCCGCGATTATCGCACCGATTCCACTTTTCCATCTCTGGCTCCATGCGCTCTTGCCGTGGTGGAAAAAACACCCATGGCTTTATTATTTTTGCGGATTATTGGTTTGGATTGGGTCCTTTCTCTATTTTTCTTTCATCGGCCCTCGGTCCGAATACCTTTTTGAATTCGATCCGGTTTGGCGGGTTGCCAGTGGATATACACTCATGGTTATCGGTGCTGTTGGAATTCTTTCAAGCATCATCACTCTGGGCCCAAAACGATTTTTTGTATGGGCGGTGCTTATGCCGGACTCAGCGTCAAAAATACGCCTCACGAAAGGACCGTTTGCTTTTATCCCCCATCCGGCCTACATCGGAGAACTTTTAGTGGCCATAGGAAATTTTTTGGTGCGAGGGCAGTTTTATTTACTATATCTCGCCATATTTTTAGCGGTCCTCACGCCCATCGTTATTTGGCTTGAGGAAGAGGAATTAAAAAAACGCATAGCCTAAGTTCCTTAAATCATTATGAAGGAACCAAATCGTTACATTGTCATAATTATTTTTTTGATTTCGCTCGGTCTGCTTTTTTTCGCCCGGCCGAAAATCGAGCCTACTTCTTTTAAAGACTCTCCGCTGTTTGAAGGAAAAGTGGCCGAGATTCTTTCAGAAAAAAGTGTTGGAAAAAACGATATCGCTTATTTAGGCGCGACAAAAATACAAACTCTGCTTGTGGAAGCAACAATCGACGGCGCACTCAAAAAGGTTTCTGTAGAAAATTCCATCATGACGGTTGGGAAAGGCGACCGCATATTTTTTCAGAAAATGGCGGATGGGAAAAGATTTGCGATGACGGAAGTTTCCCGTATGCGCGGCCTTATATGGCTCTCGCTCTTCTTTGTAATTCTTGTTCTCCTCGTAAGCGGCAAAAAAGGGCTTAATGCTTTAGTCGGACTCATTTTTACTTTTGCAGTCATTATTTCTTTCCTTGTGCCGCGAATTCTCGCGGGGCAGAATTCAATTGGCGTATCGCTCATCGGCGCAATTATCATTTTGATAGGAACACTTTATGCCACCTATGGCTGGAATAAAAAATCATTTTCTGCGCTCGTCGGAATTTCACTCACGCTTCTCTTTGTAAGCTTATTGGCGCAGTTTACAATCAGCGAATTGCGCTTTACGGGTTTTGCCAGCGAAGAAGCCGCATACTTAAATCAAGAAACCGGCGACCGCGTAAATATCATCGCGCTTCTCATAAGTGGCATTATTATTGCAGCCATCGGAGTTTTGGATGACGTCGCCATCACTCAAGCGTCTGCCGTTTTTACTTTAAAATCTGCAAAAACTTCTTTAAGCCGCTGGGATTTATTTCGAAAAGCCATGATCGTCGGAAAAGATCACATTTCGGCAGTCATTAATACTTTGATTCTGGCGTATACCGGCGCCGCGTTGCCGCTTGTTCTCCTTCTGGCAATCGGCGACAACACGCAAATCGGCTATACCGCAAGCCTCGAAATCGTCGCTGAAGAAATCGTGCGGACACTCGTTTCGTCTGCCGGACTTGTATTGGCGGTTCCGGCAACCACGTTTGTGGCAGTAATGCTCGCACAACGGAAATAAACTGGCGGAGGGAGTGGGATTCGAACCCACGAGGCTCTTGCGAGCCTAATAGTTTTCAAGACTATCCGTTTCAACCACTCACGCATCCCTCCAAGAGTAAGCATATCATAGGAATACTACCCAGAATGGTTGAAACCTATTAAGATACTGGAGTCGTTTACTCAACATTTGGAGAGGTGGCCGAGAGGCTGAAGGCGGCAGGTTGCTAACCTGTTATACATCGTCAAGGTGTATCGAGAGTTCGAATCTCTCCCTCTCCGCCAAGTTTTACATCATATTTTTTAACCCATCTCCTATGTTCCAAGCCGACGTAAATTACTGGACCATTCTTGCAGCCGGCACAGCAAGTTATGCTCTTGGCGCGCTGTGGTATTCGCCGCTTCTTTTCGGAAAAGCATGGATGCATCTCATGGGCTTCACCCATGAACACATGGAACACCACAAAAAAGACGCGATCCGCGGCTATCTTCTTGGTTTTGTCACAGCGTTCGTTATGGCTTTTATCCTATCGCATGTGATTTTCTACACAAAAGCTACGGATTGGAAAAACGGACTTGAGGTGGGATTTGAGATGTGGCTTGGTTTCGTGGCCACCGTTCAGCTTGGCGGATTTTTGTGGGAAGGCAAAAAATTCTCTCTCTACCTCCTCAATACTTCCTACAATCTTGTTTCGCTCCTCCTCATGGGGGCGATTTTGGCGGTGTGGGGATAGCGCGACGCCTTTTGTCGCACATCGCACACTGGCATCCCCACGATGGGTCCTTTACGAATTTTTCTATGCTTTCGCTGTCGGTTTTGATGAGTATGTCTAGGAGCGCCTGTTCATCATAGGTATCGACGATCTCCTCCGGGCCGCCATCTCTGCCTTCGCCGCAAAAACGTACCACTTCAAAATTCGGCGATGTATATTTATATGATGTGTATACCCAAAAAGGACCGTCTTGCAAAATATGCCCTTCCCTCAAAAGTGTCATGAATTTTTGAGCAGTAGATTTATCCACAGTCCTTACTGTAGATGATTTTTGCGCTCTGGGTGTAATGGTAATATAGAGACGGAGAGGTGCGTGAGTGGTTGAAACGGGTGCTCTCGAAAAGCATTAGGGCTCGCAAGAGTCCTCGGGAGTTCGAATCTCCCCCTCTCCGCCAATTGGTAACATGATTTTATGGCCCAAAAAAATCTCGCCACTGGAACGGTTCATAAACTGCCGGCGGATTTACAAAAAGCCCTTGTTGGAGCACCTGCGGTGCGAGCAGTATGGGAAGATATAACGCCGCTTGCGCGCAATGAGTGGATTTGCTGGGTTACATCCGGCAAGAAAGCGGAGACAAGAAGTATTCGGATTGAGAAGGCGCTTTCAAAGCTTAAAGGCGGAATGCGTCGGCCTTGCTGTTGGGCCGGTTGCATTCATCGTTGAATATGAAAAGAATCTCAACAATATTTCTTCAGGTAGTCATTGTGCTCATCGGCATCGTGGCGCTGGCCATCATGATCCGGTTCCCCTTGACCGAGGGGAGAGCCGCAAATTTAGACCTGTTCAGTATTTACGCTGATCCGTTCTTGGTATATGGGTACCTAGCGTCTATCGCATTTTTTGTTGCCCTGTATCAGGCATTCAAATTGCTTGGGCTTATCGGGCAAAATAAAGCATTCTCACTAAGCTCTGTGAAAGCTTTAAGGACTATAAAATATTGCGCAATCATATTAAGTGCCTCAATTGTAATGGCAGTACTGTTCATCATGACATCTCATAATAAAGACGATGATCCGGCGGGCTTTATTGCTATAGGTATTTTGACTACTTTTATTTCTATCGTAATCGCCACTGCGGCGGCGATGTTTGAAAGGATTTTGCAAGACGCCATGGATATAAAGTCCGAGAACAACTTAATGGTGTAACGAAACCAAGAGAAGCTTAGGCAATTGCGACTCATCGTAAGAACAACCGTTTTGGATGGAATGGCGTTCCTGGATGGTTTCAGGTGCGTTTGCACTTTTATAGACAAACCATTATTTCTTGTATACAATCGCCTTCCACATTGCTCTTTGAAAGCCAGAACGATATTTTTCCGCGTGGTGCGGAGAAACTTTCATGGAGATGTGGAAAAGGAGCGCAGACCGATGAACAAGCAGGGACTCGTCAACGCAGTACTCGCGACCGGTGTGGTCGCAGACCGCACGGGCGCGGAGGTCGTCGTGGAGGCCGTCTTCGAGGCGATGGCGTCCGCGCTGGCCAACGACCAGCGCGTCTTCGTGCAGCACTTCGGCACGTTCGACGTCCGCACGAAGAAGAGCGGCGTCGCGCGCAAGCCCAGGACCAGCCCGCCGGTCTACCTCGTGACCGGGCGACCGCGTCACCGTCCGCTTGCGGCCGCACAAGCCGCTGCGCACGCGCGTCGGAGACCGCCCCGCGGTGCTCGAGGAGCTCTCGGCGGAGGCCTTCGAGGCCCGCAAGGCCGCGCGCGCGGGCAACGGCAGGACCGCGGAGGCGGCCGTCCCGGCCGCCTCCGCCCCCGGGGCCGCCTAACCGGCGCCCCCCCCCGCAACAAACCAAACCCCGCCCCTCTGCCACCAGATTCATCGGTGAACAGAGG
>Ga0082335_1007661_pt1 | contig 12837 bp, 14 predicted proteins | sample Subgrocontami58m_FD_72375 | JGI IMG/M metagenome (GOLD analysis project Ga0082335, IMG submission 72375) | Subsurface groundwater microbial communities from S. Glens Falls, New York, USA - GMW37 contaminated, 5.8 m (SPADES assembly) (version 2) ...
CCGGGAATCTTGTCCCCCCGCTGGTCGTTAAATTGGCCGGCATGGTAATAGCCGATGAATTCTGACACGAGCCACCCCGGAAAAGCGATGCCATCCTGAAAGCTTGTGAGCCCCAGGTTGATCGGCGGGAGCTGTACCATATCTGCCGCCGGTGCATACGCGGCCCAGAGGCACAGCGCCATTCCGAAAGCGGCGGCAAGCATCTTCCGCGTGACTGCAGCGCCTCGTTTTTTTCTGCGAAACGTTCCTGCGGCCTTACTTGTGGCTGCTTTCCTCGCTGTCCCTTCCATAATGTCCCCTCCTTTTTATTGATTGGCGGCCTGACTATAGGAATGAGCCTTTTGCATGTCAAGACAATTTTCCGCTGCAATCTCCGTCACGCCTCTAGACAACCGGTTATTAAACCCGGAAGCGGGGCGGCGCCGGTGGAAGGACGCGTATGTACGTCCAATTTCAGATTGCAGATTGCAAAATTTACAAGTATAGGTACGGCATTCCGCGCCCCGCAAATAACGCGGGACGCCAGGATAACCGGCCCCTCAAGGATATTAAAGATGACAACGGACATTGCGTTTAATGACGAAAAGCTCCTTCCCCTGTGGCATAAGCTGCAAAGGGGAGAAAGGTTTAGTCTCGCTGACGGGCTTATCCTGATGGGTACCAACGATCTTATCGCCCTGGGCAAGATGGCCGCAACGATACAGCAAGAGATAAACGGCCACGCCGTCTATTTCGCCATGAACCAGAAGATTGAACCTTCGAACATCTGCGTGCTTGCCTGCCGTTTTTGCAACTTCGCCGTCAAGCCTCGCCAGTCCGGCGCCTACGACATGTCAATCGAGGACATTCTGCGCCTGATCAAGCCGGAGGTCCGGGAGGTGCATATCACCGGTTCCCTGCACCCCGACAGGCCCTGGTCTTATTATTTAACCATGCTGCGGCGCATCAAGGAAGAATTTCCCGCCACCGATATCAAGGCCTTTACTGCCGTGGAAATTGATTACTTCCACAGGAAATTCAAACTGCCGGTGCGGGAAGTGCTGCAACAGTTGCAAGAGGCCGGCTTGGATGCCCTGCCCGGCGGCGGCGCCGAGGTTTTTTCCGAACGGGTGCGCCGCCTGCTTTGCCCGCGGAAAATTGGAGCCGAAACCTGGCTTAAAATCCACAAGACCGCCCATCTCCTCGGCATTCGCAGCAACGCTACCCTGCTTTACGGCCACATCGAGACCTGCGAGGAACGCCTGCAACACTTGCTCCGGCTGCGGGAACTCCAAGATGAAACGAACGGATTCCTGGCCTTTATCCCCCTTGCCTTTCAACCGGGCCAGACAGACATCAAACCACCCCTGGAATTCACCTCCGCCCTGGAAGACCTGAAGATGATCGCCGTCTCCCGGCTGATGCTGGACAACTTCCCCCACATCAAGGCCTACTGGGTCATGCTGACGGAAGATGTGGCGGCAACAGCGCTTAATTTTGGCGCCGATGATCTGGAAGGTACCGTGGGCGGGGAAAAAATCGCCCATGACGCCGGCGCCGTCGCTCCCATGTCGCTGGCCGGGGAACGCCTCATCAACATCATCAGAGATGCCGGGAAAATCCCCGTGGAACGCAATGCCCACTACCAGCCGCTGGCGATCCACGACGCATACGCGGTAGGTAAAATACCTTACCTCAATTCCCTGCCTTTTTATAATCATTTTGAGAGGGGACGTTTTAAGCTGCTGCCGATAACGCCCCGGCATATGGGTCTGCTCGCAGATAAAGGCTTGATTACTGCCGGTCTTTTTTCGCTGATGGATTATATCTCCCAGGAGGATAGACTGGAAGTGATGAATTATGGCCTCGCCGTCCGCGGCCAGGTGCAAAGCGTCCTCCTGTTCAGCCACTGCCCCTGGTCTGACCTCGCAGGTAAAAAAATCGGCGTAACGGACGCCACCGCCACTTCAGTGCAGTTGCTGCGCGTCCTTTTGGAGAAGAAATACAAACTGAAGGCGCACCTCGAACGAATGGCAGGCGACGAGCACGATTACCGGCGTTTTGACGCCGTTCTTCTGATCGGCGACGAGGCCCTGCGGCATTATAAATGCGGCCTTCCGGGATTCAAGAACACCTTTGATCTGGCCAGGGAGTGGTATGCCTGGCAAAAGCTGCCCTTTGTCTTTGCCGTCTGGGCAGTGCAAAAAAACCTTGCCCCCGTTGGCAAAAGGGAACTTAAAACCGCGCTCCGGAGGGCGCTGGCGCAGGAAAAACTTGAACCATCCTGGCTTAACGCACTGCACGGACGGCGGATCGGTCTGACACCGGCCGAAACGGACGGCTACCTGGCCGGCTTCACTTACCGCCTGGGCAAGGCGGAAAGGAAGGCAATCGAGGTCTTTTGTGGCCTGGCCGCAGTTGTGGACACGACAACACCACCTCTGTCATGCCCGAAGTCTTTGGTCGGGCATCCAGGAGGTAGCACCATAAAAACCGCGTAGGCGCTTGCTTCCCGCCTCTGCGGGAATGGCAAATGAGAGGTCCGAGAAAGAGTGATTATGAAGTTGGCGGCCATTAAGGCAAAGGTGAAAAACAACGAGCGAGTCTCGCGGGCCGAAGGGCTCTGGCTCCTGCATACTGCCGATCTCCTCGACCTGGGCGAATTGGCAGGCGTGGCGCGTTTTCGTCATAATCCCGCGCCATGCGTCACCTTTGTGGTGGATACCAACCCCAATTATACCAATATATGTGAAAATGACTGCGCCTTTTGCGCTTTTTTCCGTCATGCCGGTGAAGCAGGCGCCTATGCCGCCACCGTCGATGAGATGATCGGCAATTTCCGGGCGGCGGCAGCGCAAGGTGTGACCACCGTTCTCCTGCAGGGGGGCGTCAATGCCCAACTTCCCTTCGCTTATTATATTGAGATGGTAAAAAGAACCAGGGCGGAGGCGCCGACGGTGCACCCGCACTTTTATTCCGCGCCGGAAATAATCGGCATGTCCCGCCTCTCCGGTTTCACCGTAACCGACGTTTTGCAGCAGCTCTGGGGGGCCGGTTTGCGCACCATCCCCGGCGGCGGGGCGGAGGTTCTGGCGGAGCGGGTCAAGAAAAAAGTCAGCCCCCGGAAAGGAACCGCTGCGGACTGGCTTGCCGTCATGCGCGAGGCGCACCGGCTCGGCTACAAATCAACGGCCACGATGATGTACGGACACCTGGAAAAGGATGAAGATATCCTCACGCACCTGGAAAGTATCCGCCGGCTGCAGGATGAATACCGGGGTTTCACCGCCTTTGTTCCCTGGAGTTTCAAGCCCGACAACACACCCCTCGGCAGGACCGTCCCCCAGCGAGCGACGCCCGTCCGCTACCTGCGCATCCTTGCTCTGGCAAGGATCTATCTGGACAATTTCCCCCACATCCAGACATCCTGGTTCTCCGAGGGCAAGAAGATCGGGCAGATTGCCCTTTACTTCGGCGCCGACGATTTCGGCGGCACGCTCCTGGAAGAAAACGTCCACGCCGCCGCTAATTTCTTCAACAAGTCCAACGCCGATGAATGCATCAAAATGATCCACGCCGCCGGCTTCGACGCCGCCGAACGCAACCCCCTTTACGAAATACGCCAGGTCTTCCCCCGAAAAATCGGAAGCGAATAGCTCTATCATTGCAATTTTGAAAAATCGGAAAGTTGCTTTTCAATGGTAATGCCTTCACATGATTTTATTGACTTTTGCCGGGAGGCATCCGGAGGGCATAACGACAGTTTTCCAACTTACTCTTCCTGGTTTCCCTTTCTTAAAAGTGTGGCCGATCATCTTTTCCAGCGATTCGCTGATCTTGATATACGCTTAACACAGGGGATATGAAGTGCTATGTAGGGCGTCTTAAAGAAAGACTTTACATGATCGCTCAGGACTTCTATAGTGGCCAGCAGGCCGCTGTTCCCGCAGCCTGCGGCTCCAATGCTCGGGTTGCCGGGGCCTGCATTTTCAGGAAGGGGAAGTGAGCTATTTGAAATGAGCAAGGGCCAACAAAGTGAAAGGTAATGTCATGCATGACGATAAAAACGGCAAGCGGGCGCTCATCATCCTCGGTCATGGCAGCCGTGCCGCCGGGGCGGCTGATGATATGGAAAAGGTGGCAGAGCGGTTGAAAGAACGCCTCGATTATGAGATTGTCGAAACCTGCCAGATGTCGGGCAAGGGATTTCTTTTTCCCGAAGTATTCGACCGCTGTATGGCCCAGGGGGGGGCTTTCGTTTTAGTTCTGCCTTATTTTCTGCACCGGGGCATCCACATCCTCCAGGACGTGCCGCGTATGATGCAGGAAAAGGCCGCAGAATATCCTGGCGTCAGGGTGGTATTGGGCAGCAATCTCGGTTTTGATGAGGCGCTCGTCGATATCATGATGAAGCGGGTCCGGGAATCGGAACACCTCCGTGACATACGGGAAATGGCCGTGCCGGATATGGGAGAACATGATCGATCTTGAGCTGAGTTAGCGGGATGTCCATGAAGGAATGGAGAACGGGATATACAACCGGCGCCTGTGCAGCGGCGGCGGCCAAGGCGGCCTCCTTGTACCTGACGCAGGGAACCGCTGTTGCGGAGGTGGAGATTTTGCTGCCGGGGGGGCGTCGTGTCGTCATCCCGGTTGCCTATGTGCGTGTCGGCAAGAATGGCGTCGAGGCGGCGGTGCGCAAGGACGGCGGTGATGATCCCGACGTAACCCATAGCGCCCTGGTGATTGTGAGTCTCATGCCCGCCATCGGCAAGGAGATTCTTTTTGCCGCCGGTGAAGGCGTGGGCACGGTCACCAAACCGGGGCTTTCTGTGGCGCCGGGAGAGCCAGCCATCAATCCGTTGCCCCGGCAGATGATTGCCGGCGCCATCAGAGAGGTAACGCCACAGGGCATGCTGGTAACCGTATCAATTCCCGGCGGCGGGAAGCTGGCGGAAAAAACTTTTAACCCCCGGTTGGGGATTAGGGGCGGCCTGTCGATTTTAGGCACCACGGGTATTGTGCGGCCCTTCAGCATCGATGCCCTCCGCGCCTCCGTGCGCTGCGCTCTTGATGTGGCCGTTGCCTGCGGGGTTGTGGCCCCGGTCCTTGTGCCGGGCAATATCGGCCGGAAAGCGGCCTGCCGCAACTTCCACCTTAAAGAGGAGCAGGTTATTGAAGGAGGCAACGAGTGGGGTTTCCTCATCGATACCGTTGCCGGGTACAATTTTTTGGAGCTACTCGTCCTGGGGCATCCTGGCAAGCTGGTGAAACTCGCCGCCGGTCAGTGGGATACCCACTCGGCAAGGTCGGCAAGCGCCTTGACGACCGTCATCATCCGGGCGCAGATACTCCTGGGGCGGCCTTTAACGGGTCATCTTACCGTCGAAGGATTATTTTCTTCCCTCTTACCGCAGGAAGCGGGGATGTTGGCTAAGGTTCTGGCCGAAGAAATCGGCAATGCCGTGGGTGAACGGATGGGTGGAAGCCTGCATCCGTCCGTGGCGCTCATCAACATGAAAGGCAGTATCTTGGGCAATGCGGGAGATTTAGCAACATGGCAGTAAAGGGAGGGGAAATTACCATTGTCGGTTGTGGTCCGGGCGCCCGTGACTACCTGACACCGGTTGCCGCGGCGGCAATCGCCGCGGCCGAGGTGCTGATCGGGGCGCCGCGGCTCCTCGACCTTTTCCCGGACAGGAAAGCGGAACGTATCGTGATGGGAAAGGATAGTTCGCTGATCCTTGATGAGATTGCCCGTCGTAAGGGGAAAAGCCCCATCGTGGTGCTGGTCACTGGCGATCCTGGCCTCTATAGCCTGGCGGCCACAGTCATTAAGCGCTTTGGCCGCGATTCCTGCCGGGTATTGCCGGGCATCAGCGCTCTGCAAACCGCCTTTGCACGGCTGGGAGTCAGTTGGGAGGATGCGAAGATAATCAGCACTCATGCGGCAAAACCGGAGTTGAGCGGCGCTGAGCTTTGCCAATACAGTAAAATCGCGATCCTGGGTGGCGACCGGGAGATTGCCCGCGAGCTGGCAACCTTACTCGTTTTTATGGCAGAAAAGGATTATCGCATTTTTATCGGCGAAGACCTTACCTTGCCGGAAGAGTGTTTTTATGAAATCGAGGGGGACACGAATCTGGCGAAGCAGCCTCTTTCTACCCGCGCTATTATTTTGATCGTCAGAAAGGATATTTTGTAATGCCTCTGGGTAATTTTTATGGAATCGGTATCGGACCGGGTGACCCCGAATTGATGACCGTGAAGGGAGCGCGCCTCCTGGGGGAATGCCGCCATGTATTTGTGCCCAAGGCCAGGACGGCTGCGGACAGCATCGCGATGCAGATCGCCGGGCGCTACCTGCGCGCCGACGCCCGGATATGTGAACTTGTTTTTCCCATGACGGCGGACAAGCAGGAATTGGCAGCCCGTTGGGAGGTATCGGCGGCCGCGGTAGCTGCCGTGCTGCAAACCGGGCAAGACGCCTGTTTCCTCACCCTGGGCGATCCCTTGCTTTATTCCACCTACATTTATCTCCTCCGCGCCCTGCGGACGCTGTTACCGGAACTGCAAGTCCTTACCGTGCCGGGGGTTACCGCTTTTTCCGCCGTGGCTGCGTTAACTGAATTCGTGGTAGGGGAGGGGAAGGAACCGGTTACCATCGTCCCTTCCACTGATGATTTCGCGGGCCTGAAGCGGGCCATTGCCGCCGGGGGAACAATCGTGATTATGAAAATCGGCGAGAGGTTAAAAGAACTCCTGAAGCTCTTGGCAGAGGAAAAGCTGCTCGATGCGGCGGTGCTGGTGTCGCGGGCGGGCATGGAGGGGCAGCGGATTGAGACAAATTTACTGCGATTGTCGGGCGATAGTCCTGAAACCGGTTACCTTTCGATTGTTTTAGTGGATGCAGGAAGGAGAAAAGACTGATGCAGGTGCATTTCGTGGGCGCTGGACCCGGCGATCCCGAACTCTTGACGATTAGGGCGGCGCGGCTGCTGAAAAATTGCTGCTTTTGCATCTACGCCGGATCTTTGGTAAGTCCGGCGGTGAGCAGCCTGATTCCCGCCGATGCGGAAAAACACGATTCCGCCAACTTGTCGCTGGACGAGATTGTCCGGCTTTTCCGGAAGGCGCAGGCGGCGGACCGGGATGTGATCCGCCTCCACTCCGGGGACCCCTCCATCTATGGCGCTATCGGCGAACAGATGAACGAACTGGACAAGTTGGGGATAGCCTATGAAGTTGTCCCCGGCGTGAGTTCCTTTCAGGCGGCGGCGGCGGCCCTTAATACGGAGCTGACCGCGCCGGAAATTTCCCAGACGGTGATCCTGACGCGTACCTCCGGACGCACGCCGCTGCCGGAGAAACAGGAGCTATCCCGGCTAGCCGAAACGGGCGCGACCCTCTGCATCTTTCTTTCCGTGCATAAGGTTGAGGAGATTGTCGAGCAGTTGCTGCCCCACTACGGCGCCGACTGTCCCGTGGCGCTGGTGCACCGCGTTTCCTGGCCCGAGCAGGAAATCTTCCGGGGAACCTTGGCGGATATTGTGGCGCGTGTTGCGGGGGCCGGGCTGAAATCCACCACTATGATTATCGTGGGGCGAGCCCTGGCCCGTAATTTGCCTGTTTCCAAGCTCTACGACCAAGCCTTTACCCACGGCTTTCGGGAGGGGGGATGAGGTGAGGAACGCACTGATCACCCTGTCGCCGGAAGGGGCGATTATCGTCCGGCGTCTGGCGGAATCTCTGGGCGATGCCCAGGTCTATCTGCACCAGGATGTTGCGCCCTTACCCGGTGAAGAGATTTTTTCCAGCATTCTGGCTCTCACGACGGAGATTTTCGGCCGCTTCGGCGGGTTGATCTGTGTTGTGCCCTGCGGGGTTGCCGTGCGGGCGATTGCCCCGCACCTGGGGAGTAAACTGAGCGATCCGGCAGTCGTCGTGGTGGATGTCGGAGGAAGATACGCCGTCAGTCTGCTGGCCGGACACGAGGGCGGGGCCAACGAACTGGCGTTGCAGATCGCCAATATTATCGGTGGCGAACCGGTGATCACCACGACGACGGAGGCCCTGAAAAATCTGATCGTGGGGGTGGGTTGCCGCCGCGGGGTAAGCGCCGAGCGCATTGTTGCGGCGGTGCAGGAAGCCCTGGCCGAGGTTGGCGGAAAACTTCAGCAGGTCAGATTTCTGGCCAGCGCCGACGTCAAGGCCGGCGAAGAGGGATTGATTCGGGCGGCGCAGGAACTTCAGGTGCCGCTCCGCTTCATCAGCGGGGAGGAAATACGCGCCACGGCCCGGAAGTTTACCCCTTCGCCCCTGGCGTTAAAGAAAATAAATTTACCTGCCGTCGCTGAACCGGCGGCCCTATTAGCGGGGAGGAGGACAGAATTAATACTACAGAGAAAAATATACAATGGGATAACGGTGGCCATCGCGCGGGAAAGCTTGCTGTGGTCGGCATCGGCCCCGGCGGACCATTAGACCGGACCAGGCGCGCCGACGCGGCGATCAGCGGCAGCCAGGTGATCGTTGGCTATAAGCGTTATCTGGAATTGATCGAAGATTTGACGGCAGGAAAGGAACTGATCGAAAGCGGCATGACCCAGGAGGTGGACCGCTGCCGGATGGCGCTTCAGAGGGCGGCTCAGGGACAGAACGTGGCCATTATTTCCTCCGGTGATCCCGGCATCTACGGCATGGCGGGGCTGGTTCTCGAACTTTATGACGCATCTCCTGTTCCCGTGGAAATAGAGATCATACCGGGGGTTACTTCTGCAGCGGCGGCCGCAGCAGCCATGGGCGCGCCGCTTATGTGCGATTTCGCCGTTCTCAGCCTGAGCGACCTGCTCGTGCCCTGGGAAACGATCCGTTCCCGGCTGGAGGCTGTGGCCGCCGCCGACCTGGTGGCGGTGCTTTACAACCCTCGCAGCATCAAACGCCGGTCGCAGCTTGATGAAGCCGCAGCGATCTTCCGTAGTCACCGCCCGGGGACAACGCCCGTGGGCGTCGGCACCTCCGTGGGAACAGCGGATGAGAGCATCACCCTTTCCGACCTCAACAGCTTTCTTTCGCTCACGATCGGCATGCGCAGCGTCGTTATTGTCGGCAACCGTTCCTCCCGACGCCAGGATAACCGCTTTATCACGCCTCGGGGCTATATTGTATGATTCTCCTCCTCGGCGGCACGGCCGATACCGCGCCTTTAGCCACTTTACTTGCCGAGGCGGGTTATAACGTATTGGTTTCCACCGCTACGGATGTTCCCCTCGCTACCGGCGACCACCCCCGCATCACGCGCCGGACGGGGCCGCTGGACCAGGAAAAGCTGGTGCAGTTGCTGATCCAGCAGGGTATCCGGGCCGTCATCGACGCCGCGCACCCCTATGCGGCAGAGGTTCACCGGACTGCGAGGGCGGCTGCGGCCTGCGTCCCTATCCTCTACCTTGCCTATTTAAGACCCGCCGAAATTCTTCCCGGCAGCGATGTGATAAGGGCTGGTGATCACGAGGAAGCAGCAAGGCTTGCCTTTGCCATAGGCCGCCCCGTTTTACTGACGACGGGCTCCCGCAACCTCCTGCCCTACGCCGTTGCTGCCAGGAAGACCGGGGAGACGCTCATCGTACGCGTTCTTGATCATCCCGAATCCCTTCAGGCTTGCCGCGAGGCGGGCATTTTGCCCAGGAACATTATTGCCGGACGCGGCCCCTTTTCCATCGAAGATAATATTCAAATAATCAAAAGATTCTCCATCGGCGTCCTCGTGACAAAGGACAGCGGCAAGGCGGGCGGGGTGGATGCCAAAAGAGAAGCGGCACGTCGTGAGGGATGTGCCCTTGTCGTCGTATTGCGCCCCCTGCTGTCTGACCGGGACGTATATGGCAGCACGGAAAGCCTCCTGCGAGAGCTCCGTGGGCGACTATCGCCAGTTATTGAATCGACAAGCGGGTTGAGGGTTGGCTGATAATACTTACATTCCCACCGGGGAAAACTTGCGCTTTCTGGTGCTCGATAAGCATCTCTTGCCAGGGGCAATAAAAATTAGTATAATGCGGGCCATTTGTTTAAAACGGTAACATGCACTTGGGGGGTGCGGAAGCATGCCTTGGCTATTTTCATGCTTCAAAAAACTTCGTGAACCGGTGTGCGGCCTTACACACTTGGCCGGTTTTTTCCTTTCCGTTGCGGGGCTTGTCTATTTTGCCTACCATGGGGCTTTTAAATCACATCATCTGGCGGCCTTTTCCGTTTTTAGCGCAAGCCTGATTTTTCTCTATGGAACAAGTGCTCTCTATCATCTGCTTCCTGCATCGGAGCGTGGCCTCGTTATTCTCCGTCGCCTCGACCATATCATGATTTTTGTCCTTATTGCAGGGACATACACACCGATATGTCTTATCCCCCTGCGCGGTTGGTGGGGATGGAGCCTGCTGGCAGCGGTTTGGGCCGTTGCCGGCGCCGGTATTATTGGTAAATTATGCTGGTTTAATGCCCCCCGCCGCTTGTACACAGGAATTTACCTCGCTATGGGGTGGATGGTGGTAATTGCGGTTTATCCCCTGGCCAATGCCCTTCCAACCGCAGGATTGCTTTGGCTACTGAGTGGCGGTTTGTTTTATACTGTCGGGGCGATCATCTATGCCTGCAAATATCCTGACATGGTGCCAGGTGTTTTTGGTTTCCATGAGTTATGGCACATCTTTGTAATGGCCGGAAGCTTTTGCCACTGGTGGGTGATGATGCAATATCTCACGCCCATGAATTGATAAGGGGAGGAGTCCCCGATGCCCAAAACAAGCTGAGGTCGTAAAAAGCAGAATTTTGCGATCCCACACATAGATTTTTTTCATCAACCATAGCCAACCAACTGCAAATACAAGTAAATTGCCGACAGTTTTGGCAAGATCATAGAGTACGGTTTGAAAGATGCCATTTTCAGGGATGTTAAATTTGCCAGAGTGAGGAATGATATCGAACTTCATCTTCAATAAATAAGGCGGCGTCCGGCTAGTATTTTTCTGTGGCAATGAATCAGGAATGAAGGACCAGGTGACCTACTTTGCAAATACCGTTGACAACAAGCGAGGCAACACCGCTAATGGAGATTCTTGGCTCCAAATAGCGGGTAGAGAAGCGAATATTGCGAAAAAAGAAAAAATGCCGGCAACTTAGACCATGTGCGGCTAAATCCAAAGGTCTTACATCGTCAACTATTTGTTATTGTTCTGGTGCCGGAGCTCGGAATCGAACCGAGATGCCCTTGCGAGCGGGGGATTTTGAGTCGATTGATAGGATAAGGCGATTTCCCATCAAAAATAATGCCTTATAAATCAATAGCTTCCAACGGCACTTTGGATTGCATTTGTTTATTTTGGCTTTTTCTCGGTTGTGACGGTTACAATTTAGCTCCAGTCCCCGGCAACAAAACCTGCCCCCCCGATTAAGAATCTCGCCTGACTTTCCTAACAAAAATCGATTGTTGTCTATGCAACAGCGGCGTTATCAACCATAACCTTATCAAAGGACTGTACCAAAAGTTCATGAACATCAACCTTTTCAGAAGCGGAAAGAATTTCTATGCCGATGACATTCCCCTTATCATCGTAATCCATGATAATGTCTTCTGTAATTTCGTCGGTATTGTGAACATGATCCTCTTTGAGGCGAATGTAAATAGCGTCGGCGTCCTGTGGTGCATCCTCATATCAATCACCCTCTTCAATATATTTCTTTATTTTATTGGTCATGTAGACGGTGATAAAAGTCAATAATCATCTTCCTCGAAAGTTACTAAATAACGTTCCCCTATCTTCTATGCCGCCTTAGCTGCTCCGCGTGGTGCCGGCGCGCCCTGCAGGAGACCTTGCGTGCTGAGATCCTCATCAATGTCGGGCCAGTGGATGCCATACCCTGCCCCTGCAACACTCCAGTTCACACGCTGTTTAGGCGTCGCATGCAGCAAGCGTGGGTACCAGGTCAGAGGCACCGTTATGGTCCGTCCATCGAAAAGATCAACACTAATAGCGTCGTCAGTAACGTGCACGTCCCTAACTCGCTCGCCGGCTTTAGGTTCCAAAGTAGTCATACCAGGCCTCCAATAATTCTTTTTGATGCTCCTCGGTAAGTGCTTCCAGTTTTCTCAATTCACTGGCTGGATAACCGAGATTATACGCCAATGCCACAGGATCGAGCCAGAATTTTGCGGATAAGACGTCCCGGTCGATATGTACATGTGGCGGCTCGTGCAGATCGTGACTGACAAAGTAGAACCTATATGGTCCTGATCTCAATACGGCGGGGGACATTCTTATAACCCTTGCTGAAGGGAGTGAGCTTGTACCTGACTTTTCCAGTATTCAACATTGGCTTGTTCTTCCAAGTCCAAATTAATCTCTTCCTGATGGTCAAAATAATAAGCTAACGCTGAATGGACCTGGGACGGGGTCAGATGATGAAGACTATCGAGAATTTCATCAATGCTCATGCCGAGCTGATAATATCCGGCGATGCTGTTGACGGTTATTCGCGTTCCCTCGATGACGGGCCTTCCCCCGGCTATACCAAGATTCGACGTGATATAGGGATATTTAATTTTTCTTGCTGAAAGCGACATGTTTCAACCTCCCGCCTATTTTCTGAATCGATAGAACATTTGGAAAGTAGGCTCAAATAATCAACTATGTTCTGGGGGTAGAATAGAGGAGATGCAGGCAACTGTCAACTTGAAAATGAGGGCGTGTTGGGAGCAAGTAAACTGTCCGGTATTGTAGCACACTATCTGTCCGGTTTAAGATGTCACGAAGAGGTGACAAATGAGACGGTCAGAATTGCTGCAGGAGACCCGGAAGATGCGATTTG
>Ga0082335_1007666_pt1 | contig 12822 bp, 9 predicted proteins | sample Subgrocontami58m_FD_72375 | JGI IMG/M metagenome (GOLD analysis project Ga0082335, IMG submission 72375) | Subsurface groundwater microbial communities from S. Glens Falls, New York, USA - GMW37 contaminated, 5.8 m (SPADES assembly) (version 2) ...
CAGGATATCGTTAAGCCAGTAAGATGCGCCGCTGGCAATAATCATGACAAGGCGCATAATAAAAATCCACACAAGAAGCTGGGCTTGAAGAGTTACATCATGAACAGCCAACAAAATAAAAGAAATAAGGGCAACGCCCGTCACGCCATAAGTTTCAAAACCATCGGCTGTCGGCCCAACGGAATCGCCGGCATTGTCGCCGGTGCAATCGGCAATAACGCCGGGATTGCGCGCGTCGTCTTCTTTAATGTTAAAGACGATTTTCATTAAATCCGATCCAATATCCGCGATTTTTGTAAAAATGCCGCCGGCAATTCTTAAAACAGAGGCGCCCAGTGATTCGCCAATGGCAAACCCGATAAAACACGGGCCCGCGTATGTCGGGTCAATAAAAAGCAAAATACAAAGCATGACAAAAAGTTCAATGCTGATGAGAAGCATACCAATGCTCATCCCCGCCTGCAGCGGGATGGCATAGATGAGAAACGGCTTTCCTTTTAAACTGGCGAAGGCCGATCGGGAATTGGCCATCGTGTTAATCCGCATCCCAAACCACGCCACCGAATAACTTCCGGCAATCCCGATTAAACTGCAGATGAGAATAAGGGCAACCTTGCCGAATTCGAAATGCCGCAGCCAGCCGAAATACGCGATGATGATGATGCCAACCAGCGCCTCTAAGATGAGAATGAATTTTCCCTGCGTCAAAAGGTAGGTCTTGCAGGTTTCATAAATCAACTCCGAAATATCCGACATCGACCGGTGGACCTGCATGCGCTTAACCTGCAGAAACTGCACGAATCCAAAAAGAAATCCAAAGATACAAATACTCATGCCCCACAACAGAAGCGTTTTTCCGTCGGTATTAAGAAAAGTAACCGAACTCAAGTCAGGGATGATTAAATCTGCCTCGCCGGCAAAAGCGGGAAGGGCCAAAAAGAAAAATACAGCGGCTATCAGTAATTTATGAATCATGGCATTTACTCCTTTTTAAAAAATGCGAAATGAAATACGCTAAGCACGACCGCAACTTATTGAGCTTTGCACAACCAATTGCATTAAATCCGGGAAAACAAAGCGAAATATTGACCTCCTTATTGCCATTGGCAAAGAAAAAGTCAATAACACTCAATGGCCTTTGCTTGGGCCCTTGCCATGATTGGCCTTCTTGGAGCGCCACTTTAATTTGCCTTTTCTTTTCTTTTTGCTCATGAGAACCTTTCTCCTCTCTCCCCCAAATTATTCTGCGTTATAACTTCTTAAGATCGCATCTACAGCCCTTAAATGACGGCTGATCGCATAAGGCCGGCAACGCGACAACTCTTTTCTTGTGCTGGAACCCGTCGTCAACGCGATTGTCGCGAGCCCCGCGCGCCGCCCGGCCACAACATCCACCGTCATATCACCGACGTAAACCGCATCCTTGGCGTTCACGGATAGTTTCTTTAAAATTTTCAAAAGCAGTCCGGGATGCGGCTTAGGTTTTTTAACCTCATCCCCGCAAAGGATACAGTCAAAATACCGCTTAATCTTCAGATATTCAAGGATAATATGGGAAAATTTCCTGGGCCGGTTGCTGGCAATCGCCAAAAGGCAATTTTTTTTCTTTAGGTTAAGCAAAAGATTTTTTGCCCCCGGCAAAAACCGGGTCTTTCCCTTTAAAGACTTTTGGTGATGTCGCCGGTACACCGCTAACGCTTTATTTAAAGAATCCTTCGGAACAAAAGGCGAAATGAGGTTTTTGTCTCCCCAACCGACGGCGCGCTTGATGACAATATTTTTTTGTTTGGGGCAGCGCATTTTTTCCATCGTGAAATTAAAGCTTTCAACGATGGCCGGATAGGCGTTAACCAGCGTCCCATCCAAATCAAAAATAACTAATTTCAAACGTTGCGGCATTTTCAAAGAACGTCAACTGGGGTTAACAACGCCGTCCGAAACGAAAAATTTTATCGCCTCTTCCACCGTGATGTCCGTAAAAATAATCTCTTCACGCGGCACCAGCGCCACAAATCCCGAAAAAGGGCTCGGGGACGTGGGAACGAGAACATTGCAAAGGTCCTTTTTGGTCAAGTCACAAAACTTTTTAGCGCTGTCGCTGACAAGAAATCCGACGGAATAAAGCCCCTTTCTGGGGTATTCCACCAGGACAACCTGTTTGAATGTCGTTTTGTTTCGCGAAAAAAGAAACATGGCGATTTCCTTCATCGCCGGATAAATCTGGCGGAAAAAAGGCAGCCGTAAAAGCAGCCGTTCCACAAACGGGTATAATTTACCGAAAAAATGCGTTACCAGAAAGCCAATAAAAAAGATGAGTAAAATAAAAATCGCGATACTAAGCCCGCGAAAATACTCCAAATCAAAAAGAGAAAAAATCGGCCGGATAAATTTTGCCAAAAAACCGTCAATGATATTGAAGGTTAACATAAACGTATAAACCGTCAACAAAAGCGGCAGAGAAACGGTCAATCCGGTGATAAGATAACGTTTGGTTGCGGACATTTTTTACCTTTCTTCGTTCAATTTTTTAAGTGCGCCCGGCGGGCGCTATTTTTTCGCGAGAAAAAGAATCACCAGTCCCGCCAGCGCCAGCGCTATCCCGACGGCGCCTTTAAAAAGCACAACGACACTCTGCCAAAAAAATAAAATCAGGGCAATCCCCAAAACAAGAACGCACCCGCCCAAAACCAGCTGGGTAATCTTTGGGGAAATATCTTTAGGAGACTGCGTTGTCATACGGCCTCGGCTTCTTGTGGTTCAAGGTTCGGCTGCGGCGCCTCGGAAGACTGGCTCTTCCATCGCCGGTGCATCCAGCCCCATTCCTGCGGATAGACGCGGATATAACGCTCGATGACCTTGGTGATTCGCGAGGTATTAACAAAAATCGTTTCTTTGTCGCTTTCCTTTTCCTCAAGAATAAGCGGCGGATCGATGATAATTTTGTGTGAATTATCTTTTTGGCGGACGATAAACATCGGCAAAAGAGGAGATTTTGTCCTCATGGCAAAAACAACCGGGCCCGTCGCTGTTGCCGCTTGCCGGCCAAAAAAATCCACAAAAACACCGCCCGCGCTTCCGAAATGCTGGTCCAAGGGAATAAACAAAAGCTCGTTGTTGCGCAGCACTTTAAGCGATGTATCCACGCATTGTTTACGCGGATGGCTGTAGATGGTGTTGAGGCCCAATTTTGAACGCTGGTCAAAGAAATATTCTTCAATCTTTTTATCGCGAGTCGGGCGGATAATGGCGTTGGTGGGATACCCTGCCTGGGCCAAACGCAAAAGCATGAGAGGAAAGTTTCCGAAATGCGCGCTGATAGCGATGACGCCCTTTCCTTCTTTGAGGGCCGCGTCAAGATGTTCTTTCCCTTCAAAAGAAACTTTTTCCGTAATAAATTTAGGATGGGCCATGAAGTAAATAAGTTCAATCATCCCCTCGCCTAAATTCCTGAAACATTCCCTGGCGATGGCTTCAATTTCCTTTGGGGATTTTTCCTTCCCGAAGGCAATCTGCAGGCTTTCCTGGGCAATCTTTTTCTGGCGAATAACAAAACAAAAACCAATCGCGATAAAGGCATCCGCCATGACACGCATCGCCCGGTAAGATAAACGGGTAATGAGCCCCGAGGCGGCGCGCAGTCCATAACGCGCCGCGGCCCTTTTGAATATTTTAATACGTTCCTGAAATGTCATAGTCGATGGGCGCCTTTTTGTATTTAACGTTTATAGCCTAATTTACGTAGGAGGTCTTTTCGCCATTGGACATCTTGCGCGCCCTCAATACCTTTAGGCTTAAAGCCGTCAATCACGCCCAAAATCCCGCGGCCGGCGCCATTATCCGCCACAATGACTTCTAAAGGATTGGCCGTCGCGACGAAAACAGAACAAACCTCGCTGACCGCTTTGACGCGATTTAAAATGTTAATGGGAAAACCGTCTTTCATTGCGATAACAAAACTGTGGCCGGCGGCGATTTCTGAGGCTATTTCTCCGGCTGTTTTTTTTAATTCCTCATCGTTGCCTTCAAGGCGAATGAGGCAGGCGCCCGAGGCCTCGCAAAACGCCAGCCCAAATTTCATCGCCGGCGCCGTTTCAACAATCGCCTCATAAAGGTCTTCCGCCGTTTTAATAAAATGCGACTGGCCGAGAATGACATTCACATTTTCGGGTTTTGTGATTTTAACAGACCCTATGTCCATGCAGATTCCTTATGAAAGATTATCCCAAATTTTGTCCTCAAGAGGAAAAAATTTGCCTCCTGTTGGAATCTGAAAGATTCCCCAGGACTAATCCCAGGCAATCCTGCGGATTGACTGGGGTGAAGGGCCGCCGTGAGAAACCTCGAAGAGGTTTTGAGCGTTTGGCGGGGTATCCCGGATTTTTCCCTATATACTTTTTTGTGCATGTGCAAAATTTGGGATACCTCGCTAGCCAGGGCAAGTTCTCGTAGAATTTGCCCTAGCGACCTCTCGCTGCGTCCTGCACAATGCGAAGCATTGTACAGGATTAACCCCATGTAATCCTTCGGATTACGTGGGACTCGAGGCTGGATTTTTCTACTGAAAAATCCGGGATTATAGATGAAGGGCCTTCTGTACTTCGGCTAAAACCGCCTGAGGGTCAAGCGGTTTTGTTAAGTGCGCAACAGCCCCCGCCTCTAATTCCGCCTGGATATCATCCGGAGAATTTTTGGCTGTTAAGAAAACAACGGGAATGTGCTTTGTCGCCTCATCTTGTTTTAAGCGCGCGCAAACCTCGCGGCCTTTAATGCCCGGCATGATGACATCTAAAATAATGAGATCCGGCTTGCGGGCCCTGGCCACGGCAAGGCCCGCCTCTCCTGTTTCGGCGGTCAACACCTCAAAGCCAAAGTTACCAAGGCTTGCCTTCATCACCTTTAAAACTCCTTTGTCGTCGTCAACAACAAGGATTTTTTTGTAACTGCCTTTGCCTTGAAACAAGGATTTGACGCGGGGCAAATTCAAGAAAACAATGACAGCCAGATAAACAAAGATTGTCGATACCGAATGCACATCCGCCTTTTTGATTTCAAAAGCTATCAAATAGAAAAAATACGCGCACATCAAAACGCTGGTCACGACAGTGAGATTGCGGCCCCACTCTTTGAGTTTGAGCGCGGCCAAAAGGCCGATAAATTGCGGCAGAAGAAGAATCCATAAAACAACCGCGTAGCGCTGAAAAGCGGCCATGCTTTCAAAATCTTTGGCAAACGGCACCATGTTGAGCAAAAGATCCTGGCGGGACAAGGAAAGCACAAAAACGACAACTGAAACCGCCAGGACAAGCCCATAGACGATGGATAACCACCCGACAGTCGCTATGGTAATGCTCTTTTTTGTCATACGGGGCCTTTCGCTTTCTTTCTTTTGCTAAGGAAAATCCTAAAAATATTTTTCTGCCTTCGCGCTTTCCATAGTATAGCTCCAAAACATAAATATGTAAAAAAATCTCCGTATTTTGTATAAAAAGTTTTCTGGGAATGGAAGGCGGTGTCAGCGATTTCGTAACCGGCAACGTAAGTTTTTCGGCCTTGGCCGTCTTTAAGATATTCTGTGACTTTTCCGTCGGAATTAATAAAACAGCTGACGCCTGTATTGGCCGCGCGGATGAGGCTTCTGCGATTGGCCACAGCCTGAAAAACGGAGGATTGCAAATGCAAAAAAGGCGCTTTAGTGTCTTTAAACCAGGCGTCATTGGTGATGTTGATGAAAAGCTGGGCGCCCTTTTGGGCAAAACCGCGGGCTAAATAGGGAATCGTGTCTTCGAAGCAAATGAGGGCGGCAAAGGCCCCCGGATTTTTGAAATCGGCCTTTGCCGCCTTATCGGAATTTTGTTCCAGAGAAAAAAGCGTATATTCTTTTCCCGGCGTAAAATCGCCGATTTGAACAATACCGGATAAAAACGGAAACACTTTGCGCAGCGGGATATATTCACCGAAAGGGACAAGGTGCAATTTGTCATACTGCCCGGCGACATTTCCGTTTTTGCCAATCAAAACGGCTGTGTTGTAAAAAGATTCTTCTCTTTGGGTCACAATGCCGAGCAAAAGAGGGATTTTTATCTGCGAAACAAATTCTTTCAAATCCGCGAACAATTCCGGCGCCTCCCAAAGAAATCCGGGGAAGGCTGTCTCCGGCCACACAATGAGATCCGGTTTTTGACCGGCGGCCTCCTTTGTCAAATCAAGATATTTTTCCATAATAAACGGCCAGCTGGCGGGATTCCACTTGATTTCCTGCGGGATGCTGGCCTGGATGAGGGCGACTTTTATTTTTTCTTTTCCCTCAAGAGATTCACTCTTGAGTCGCGCGTATCCGTAGCCAAGAACAAAAATGATAAGGAGGGCGCAGGCTATCGTAGGATAAAATATTTCCCGGCGGCGCGCGAAAAATTTTTCGCGCGCCGCCGGGAAATATTTTATCCTACGATAGCCTGCGCCCTCCTTATCATTTTTGTTCTTGGCTACGGATACGCGCGACTCAAGAGTGAATCTCTTGAGGGAAAAGAAAAAATAAAAGTCGCCCTCATCCAGGCCAGCATCCCGCAGGAAATCAAGTGGAATCCCGCCAGCTGGCCGTTTATTATGGAAAAATATCTTGATTTGACAAAGGAGGCCGCCGGTCAAAAACCGGATCTCATTGTGTGGCCGGAGACAGCCTTCCCCGGATTTCTTTGGGAGGCGCCGGAATTGTTCGCGGATTTGAAAGAATTTGTTTCGCAGATAAAAATCCCTCTTTTGCTCGGCATTGTGACCCAAAGAGAAGAATCTTTTTACAACACAGCCGTTTTGATTGGCAAAAACGGAAATGTCGCCGGGCAGTATGACAAATTGCACCTTGTCCCTTTCGGTGAATATATCCCGCTGCGCAAAGTGTTTCCGTTTTTATCCGGTATTGTTCAAATCGGCGATTTTACGCCGGGAAAAGAATATACGCTTTTTTCTCTGGAACAAAATTCCGATAAGGCGGCAAAGGCCGATTTCAAAAATCCGGGGGCCTTTGCCGCCCTCATTTGCTTCGAAGACACGATTCCCTATTTAGCCCGCGGTTTTGCCCAAAAGGGCGCCCAGCTTTTCATCAACATCACCAATGACGCCTGGTTTAAAGACACTAAAGCGCCTTTTTTGCATTTGCAATCCTCCGTTTTTCAGGCTGTGGCCAATCGCAGAAGCCTCATCCGCGCGGCCAATACAGGCGTCAGCTGTTTTATTAATTCCGACGGAAAAGTCACAGAATATCTTAAAGACGGCCAAGGCCGAAAAACTTACGTTGCCGGTTACGAAATCGCTGACACCGCCTTCCATTCCCAGAAAACTTTTTATACAAAATACGGAGATTTTTTTACATATTTATGTTTTGGAGCTATACTATGGAAAGCGCGAAGGCAGAAAAATATTTTTAGGATTTTCCTTAGCAAAAGAAAGAAAGCGAAAGGCCCCGTATGACAAAAAAGAGCATTACCATAGCGACTGTCGGGTGGTTATCCATCGTCTATGGGCTTGTCCTGGCGGTTTCAGTTGTCGTTTTTGTGCTTTCCTTGTCCCGCCAGGATCTTTTGCTCAACATGGTGCCGTTTGCCAAAGATTTTGAAAGCATGGCCGCTTTTCAGCGCTACGCGGTTGTTTTATGGATTCTTCTTCTGCCGCAATTTATCGGCCTTTTGGCCGCGCTCAAACTCAAAGAGTGGGGCCGCAATCTCACTGTCGTGACCAGCGTTTTGATGTGCGCGTATTTTTTCTATTTGATAGCTTTTGAAATCAAAAAGGCGGATGTGCATTCGGTATCGACAATCTTTGTTTATCTGGCTGTCATTGTTTTCTTGAATTTGCCCCGCGTCAAATCCTTGTTTCAAGGCAAAGGCAGTTACAAAAAAATCCTTGTTGTTGACGACGACAAAGGAGTTTTAAAGGTGATGAAGGCAAGCCTTGGTAACTTTGGCTTTGAGGTGTTGACCGCCGAAACAGGAGAGGCGGGCCTTGCCGTGGCCAGGGCCCGCAAGCCGGATCTCATTATTTTAGATGTCATCATGCCGGGCATTAAAGGCCGCGAGGTTTGCGCGCGCTTAAAACAAGATGAGGCGACAAAGCACATTCCCGTTGTTTTCTTAACAGCCAAAAATTCTCCGGATGATATCCAGGCGGAATTAGAGGCGGGGGCTGTTGCGCACTTAACAAAACCGCTTGACCCTCAGGCGGTTTTAGCCGAAGTACAGAAGGCCCTTCATCTATAATCCCGGATTTTTCAGTAGAAAAATCCAGCCTCGAGTCCCACGTAATCCGAAGGATTACATGGGGTTAATCCTGTACAATGCTTCGCATTGTGCAGGACGCAGCGAGAGGTCGCTAGGGCAAATTCTACGAGAACTTGCCCTGGCTAGCGAGGTATCCCAAATTTTGCACATGCACAAAAAAGTATATAGGGAAAAATCCGGGATACCCCGCCAAACGCTCAAAACCTCTTCGAGGTTTCTCACGGCGGCCCTTCACCCCAGTCAATCCGCAGGATTGCCTGGGATTAGTCCTGGGGAATCTTTCAGATTCCAACAGGAGGCAAATTTTTTCCTCTTGAGGACAAAATTTGGGATAATCTTTCATAAGGAATCTGCATGGACATAGGGTCTGTTAAAATCACAAAACCCGAAAATGTGAATGTCATTCTCGGCCAGTCGCATTTTATTAAAACGGCGGAAGACCTTTATGAGGCGATTGTTGAAACGGCGCCGGCGATGAAATTTGGGCTGGCGTTTTGCGAGGCCTCGGGCGCCTGCCTCATTCGCCTTGAAGGCAACGATGAGGAATTAAAAAAAACAGCCGGAGAAATAGCCTCAGAAATCGCCGCCGGCCACAGTTTTGTTATCGCAATGAAAGACGGTTTTCCCATTAACATTTTAAATCGCGTCAAAGCGGTCAGCGAGGTTTGTTCTGTTTTCGTCGCGACGGCCAATCCTTTAGAAGTCATTGTGGCGGATAATGGCGCCGGCCGCGGGATTTTGGGCGTGATTGACGGCTTTAAGCCTAAAGGTATTGAGGGCGCGCAAGATGTCCAATGGCGAAAAGACCTCCTACGTAAATTAGGCTATAAACGTTAAATACAAAAAGGCGCCCATCGACTATGACATTTCAGGAACGTATTAAAATATTCAAAAGGGCCGCGGCGCGTTATGGACTGCGCGCCGCCTCGGGGCTCATTACCCGTTTATCTTACCGGGCGATGCGTGTCATGGCGGATGCCTTTATCGCGATTGGTTTTTGTTTTGTTATTCGCCAGAAAAAGATTGCCCAGGAAAGCCTGCAGATTGCCTTCGGGAAGGAAAAATCCCCAAAGGAAATTGAAGCCATCGCCAGGGAATGTTTCAGGAATTTAGGCGAGGGGATGATTGAACTTATTTACTTCATGGCCCATCCTAAATTTATTACGGAAAAAGTTTCTTTTGAAGGGAAAGAACATCTTGACGCGGCCCTCAAAGAAGGAAAGGGCGTCATCGCTATCAGCGCGCATTTCGGAAACTTTCCTCTCATGCTTTTGCGTTTGGCCCAGGCAGGGTATCCCACCAACGCCATTATCCGCCCGACTCGCGATAAAAAGATTGAAGAATATTTCTTTGACCAGCGTTCAAAATTGGGCCTCAACACCATCTACAGCCATCCGCGTAAACAATGCGTGGATACATCGCTTAAAGTGCTGCGCAACAACGAGCTTTTGTTTATTCCCTTGGACCAGCATTTCGGAAGCGCGGGCGGTGTTTTTGTGGATTTTTTTGGCCGGCAAGCGGCAACAGCGACGGGCCCGGTTGTTTTTGCCATGAGGACAAAATCTCCTCTTTTGCCGATGTTTATCGTCCGCCAAAAAGATAATTCACACAAAATTATCATCGATCCGCCGCTTATTCTTGAGGAAAAGGAAAGCGACAAAGAAACGATTTTTGTTAATACCTCGCGAATCACCAAGGTCATCGAGCGTTATATCCGCGTCTATCCGCAGGAATGGGGCTGGATGCACCGGCGATGGAAGAGCCAGTCTTCCGAGGCGCCGCAGCCGAACCTTGAACCACAAGAAGCCGAGGCCGTATGACAACGCAGTCTCCTAAAGATATTTCCCCAAAGATTACCCAGCTGGTTTTGGGCGGGTGCGTTCTTGTTTTGGGGATTGCCCTGATTTTATTTTTTTGGCAGAGTGTCGTTGTGCTTTTTAAAGGCGCCGTCGGGATAGCGCTGGCGCTGGCGGGACTGGTGATTCTTTTTCTCGCGAAAAAATAGCGCCCGCCGGGCGCACTTAAAAAATTGAACGAAGAAAGGTAAAAAATGTCCGCAACCAAACGTTATCTTATCACCGGATTGACCGTTTCTCTGCCGCTTTTGTTGACGGTTTATACGTTTATGTTAACCTTCAATATCATTGACGGTTTTTTGGCAAAATTTATCCGGCCGATTTTTTCTCTTTTTGATTTGGAGTATTTTCGCGGGCTTAGTATCGCGATTTTTATTTTACTCATCTTTTTTATTGGCTTTCTGGTAACGCATTTTTTCGGTAAATTATACCCGTTTGTGGAACGGCTGCTTTTACGGCTGCCTTTTTTCCGCCAGATTTATCCGGCGATGAAGGAAATCGCCATGTTTCTTTTTTCGCGAAACAAAACGACATTCAAACAGGTTGTCCTGGTGGAATACCCCAGAAAGGGGCTTTATTCCGTCGGATTTCTTGTCAGCGACAGCGCTAAAAAGTTTTGTGACTTGACCAAAAAGGACCTTTGCAATGTTCTCGTTCCCACGTCCCCGAGCCCTTTTTCGGGATTTGTGGCGCTGGTGCCGCGTGAAGAGATTATTTTTACGGACATCACGGTGGAAGAGGCGATAAAATTTTTCGTTTCGGACGGCGTTGTTAACCCCAGTTGACGTTCTTTGAAAATGCCGCAACGTTTGAAATTAGTTATTTTTGATTTGGATGGGACGCTGGTTAACGCCTATCCGGCCATCGTTGAAAGCTTTAATTTCACGATGGAAAAAATGCGCTGCCCCAAACAAAAAAATATTGTCATCAAGCGCGCCGTCGGTTGGGGAGACAAAAACCTCATTTCGCCTTTTGTTCCGAAGGATTCTTTAAATAAAGCGTTAGCGGTGTACCGGCGACATCACCAAAAGTCTTTAAAGGGAAAGACCCGGTTTTTGCCGGGGGCAAAAAATCTTTTGCTTAACCTAAAGAAAAAAAATTGCCTTTTGGCGATTGCCAGCAACCGGCCCAGGAAATTTTCCCATATTATCCTTGAATATCTGAAGATTAAGCGGTATTTTGACTGTATCCTTTGCGGGGATGAGGTTAAAAAACCTAAGCCGCATCCCGGACTGCTTTTGAAAATTTTAAAGAAACTATCCGTGAACGCCAAGGATGCGGTTTACGTCGGTGATATGACGGTGGATGTTGTGGCCGGGCGGCGCGCGGGGCTCGCGACAATCGCGTTGACGACGGGTTCCAGCACAAGAAAAGAGTTGTCGCGTTGCCGGCCTTATGCGATCAGCCGTCATTTAAGGGCTGTAGATGCGATCTTAAGAAGTTATAACGCAGAATAATTTGGGGGAGAGAGGAGAAAGGTTCTCATGAGCAAAAAGAAAAGAAAAGGCAAATTAAAGTGGCGCTCCAAGAAGGCCAATCATGGCAAGGGCCCAAGCAAAGGCCATTGAGTGTTATTGACTTTTTCTTTGCCAATGGCAATAAGGAGGTCAATATTTCGCTTTGTTTTCCCGGATTTAATGCAATTGGTTGTGCAAAGCTCAATAAGTTGCGGTCGTGCTTAGCGTATTTCATTTCGCATTTTTTAAAAAGGAGTAAATGCCATGATTCATAAATTACTGATAGCCGCTGTATTTTTCTTTTTGGCCCTTCCCGCTTTTGCCGGCGAGGCAGATTTAATCATCCCTGACTTGAGTTCGGTTACTTTTCTTAATACCGACGGAAAAACGCTTCTGTTGTGGGGCATGAGTATTTGTATCTTTGGATTTCTTTTTGGATTCGTGCAGTTTCTGCAGGTTAAGCGCATGCAGGTCCACCGGTCGATGTCGGATATTTCGGAGTTGATTTATGAAACCTGCAAGACCTACCTTTTGACGCAGGGAAAATTCATTCTCATCTTAGAGGCGCTGGTTGGCATCATCATCATCGCGTATTTCGGCTGGCTGCGGCATTTCGAATTCGGCAAGGTTGCCCTTATTCTCATCTGCAGTTTAATCGGGATTGCCGGAAGTTATTCGGTGGCGTGGTTTGGGATGCGGATTAACACGATGGCCAATTCCCGATCGGCCTTCGCCAGTTTAAAAGGAAAGCCGTTTCTCATCTATGCCATCCCGCTGCAGGCGGGGATGAGCATTGGTATGCTTCTCATCAGCATTGAACTTTTTGTCATGCTTTGTATTTTGCTTTTTATTGACCCGACATACGCGGGCCCGTGTTTTATCGGGTTTGCCATTGGCGAATCACTGGGCGCCTCTGTTTTAAGAATTGCCGGCGGCATTTTTACAAAAATCGCGGATATTGGATCGGATTTAATGAAAATCGTCTTTAACATTAAAGAAGACGACGCGCGCAATCCCGGCGTTATTGCCGATTGCACCGGCGACAATGCCGGCGATTCCGTTGGGCCGACAGCCGATGGTTTTGAAACTTATGGCGTGACGGGCGTTGCCCTTATTTCTTTTATTTTGTTGGCTGTTCATGATGTAACTCTTCAAGCCCAGCTTCTTGTGTGGATTTTTATTATGCGCCTTGTCATGATTATTGCCAGCGGCGCATCTTACTGGCTTAACGATATCCTG
>Ga0082335_1007667_pt1 | contig 12821 bp, 13 predicted proteins | sample Subgrocontami58m_FD_72375 | JGI IMG/M metagenome (GOLD analysis project Ga0082335, IMG submission 72375) | Subsurface groundwater microbial communities from S. Glens Falls, New York, USA - GMW37 contaminated, 5.8 m (SPADES assembly) (version 2) ...
GCGGTGTAGTGGCGGGCGAGATAGGCGAAGAGATCATCGCGACCGATCGCCTCGACCGACTCGGCCGTGCCCAGCACCGGCCGGCCGAGCGGCTGGCCGGGCAGCGCGGTCTCCTGGAACTGGTCGAAGATCAGGTCGTCCGGCGTGTCGAGCGCCTGGCCGATCTCCTGCAGAATGACGCCGCGCTCGCGCTGCAGCTCGTCGGGATCGAACACCGAATGGCGCAGGATGTCCGAGATCATCTCGACGCCCAGCGCCACGTCCTCCTTGAGGACCGACGCGTGATAGGCGGTGATCTCGCGGCCGGTGTAGGCGTTGAGGCTGCCGCCGACGTTCTCGATCTCCTCGGCGATGGCGCGGGCGCTGCGGGTCCGGGTGCCCTTGAAGGCCATGTGCTCGAGCATGTGCGCCATGCCGTTCAGCTCGGCGCTTTCGTGCCGCGTGCCGCAGGCGACCCAGATGCCGAGCGAGGCCGACTCGACCTCGGGCATCTCGTCGACGGCGATGCGCAGCCCGTTGCCGAGCGTCGTGACCTTGACTTCGCTCATGTGCGCACCTTGCTTCGCGCCGCGGGCGCGGCCGCCATTGCCCGGCGTTCGTCGATCATGGCCTTCAGCGCCTCGACGTCGTTGCGCAGCCCGTCGACCCGCTCGGCGCGATCCATGAGATCGCCGAGGCGCTCCGGCAGGCGCGGCCGCTCGCCGGTCGCCTTCTCGACGGCATCGGGAAATTTCGCGGGATGCGCCGTGGCCAGCACGACCATGGGCACGGCCGTATCGCGGCGATGCTGCTGCGCCACCGCATAGCCCACGGCCGTGTGCGGATCGATGGTCTCGCCGAAGCGACGGCGGCAATCGGCGATGGCGGCGATGGTGCCCGCGTCGTCGAGCCGGCCGGCATCGAACAGCGCGCGCACGCCCGCGAGCGCGTTGGCGCCCACCGCGAGCGTGCCGGTGCTGCGGAAGGCGGTCATGGCGTCGGCGAGCGCCCGGCCGTTGCGGTCGTAGAGATCGAACAGCAGGCGCTCGAAGTTGCTCGAGATCTGGATGTCCATGCTCGGGCTGAGGGTCGGAACGACCTCCGAAGTCGTCATGGTGCCGCTCTCGAAGAAGCGCGCCAGGATGTCGTTGCTGTTGGCGCCGACCACGAAGTGCGACACCGGCAGGCCCATCTGCCTGGCAGCATAGCCCGCATAGACATTGCCGAAGTTGCCGCTGGGCACGGTGAAGGCCACGGGGCGCCCGGGCGCGCCGAGCTTCAGCGCCGCCCAGAAATAGTAGACGATCTGCGCCATCACGCGGGCGAAGTTGATCGAGTTCACGGCCGTGAGCGCATGGCGGTCGCGGAAGGCAAGATCGTTGAAGCAGGCCTTGGCGAGGTCCTGGCAGTCGTCGAACGTGCCCTGGACCGCGATGTTGTGGACGTTGGGGGCCAGCACCGTCGTCATCTGGCGGCGCTGCACCTCGCTTACGCGGCCGTGCGGGAACAACATGAAGATGTCGATCGTCCTGCGGTCGCGCACCGCCTCGATGGCGGCCGAGCCCGTGTCGCCTGACGTGGCGCCGACGATGGTGGCGTGCTGGCCGCGCGCCGTCAGGGTCTGGTCGAGCATGCGGCCGAGCAGCTGCAGCGCCACGTCTTTGAAGGCGAGCGTCGGGCCGTGGAACAGCTCGAGCAGGTGCAGGCCGCTGTCACCCAGCGGCTTGAGCGGCGCCACCTCGGGCGTCTCGAAGGTGGCGTAGGCCTCGCCGATCAGGCGGCGGAAGGTGGCCTCGTCGAAGGTATCGCCGACGAAGGGCCGCATGATCCGGAACGCGAGCTCGACATAGGGCAGGCCCTCGAGCCCGGCGATCTCGGCCGGGGAAAAACGCGGCCATTCTGCCGGCAGATAGAGGCCACCGTCGCGGGCGAGGCCCGCGAGCATGATGTCCTCGAAGCCGAGCGGCGCAGGTTCCCCCTGCGAGCCGTGGCGGGTGCTGATGTAGCGCAAAATGAAGCTCCGGTTACGTGGCCGTGGCGCCAGGCGGGGTTATGCCACCTGGCGGCAGGCCTCGTGGTCCTTGCGGACACGCTTGGTTGAGGCTGGGTACTTGGCCAGCATCTTCTCGGGACGGGTCGGGCGTTTGACCAGATCGCCGCCGCAGTTCGGGCAGAGACCGCCCAGACGAGTTCGGGCGCAGTCCACGCAGAACGTGCACTCGAAGGTGCAAATCAGGGCATCGGACGCGCCGTTGGGCAGGTCCTTGTCGCAGCATTCGCAGTTGGGGCGCAGGTCGAGCATGGCTCTCTCTTACGCCGAGAGGTAGCGGCTTTCCAGATGCGCCTTGAAAGCGGCGACGCCCAGCGGCGCCCCAGTGGCGTCCGTCAGGATCTCGTCGGTCCCGGCGATCGAGCCTTTGCCGTGCACATTGGCCCGCAGCCAGCCCAGCAGGGGCGCGAAATCGCCCTTTCCGATGGCTTCCAGCAGGTCCGGCACGGCCTGGCGGGCGGCGGCAAAGAGCTGGGCGGCCGCCAGGGCGCCCAGGGTGTAGGTTGGGAAATAGCCCCAGCCGCCGTCCGGCCAATGGATATCCTGCAGACAGCCCACGGAGTCGTCCGGCGGCACGATGCCCAGCAGATCGCGCATGCCGTCGTTCCAGGCGCCCGGCAGGTCGGCCAGCGCCAGGTCGCCGGCCAGCATCGCCCGCTCGAGCCGGTAGCGCAGCATGATGTGCAGCGGATAGGTGACCTCGTCGGCATCGACCCGGATGAACCCCGGCGCCACGCGGGTGTAGAGGCGATGGATGTTTTCGACCGTCCAGGCCGGGCCGTCCGTGCCGAAGGCCGCGCGCATGCGCGGGGCGGCGAACTCGACGAAGGCATCGCTGCGACAGGCCTGCATTTCCATCAGCAGCGACTGGCTCTCGTGCAGCACCATGCCGCGCGCGTTGCCGACCGGCTGGCGCCGCCAGTCGCGCGGCAGGCCGGCCTCGTAGAGGCCGTGCCCGGTCTCGTGAAGTACGCCCATCAGGGAGCGGGCGAAATCGGCCTCGTCATAGCGCGTGGTGATGCGCACGTCGTCGGCGGTGCCGCCGGTGAAGGGATGCGCCGACACATCGAGCCGGCCGTGATGGAAGTCGAAACCGATGATCCGGATCAGCTCCTCGCCCAGCCGGCGCTGGGCCTCGACCGGAAACGGCCCCTCGAGCGCGAGCGGTGCGGGTTCGCGCCGCTGGCGCTCGAGCACCCGGCCGAGCAGGTCCGGCAGGAAGGCGCGCAGCTGGTCGAACAGCACGTCGATGCGCGCCGCCCGGCCGCCCGGCTCGAATTCGTCGAGCAGCGCGTCGTAGAGCGACACGCCAAAGGCGGCGGCCTTGGCCTCGCCGATCCGGCGCGTGATCGCGAGCACCTCGCCCAGCGTCGGCAGCAGCGCCTTGAAGTCGGCGGTCTTCCGGGCCTCGCGCCAGGCATATTCGCAGGCCGAGGTGGCCCGCGTGCGCGCCTCGACGAGATCGCCCGGCAGCGCGCTCTCGTGCACCCACGAGCGGCGCATCTCGTGCAGGTTGGCCGCCTGCCAGCGGCCGAGCGATGCCCGCCCCTCCTCCGCTCGCGCCAGCAGGTCGGGCATGTCGGGCGCCGTGATCATCTCGTGCGCGATCCCGTTGAGGGTCGCGAGCTGGTCGGCGCGATCGTCGCTGGCGCCATCCGGCATCATGGTCGAGCGGTCCCAGTTCAGGATCGCCCCGGCGCGGTGGACGGCGCTCAGACGCGCGAAGCGACGCTCCAGTTCGGCGTAGGGATTCTTGGGCGAATCGTCGGCGATCACGGCTTGCGCTTGGTCCGCCCGGCGATCTCGAGCCGTCCGTTCTCCCAATGATAGGCGAGATAGACCCCGCCGAGCGCCAGCGCGATCAGGAACCAGGTCATGGCGTACTGCAAATGATCGTTGGGAATGTCGAGGCGCGTCTGGCCGCCGACCGGCACGCCGCCCGGATTGGGCGCGGCATCGGCGTCGAGGAAAAAGGCGTCGAGCCTGGGATCGGGCGGCGCGCCCGCGAGCCGGCGCATCAGGGGAACGTCGACGTGGAACCAGACGTTCTTGTCCGGCACGTTTTCCGGCGCGTACTGGCGGCGGACCTGGCTGCGGCGGACGATGCCCGTCAGCTCGACCCGGCCGGCGACCTGGCCTTCGGCGCGCTGTGCCGGCTCCTTCTTCTCGGAGGGAATCCAGCCGCGATCGAACAGCACGACCCGCCCGTCGTCGGTCCGGAGCGGCGTCACGACCTGGAGGCCGACCTTGTTCCTGAGGCTGCGGGCGGCGAGATGGAATTCCTTGCCGTGCTCGAACGTGCCGGCAACCTTCACGCGGCCGTATTCATGGCGCAGCGGGTCGCCGCGCAGCAGCTCGTCGAGCGTGAGCGGCGCTGCCGCCTGGTTCGTGGTCAGCCGATCGAGGATATCGCGCTTCCACTCCCGCCGCTCGATCTGCCAGATGCCCAGCCCCAGCGAAAACACGAAAATCGGCAGGGATATGAGCGTCGGCCACAGGGCGGGCCTCAACCTGATCATCTGGGCTTCCTTACTCGTCGTCGCGCGCCGTCGAGCGGTGCGTGTACTGCTGGGCGATCAGCAAGGCTTTCAGGAGGCGCAGAAACCATACCGCCAGGCCGAAGGTGAGCGGCCCCCAGATGAGAACGTGGAGCCACCACGGCGGTTCGTAGCGGAACTCGACCCAGAAGACGAGGATCATGATGATGGCGCCGAGCCCCAGGATCACGAACACGGCCGGCCCGTCGCCGGCATCGTTGCCGCGCAGATCGAGGTCGCACACCGAGCAGCGGTCGACAACCGTGAGCAGGCCGCTGAACAGGCGACCGCGGCCGCAGCGCGGGCAGGCGCCGCGGAGCGCAACGTCGGTCGGCGATTGGCGCGGCCACTCGGTCATCTCATCCCCCCCCCAAAAAGGCGAACCGCCGGGGAGCGCCCGGCGGTTCCAAGGATAGTCCGCTTCGAGCGGTCAGTGCAGCGCGATCGGCGCATTCCCGGCGCCCCACCAGTAGATGCAGAAGAACAGGAACAGCCACACCACGTCGACGAAGTGCCAGTACCAGGCGGCGGCCTCGAAGCCGAAATGCTGCTTGGGCTTGAACTGCCCCGCCATCGCCCGGAACAGGCAGACGAGCAGGAAGGTGGTGCCGACGAAGACATGGAAGCCGTGAAAGCCGGTCGCCATGAAGAAAGTCGACGAATAGATGTTTTCGCGGAAGCCGAACGGGGCATGCAGGTACTCGTAGAGCTGGATGCCCGTGAAGCAGACGCCGAGGACCACGGTCAGGAGCAGGCCGCGCACGGCATCGCGCTGGTTGCCCTCGACGATGGCGTGGTGCGCCCAGGTGACCGTGGTGCCCGAGAGCAGCAGGATCAGGGTGTTCATCAGCGGCAGGTCGAACGGCGCGATGATGCTGGTGCCCTTCGGCGGCCAGACGCCGCCCGTCGCCTCGGTCTTGGTCGGCATCACGGGCGAGCCGGGATAGAGGGCCGAGTCGAAGAAGGCCCAGAAGAACGCCGCGAAGAACAGCACTTCCGAGGCGATGAACAGGATCATGCCGTAGCGCAGGCCGAGTTGGACGACGGCCGTGTGGTACTTGCGCGATTCGACGATGACGTCGCGCCACCACCACCACATCACGACGAAGATGACCGCGAAGCCCGGTGCCACGATCCACCAGCTGACCGACTTGGCGAAGCTCTCGACGCCCTTGCCGAACATGTCGGGATGCATTCCCAAGGCGGCCCCCAGAGCCAGCAGCAGCGCGCCGAGCGCGCCGAGCGCCGGCCACGGGCTGGGATCGACGAGGTGATACGGATGCTTCGGTGTGCCTTCGGCCATGTTCATCCACCCTTTCCAGTTCCGTTGGCGGGGTTGCCGCCGAGCAATATCTTCGCCCGCTCCGTCTTCGCCTCGAAGAAGGTATACGAGAGCGTGACGGTACGGACGTTGTCGTAGCGTCGATCCTTGTCCATCTCCGGATCGACGAAAAACACCACGGGCATGTCAACCGACTGCCCGGGCTGCAGCAATTGCTCGGTGAAGCAGAAGCACTGCAGCTTGTTGAACCACGGGCCCGCCGGCTCGGGCGTGACGTTGTACACCGACGTCCCGACGATCGGCCGCTGCGAGACGTTGGTCACGCGATAGTGGACCAGCCGCTCCTCGCCCAGACGGACCTTGACCTCGCGCTCGAGCGGATCGAAGCGCCAGGGCAGGTTCGGATCGACGTTCGAATCGAAGCGTACCTTGACGGTGCGGTCGAGCAGCGGCCGCTCACCCTGCTGCGCCGCGAGCGGAGTGCCGCCGAAGCCCGTGGTCCGGCAGAACAGGTCGTAGAGCGGCGACGATGCATAGGCGAGACCGACCATCCCGACCACGACGGCGACGAGCCAGCGGGCGGCCCGCGCGTTCTTCTGGCCGGCGGCGGAGTTCATCGTCCGCGGGCTCATGCCTTGTCTCCCATCCGGACGATGGTGAGGGCAAAGAACACGACGGCCATCGCGAGCAGGAATCCGGCCACAACCAGATTCTTGGCCCGCTGGCGGCGGTGCATGTCGGTGTCGCCCGGGCGGCGGTCTTCGGCCATGGCCAAGCTCATCCGACCAGGATCCGGTCGAGCGGAAGCGCCGCGAACAGGACGGAAAGATAGAGCAACGAGAAGCGGAACATCCGGCGTGCCGGGCCGAATCCCGTCTCGTCGTCGGCGGCACGCCACACGGCGACGGCGTGGCCGATGAAGACGACGCTCATCGCCAGCGCCACGGCGCCGTAGAGCCAGCCGACCGCCCCCAGCAGGGTCGGCGCCAGCGCCACCGGCGTCAGGACCAGGGTGTAGAGCAGCATCTGCCGCTTGGTCTCGCGCGCACCGGCGACCACAGGCAGCATCGGCACGCCGGCGCGGCGGTAGTCGTCGCTGCGGTAAAGTGCCAGTGCCCAGAAATGCGGCGGCGTCCACAGGAAGATCAGCAGGAAGAGCGCGATGCCCACGGCCGAGACGTCTCCGGTCGCGGCGGCCCAGCCGATCATCGGCGGAAAGGCGCCGGCGGCGCCGCCGATCACGATGTTCTGCGGCGTGCGCCGCTTCAGCCAGATCGTGTAGACGAAGACGTAGAACAGAATGGCCGCCGTCAGCAGCGCCGCCGCGACGAGGTTGGTCGCGACCGCCATCAGCAGGACGGAGAAGATCGACAGCAGGACACCGAGCCCGAGCGCATCGTCGGGCGCGACCCGGCCCGCCGGCAGCGGCCGGTTGCGGGTGCGTGCCATCAGGGCGTCGAGATCGCGCTCGTACCACATGTTTATGGCGCCGGCGGCGCCGGAGCCCAGCGCGATCGCCAGCACCGCGAGCGCCGCCGCAAAGGGGTGCGGATGGACGGGCGCGATCAACACGCCGACGAGGCCGGTGAAGACGACCAGCGACATCACGCGCGGCTTCAGGAGGTCGACATAGTCGCGCACCCGTGCGGGCGCGGCGACGCCATCGCCCGTGATCGTGAAAATGCCCTGTGCGTCGCTCATGGTGTCGTGTCGCTCGTCGCCTTCAAGGCGAAGGCGCCACCCCTTGGCTTTTCAGGGGGCGCCTCCGCTCCTCGCGTTCAGTGGTGCGTCGTCGGAGAGATATGCGGCAGTTCCTCGAACGTGTGGAACGGCGGCGGCGAAGGCACCGTCCATTCCAGCGTCGTGGCACCCTCGCCCCAGTAGTTGGCGCCGACCTTGCGTCCGTACAGCAGCGTGCCGAACACGACGAACACCAGCCAGAAGAGCGTCGAACCGAAGGAGATGAACGCGCCCAGCGAGGAGAGGTAGTTCCACTGCGCCATCGCGTCGGGATAGTCGACGTAGTGGCGCGGCATTCCGGCGAGGCCGCTGAAGTGCATCGGGAAGAACGTCAGGTTGACGCCGATGAACGTCGTCCAGAAATGAACCTGGGCCGCCCACTCCGAATACTGCCGGCCGCACATCTTGCCGATCCAGTAGTAGAAGCCGGCGAACATGCCGAACACGGCGCCGAGCGACAGCACGTAGTGGAAATGCGCGATCACGTAGTAGGTGTTGTGCAGGGCATAGTCGACGCCGGCATTGGACAGCACGACGCCGGTCACTCCGCCCACGGTGAACAGGAAGATGAAGCCGATCGCCCACAGCATCGGAACTTCGAGCCTGATCGAGCCGCCCCACATGGTGGCGATCCAGCTGAAGATCTTCACGCCGGTCGGCACCGCGATCACCATCGTGGCGGCCACGAAGTAGGCGCGCGTATCGACGTCCATGCCGACGGTATACATGTGGTGCGCCCACACGACGAAGCCGACGACGCCGATCGCCACCATCGCGTAGGCCATCCCGAGGTAGCCGAAGATCGGCTTCTTGGCGAAGGTCGAGATGACGTGGCTGACGATGCCGAAGGCCGGCAGGATCATGATGTACACTTCGGGGTGGCCGAAGAACCAGAACAGGTGGAGGAACAGCGTCGGGTCGCCGCCGCCGGCCGGATCGAAGAAGTGCGTGCCGAAATTGCGGTCGGTCAGCAGCATGGTGATGGCGCCGGCCAGAACCGGCAGGGCCAGCAGCAGCAGGAACGCCGTCACCAGGACCGACCACGCGAACAGCGGCATGCGGTGGAGCGTCATGCCGGGGGCGCGCATGTTCAGGATCGTGGTGATGAAGTTGATGGCGCCCAGGATCGAGGACGCACCGGCGATGTGCAGCGAGAAGATGGCGAGATCCATGCCCGCGCCCTGCTGGGTGGAAAGCGGCACATAGACCGTCCAGCCGGTGCCGACGCCCCCGCCGATGAGGGCCGACAGCAGCAGCAGGATGAAGGCCGGCGGCAGCAGCCAGAAGCTGATGTTGTTCATGCGCGGGAACGCCATGTCGGGCGCGCCGATCATCAGCGGCACGAACCAGTTGCCGAACCCGCCGATCAGTCCGGGCATGACGACGAAGAACACCATGATCAGGCCGTGCGCGGTGACCACCGTGTTCCAGAAGTGGCCGTCAGGCGTGCCGTCCGGACCGTTGAAGAACTGCACGCCGGGCTGCATCAGCTCAAGGCGCATATACACCGAGAAGGCGCCGCCGATCAGGGAGGCGAAGATCGAAAACACCAGGTACATCGTGCCGATGTCCTTGTGATTCGTGCTGAACAGCCACCGCTTCATGCCGGTCGGCGTGTGAGCGTGGTCGTCGTGGCTGTGGTCGTGTGAGGCGCCGTGCGCGGTGGCCATCATTTGTCTCCTGCGGAGAAGCGCTTAGCGGTTGGCGGGAACGGCGGCGGAAGCGACGTCAGTCGAGGGCAGGAGCCCCGCAGACTTCTTCTTCTGCTCAACCCACTTGTCGAATTCGGGCTTGGAAACCACCCGGATCGCGATCGGCATGTACGAATGGCCGTTGCCGCAGATCTGCGAGCACTGGCCGAAGTAGTAGCCTTCGTCGCGGACGCTGATCCAGCCCTCGTTGAGACGGCCGGGAATCACGGTCTTCTTGATGCCGAAACCCGGAACGGTCCAGCCGTGCATGCTGTCGGCGGCCGTTCCGATGATCCGCACCGTGGTGCCCACGGGGATCACCATTTCCTCGTCCACAGCCAGGAGGCGGGGCTGGTTCGGCTTCAGCTTGACGCGATCGGCCTCGCTCAGGATGCGGCTGTCGACCGAGAAGTTGCCCTGATCGGGATAGGCATAGGACCAGTACCACTGATGTCCGACGACCTTGACCGTGAACGCCGCATCAACCGCCTTGTCGCCATAGTACAGCAGCCGGAAGGACGGGATCGCGATGATCACGAGAATGAGGATCGGAGTGATCGTCCAGGCGATCTCGAGGAACGTATTGTGCGTGACGGTGGCCGGGTTGGGATTGCGCGAAGCGTGGAAGCGCCACATCGCGTACATAAGAAGAGCCAGGACGAACAGGCAGATGGCGGTGATGATCCCCAGAAGCAGATCGTGCAGCGAGGCCAGCCTCTCCATCACCGGCGTATAGGACGCCGGGAAACCCATCTGCCACTGATGCGGAACGCCGACGACCGGCTGTGCGCTGGCGCTGCTCGCAACGCCAAGTCCCGCGATCGCCGACAGAACTCCGAAAATGCCCAACACGCGCTTGCCGATCATGCATCCGTCCCCTTGGCGGCACCGAATTCCCTCAGGATTCCGAACCGCAAAATCCCCCGCATTTCACAGCGGTTAGTACCAGATATAGCTCTGGCAGGTAACGGGTTTTCACCCCCACTCGGTATGTGGCGGCCGGTCGCAGTCGCTAGCGTAGAGCGGTCGACAGCGCCTCGCCATAGCCCGCTTCCTGCACAAGGCTCACGAAGGATGGCTCGGCCGTCCCACGGTGAAACCGACCATTCTCGTACACAAACAGCCGCGCACCCGACGAGTCGGCCACCGAAATGACGCGGAACAGGCCATCGCGTGCCCGTCCGAGGCGGACGACCAGATCGACGCGCCTCTCGAGCGCGGTCGCCGCCGTGTCTGGCACGGCGGCAATACTCGCCCGTTCGCCATGCGACAGGACGTTGCCGAGCGCCGGCAGCTCCGCCGGGCGGACCGAATCGACAAGGAGCAAATCCGGACGCAACCGCACGCCTGCCGCCAGCAGCGCGGCAAGGGACGCACCGCCCTCGCCGCCGGATGATGCCACGAGTTCAACCTTAGACGGCGAAGGCCGGCGAAACTCGCGATGCCGCGCCACGGTGACGATCCGCGCCGCATCGCCGAGATCGCGGGCGATCGCGGCCAGCAGAGCGGTCTTGCCCGAGCCCTCAGGCCCGGCAATCAGCGCATCGAGGCGGCAACGCACCGCGATTCTCAGAAGATCGGCGATCGACCGGTCGAGCATCTCCGCGGCGATCAGGCGTTCGAACGTCGCCGCACCGGGCTCGCCACGACGCAGAACCAGCACCGGGCCGGACGGCGCGACCGGCGGCAGGACCAGTGTGCCTTCACTGCCGTCGCGCAAACGGAATTCGGCGATGCCCGAGGACGGCGGCCTGGTCAGGCGGGCGACGACGTCGAGCAGATGCTCGCGATCGCGGAACCGCTCCGGCGCCGGCTGGAGCATGCCATTGCGCTCGACGAAGACCGCCTCCGGTCCATTGACGACGACCGCACCAATGGAGCGGTCCGCCCACAGCCGGTCGATCAGGCCGAGACCGCAGATCTCGCTCGACGCCAGGAGAGCCAGTCGTTCGCGGGCCTCGGCCGGCAATGCATCGGCGCGGCCTTGAACGACCTCTTCCAGAACGGCATCGATCGCGCTGCGCGCCACGGCGCGATCGGCACGACGCTCCGAGCCGATCGTGGCGAGCCGCGCACGGGCGCCCGCGACCACCGTCGCCAGCAGCCCGTCGAACGAGACGGCATCGCGGACCGACAGGTCGACCAGCGGCGAGGGCTGTGCACCGAAGACCGAGTCGGGCACTTCAGCGGCCGGCGCAGCGGGCTCGTCGCCGGCCCACGGCGAAGCGTTCCCCGCGGGTTCCGCCGCAAAGACGACCAGCGACGGTTCGGGACGCTCCTCGGCCGGCCCACTCGCTCGATCCTGCAACTCGAGCACTTCGGCCACCAGCCGGCGCAGCTCGAAACTCGTCAACGTTACGCCCCGCGTGCGGAAGTAGTTGTGGACGAGTTCGCCGATCCCATAGGCGATCTCCGGCGGCGAGCGGCTCTTGTCGAGGGCGGCGCGCACCGCGCCTTCCATCCCCCCGCAGAAGGCCCGCCAGGTTTCCTGCATCTGGCGCTCGCGCGTCGCGTCGCCGGGCAAGGGAAATATCCGGTCGAGCGCGCGCGCGCCGGGCGGCGTCTCGCCGCCAGCGCCGCCAGGCCGTTCGAGCACGGAACTCATGGGGGATGGCTTGCTCTCAAGCCTGTCCCCGCCGCTCAGGGCGGTCATCGACCAATCCGCTTAAAGTATGACTTCCCACAATACGCGATCGGAATTGGCAAATAGTCCGCCGCCCCCACCCGACCACGCGGGCACTGTAGCCGCCGGAGACCCAAAAACCACGGCAAACGATGCACACCTCGCCGTCGAATCCATGCGGCCGCCAGGAAGTCATATGAATCAAATTATTGGCCATTTTTCTTGAGTTATTGCTTCAAATAGACAGGTGTCGTTCACCCCCCTTGTGTTTCGTCCATTGGTCAGTAAGGTCGCGCGCCCGCCACGCCCGGAGGGCGGTTCAACCCGAGGATTTCGTCGTGCGCTTGGCGTTCACGCCCATTTTCGTCGCTGTCTTTCTCATGTTCGCAGGAGCGACTGCCGCTATGGACAAGGAAAACACTCTCTACATCGACCTCAAGGACGGCCGCGTCGTCATCGAGATGCGCCCGGACCTCGCCCCCAGGCACGTCGCGCAGATCAAGAAGCTCGCCCGCGAAGGCAAATACGACGGCATCGTCTTCCACCGCGTCATCGAGGGCTTCATGGCCCAGACCGGCGACCCCAACGGCACCGGCAGCGGCGGCATGGGCGAGCTCCTGAACGCCGAGTTCTCCAAGGAACCGCACGTCCGCGGCGCCGTCTCGATGGCGCGCACCAACGATCCCAACAGCGCGCGCAGCCAGTTCTTCATCGTGTTCAAGGACTCGAACTTCCTCGACGGCCAGTACACCGTGTGGGGCAAGGTGACCTCGGGCATGGAGTTCGTCGACAAGATCAAGCGCGGCGCGCCGGGCTCGGGCGCCGTAACGGCGCCCGCCGACAAGATGATCAAGGGCCAGGGCGCCGCCGACGCCAAGAACTGACGGGCGCGGGCGGCGGGGCCGTTTTTTTTGCACAG
>Ga0082335_1007670_pt1 | contig 12818 bp, 9 predicted proteins | sample Subgrocontami58m_FD_72375 | JGI IMG/M metagenome (GOLD analysis project Ga0082335, IMG submission 72375) | Subsurface groundwater microbial communities from S. Glens Falls, New York, USA - GMW37 contaminated, 5.8 m (SPADES assembly) (version 2) ...
GGCCGCCCTGGATAAGCAGTGGAGGGAGCGCCTCAGGTTCGCCACTGACACATGGGAAGATGGTGAGCCGACACGCTGGCTTGTCGTCGAGAAGTGGCGCCACGACGCTACGACGGAGGAGGATCGGTCCGCAGGCCGACCGCAGATGCTCGACGAGCATCAGGAATGGGCGGAAGGCAATGCCCGTGATCTGGCGAGCAGGCTCAGCCTACCCGGCGAGTACGTCGAGATGCTTGCCATCGCGGCGCGCCTGCACGATGAAGGCAAGCGGGCAAAGCGCTGGCAAAGTGCCTTCAAGGCTGACAAGGATGGGGTCTACGCCAAGACCCGCGGCCCCGTGAACATTGCTTTGCTGGACAGGTATCGGCATGAGTTTGGGTCGCTGCCGTTCGCCATCAAGAACGAGCGCCTTAACGCATTGCCCGACGAGCTCAGGGACCTGGCGCTCCACTTGATCGCCGCTCACCACGGCTTCGCGCGCCCCCTGATTGGCACCGATGGTTGCGAAGATGCCCCGCCATCCGCCCTCGCAGGGCTGGCCCAGGAAGTTGCGCTGCGTTTTGCGCGACTCCAGAAGCGCTGGGGGCCTTGGGGGCTGGCATGGTGGGAGGCGCTCCTGCGCGCGGCGGACCAGCAGGCCTCGCGTGAGAATGACGCCGCTGATTCAGTTGCGGCGAAGGAGAGGGTCTGATGGCCAAGGCCTCCATTCCGGTGGACCTGTTCAATCCCGGCCAGGTCTTCGCATGCCTCGGCTTCCTCGAAGCCGCCGACGTGCTGCTCGGCGACGCCGAGGGCGGGTTCGACTGGAGCAGTGAGGCGGACGTGCGTTTCTTGCTGCGCACGGCGGGCGACGAGAACCCGGTCGCGGTTGTACTCGCGTTCCTGGCGACTGCGAGGGTGCTGTCGCAGGCTCCAAAGGGATCACGGAATAGCACTATAAGGTGGCAGGTACCGACTGAGGTGCTTGGGGACAACATGCCGTTTCCGTTTCCCGACCCGCCCAGCCCCGCCACATTGCCCGCTATTCTAGAAAGACCAGCAGCCTCCGTCAGCGGGACGGCAAGGCTATGTATTGAGCACTGGGGCGAACCTGAAGCAACGGGTCGAGATCCAGTCAAGTTCTGGGGCGGCTCGGCGGGATACCCTGGCGCTGCCCTCGCGCGTGACGCTCTTAGTCTCGTTCGAGATCAATGTCTTGCCGCCGTGTCTGATCCGTTCAACCTACGAGCGGAACAGAGCAGCAGTTTCCGGTTCGACTGGCGCCGCGATTACATCCCGATCGACGCTGGCTTCTCGCTGAACAGCCACTCCGGAAGGATCGCTGCCGTCGGGTTTCCACTTGTAGAGATGTTCGCGGCGCTCGGCCTCAGTAACGCGCGCCCGACGAAGCTGGACCACCTTCAGTACCGATATGGCGTTATCGGTACTTCACGCGCAGCGATGGGTGGTTTGACAGGTCACTCGTTCTTCGCCCCGAACCTCTTGCGCGCAGCGCTGGGTGGGTCGGTTCTTCCGTTTCCACGACGGAGTTTTCGGATGCGCTTGGGCTGGCCCGGCAAGGAAGGCCAGGCTCGCGCCATCACTACAGTGACAGAGGAGGCAGCGCGATGACCAATCCGACGCCACCGGACGAAAGGCAATCTACCTCTTTGAAGGTGACCAATGAGCTTCTCGACGCCTGGGCCACCGATCCAAAGGGGCCAGTCGCACTGCACCTGAAGCAGGAGCTCTTGCCAGTCGAGGGTGAAGGGGGCGTCATCTTCCCGCCGACGTACGCCGACATCGGCTACAACATCGACATGCTCTCTGACGGGACCAGGGTCGCGACGATTGACAGCGTCGGGTCGCAGGCGAATCGAATAGAGCCCATCTTTAAGGCTCCGGCGGACGCGAAGCCGGAGGACTGGCTGGTGCCGCAGATCATGATCGTGCTCCACGAGAAGACGGGCGAGGATCCCTACAAGGAGAAGCGCTCAATCCTCGATCTGGCACATCGGAGCGCGGATGCAGTCGTGCAGTCGTCGCCCACTCTCGCGAATGATATAGCAAAGGCGTTCGCAGCGCTCAAGCGGAATGGTGACGCTGGGCCCCTGTGCGCGATCGCGCCGACGTCGCTCGTGTTCGGCGTGTGGGACTCGCGCGGCGGTACAGGAGAAAAGCGCCCGCGCCTCGTGCGAGCCATCATCCGGGCGTGGGACGTGGAGCCGCTCCACGCCGCGGCCCAGTTCAACTCAGTCTGGAAGGCGCTCGACGAGGACCAGCGGGCCGACCTCGAGAAGGAAGCCAAGGATAAGAAGACGAAGCTCTCCGAGAAAGGTCTGGCAGACGCCCCGGCGACCTTCCGCAAAGTCGGCACGACTGCCGCGAGGTACCTCCAGGAGTTTCGCGACGGAGCTCCGAATCCCGAGCGTCGTGTTCTCGGCGGCGTCTTGGCAAAGGGCCGGATCGAGCGCGAAGTTACAGTGAATCTCGTCGCGCTGCGCGGCCTTCGCGGCAAGGACACCGAAGAGACGGAGCACGTCCAAAAGTACTTGCTGAGCCTCTCACTGCTCGCGGCAACCGCGGACATCGACTTGTTCCTGCGAGAAGGCTGTCATCTCCGCTACGCCGGTGAGGATGTATGGCAGTCGGTTGCCCGCCGCGGTGACCCGGAAGTGGTGGACCTCGGTTCGGCAGAGGCGCGCAATCTGATCCGGGGATACGCGTCCAACGAGGCCAAGCATTTCAAGCCAAGATGGCCGGAGAAGCTTGAACACACCTTCGATCTCAAGGCAGCGAGGAAGCTGCTCGCGAAGAAGGACGAGGAGAACTCCGGCGAGGAGTGAGAAATGTCCCGCGCCCTTCTCATCACGGTCCGCCTCCACGACAGCCGCTACCACGGCATGGGCGACGGCCCGCCATCTCCTGCACGGCTGTTTCAAGCGCTGGTGGCCGGCGCCGGTCTGAGCGGCCCGCTCGGCATGGAGGACGACAAGGCGATGGAGTGGCTCGAGAGGCGCGACCCGCCGACCATTGCCTCTCCCGTCATGGTGAACGGGAAGAGCTTCAGAAACGCCGTCCCGAACAACGACCTCGATACGGTGGACGGGAATCTGCAACGCATGGCGCAGATTCGCACGTGGAAGCCGATCACACCGCGGGTCTTCGACGTTGGTACTCCCTTGCTGTACGCATGGAGCTTTGATAAGGACGACGAGAGCGACCGCCAGGCGCAGCAGATCTGTGCGATCGCGGAGCGGCTCTATCAGTTCGGACGGGGCGTCGACATGGCGTGGGCGTGGGGCGAGGTACTCCGTCAGGGCGAACTGGAGGCGCGGCTCTCGAATTACCCGGGGCTAGTACACCGTCCGTCGAACGGCGGCACGGGGAAAACCCTCGCGTGCCCCAAGCCGGGAACGCTGGAGAGCCTCAAGGAACGCTACGCGGCAAGCAGCCAGCGGTTCAGGCCGGAGGGGACGGGAAGCGTAGCCAGGCATCTCTTCTTCCAACCGCCGAAACCTCGTTTCGTGCAGGTCGCATACGAAAGCCCGCCGTCACGCCGACTGTACGAGCTTCGCCAGGGTACCGCCGATGCCCCGTTTGGTGCGTGGCCCCTGGCGCGAGCATCCAGGCTCGTCGGCTGGCTGCGCGATGGAGGGGCCAAACGACTGCGGGACGCTCTACCCGACCGAAGCTCGGAGATCGAGCGGATCCTGGTAGGGCGTAAGGCCGACGGCGCTGATGACGGGCCGACCTCCTTACGAGTAAGGATCGTCCCCTTGCCCTCCATCGGGCATTACCATGCCGATCAGCAGATACGCCGTGTCCTGATCGAGGTACCGGCGGGATGCCCACTTCGTGCCGACGATGTGTACTGGGCCTTCTGCGGACTTGACATCGTCGATACAGAGACTGGCGAGGTGCTGATTCTGACCCCGACTGCCGACGAGAGCATGCTCGCCCACTATGGGGTAACGGATGGCGTCCGCTCCCGCGCCTGGCGGACCGTTACCCCCACCGCGCTGCCGGAGCAGGCGAGACGGCGCCGGATCGATCCGGCGCATGTGACAGCGGAAGCAAAGGATGGTGCGGAACGCGCGGCGGAGGAGGCACGCGCGGCAGCAGCAGTCCTCCAGGCTGTGCGCCAAGCGGACGTACGCACCGGCGCCGAAGCGATCCGGGTGCAGCGAGAGCCGTTCGAGGCCCATGGGGAACGAGTGGAAGCATTCGCGCCGGGGACGCGCTTTGCGAAGGAGCGACTCTGGCACGTCGAGATTGTGTTCAGCGCGCCCGTGGCGGGACCGGTGATCATCGGAGACGGTCGCTTCCTCGGTCTGGGCGTGATGGCGCCGGTTCGGACGCAGCAGGGAGTCTACGCGTTTCAGGTCGAGGGCGGCCTTGCTGCGACGGCGCTGCCGTTCGAGGTCGCGCGGGCGCTCCGCCGCGCCGTCATGGTGAGGGTGCAAAAGGTGCTGGGAACTGACACGAGATTGCCCACCTTCTTTACCGGCCACGAGGGCGACGGCTCGGCCGCGCAAACGGAGCGGAGTCCGCATCTGACGTTCGTCTTTTATCCTGCGGCTGGTCAGCTCTTGGTCGTGGCGCCTCATGTCGTCGATCGGCGGGCGCCGACGCGTGAGGAAGTCCGGTACCTGGGAAAGCTGGAAGCAGCGTTGACCGAGTTTCGCGAGCTGCGGGCTGGTTCGGCTGGGTGCTTGATCCTGCGTGCGACCTCCGTCGATGTCGATGCGGACCCGCTCTTCGCAGCCTCGCGGACCTGGGAGAGCGTGACTCCATACCAGGTCACCCGTCACGCGAAACAGGTCAGTGCCGCCGAGGCACTATCCGACGACCTACGCACAGAGTGCCGTCGTCGTGGTCTGCCCGAACCGCGCGTAACGCCCCGCGAACTCCGGGGAGTACATGGGGTAGGCTTGATCGGCGGTGCGCACCTGACGTTCGAGGTGGCCGTCCAGGGCCCCGTCGTCCTCGGGAGGAGCCGTCATCTCGGTGGTGGCCTGTTCGTGGCAACGGAGTGAAGCCGTGGGGAAAGCAACATACGCGCCGGCCCAAACCTCCATCCCTGCGCCGCCGCCCGACCTCGTGCCGGCACGGATGCTGAACGAGTTCGCCTACTGCCCGCGGCTGGCGTACCTGGAGTGGGTCCAGGGCGAGTTCGCCGACAGCGTGGACACCGTCGAGGGCCGCTTCCAGCACCGCCGCGTGGACAAGCCCTCGGGGGACCTGCCGGCTGCCCTCCCGGACGGGGCTGCCCTCACCCTGACCCTCTCCCAGGGGGAGAGGGGAGAGGACGGCGAAGCACCCGGCAGGATTCACGCCCGCTCCATCATGCTGTCCGACGAGGATCTGGGGCTCATCGCCCGCCTGGATCTCATCGAGGGCCAGGGCCAGACGGTGGCGCCCGTGGACTACAAGCATGGCACGGTGCCCCATGTGCCGGAGGGCGCCTGGGAGCCGGAGCGGGTGCAGCTTTGCGTCCAGGGTCTGCTCTTGCGGGCCCATGGCTACACCTGCACCCAGGGCATGCTCTACTTCGTGGAATCCAAGGAGCGCGTGCCTGTCCCCTTCGAGGATGCCCTCGTAGCCCGCACGTTGGAGCTGCTGAAGGGCCTGCGCGCCATGGCCTCCTCCGGGCAGATTCCACCGCCCCTCGTGGACAGCCCCAAGTGTCCCCGGTGCTCGCTGGTGGGCATCTGTCTCCCTGACGAGGTCAACCTCCTCTCGGTGGGTGGGCAGGCCATCAAACCGGACGACGTGCGGCGCATGGCTCCAGCCCGGGACGATGCTCTGCCCCTGTATGTCCAGAGGCAGGGCGCCGTCGTGGGGAAGTCCGGCGAGCTGCTGGCGATCACGCTCAAGGGGGAATCGCTCGAGAGGGTGCGGCTGATGGACCTCTCCCACGTGGCCGTGTTCGGCAACGTCCAGGTGACCAGCCAGGCCCTGCGCGAGCTCTGCGACCGGAACATCCCCGTGTCCCACTTCACCTACGGCGGATGGTTCCAGGGGATCACCACAGGCATGGCGCACAAGAACGTCGAGCTGCGCTGCCGGCAGTACCTGGGCGCCATGGCGCCGGAGGTCTCGCTGCCCATCGCCAGGCAGATGGTCTTCGGCAAGATCAAGAACAGCCGGACCCTGCTACGCCGGAACCACAGGGAGGCGCCAGCCGCCATCCTGGAGGAGCTGGACCGGCTGGCGAACAAAGCCCTTGCCACCGACGCCATGGAGAGCCTCCTGGGTATCGAGGGCGCTGCCGCGCGCACCTATTTCTCCGAGTTCCAGGGCATGCTCAAGACCGGCAGCGTGGCCTTCGACTTCCGGGGCAGGAACCGCCGCCCTCCCCAGGACCCCGTGAACGCGGTCCTCTCCTTCCTCTACGCCATGCTCATCAAGCAGGCCATGGTCACCGCCCTGGCGGTGGGCTTCGACCCCTACCTGGGCTTTTACCACCAACCCAAGTACGGCAAGCCCGCCCTGGCGCTGGACCTGGCGGAGGAGTTCCGGCCCCTGGTCGCGGACTCGGTGTGCCTGGGCCTCATCAACAACGGCGAGCTGGCCCCGGGCCATATGATCACCCGTGGCGGTGCCGTGGCGCTGACGCAGAACGGCCGCCGCCAGGTCATCGAAGCCTACGAGCGGCGCCTGGACACCCTCATCACCCATCCTCTGTTCGGCTACAGCATCAGCTACCGCCGCGTGATGGAGGTGCAGGCCCGGCTCCTGTCGCGCCACCTGCTGGGCGAGCTACCGTCCTATCCCGCCTTCAGGACCAGATAGCCTTGCGCCGCCGATTCCTGGTCTGCTATGACGTCTCCGACCCCAGGCGTCTCGACCGCACCTACAAGAGGATGAACGGGTTCGGCGAGCCGGTGCAGTACTCCGTGTTCATCTGCGATCTGTCGCCGAAAGAGCGTGTACTGCTCGAGCAGGCGCTGACGGACATACTGAACCTGAAGGAGGACCGCGTGCTCATTGTGGACACGGGGCCAACGGATGGGCGGGGACAGGGAGCCTTCAGCGTGATGGGAAGACCAAGGGCTTTCCCTGGCCGGGCTCCTGTGATCGTCTAGCGAAGTGTTGGGTACGGCTGCTCTTGCGAGAGGTTGTGGCGTGAAGCCTGGACGCTTCACCGCTCGCAGGAATTGTAGCGGGAGGGGGAGGGCAAGTAGAGAAAGGGGGTGAGTGTCACATGATGCCCGTGGATTGGTTGAAAAGAAAGCGAGACTGGCGCGATATTGGTTGATCTGAGGTGCCAAGAGCTATTTCCATGGCCGAAAGGCCGTGGCCCCATTGAAGCGCCAGGGCCTGCTGGACCATGGTCGACCGTTCGGCGTATTTCCATGGCCGAAAGGCCGTGGCCCCATTGAAGCCGCATCGAGACCGCGCGCACCGGCTCACAGCCTGCCAGATTTCCATGGCCGAAAGGCCGTGGCCCCATTGAAGCGGCCTGCTCGTACGGCCAAGGGCTGGCGCACGCCGGTAATTTCCATGGCCGAAAGGCCGTGGCCCCATTGAAGCGTCTCGATGGGCATGGCGCGGGTCCTCCTGTGTAGGATTTCCATGGCCGAAAGGCCGTGGCCCCATTGAAGCGTCAGCAGCGCTGCCAGCAGCTCCGGGCCGATGATCGATTTCCATGGCCGAAAGGCCGTGGCCCCATTGAAGCTACAGCCCCCGCCGGCGTCTGATCAGGCCGGCCGGGATTTCCATGGCCGAAAGGCCGTGGCCCCATTGAAGCTCTCTGTAGTCATGGTGCTCTCTCTCCTCCTGTGAGATTTCCATGGCCGAAAGGCCGTGGCCCCATTGAAGCCGGGCGAGGAAGGTCCAGGATGCCCCGGCGCTCGTCTAATTTCCATGGCCGAAAGGCCGTGGCCCCATTGAAGCCAGGAGGAGCGCGAGCCGTACCGGGTAGCCCGCAAGGCATTTCCATGGCCGAAAGGCCGTGGCCCCATTGAAGCCGACCTACTGCTAACCCGCGAATAGTCAGGGCATTCATTTCCATGGCCGAAAGGCCGTGGCCCCATTGAAGCTTTCCACTGTCGCTAATAGCAGCAGGCTTATTGGGCTATTTCCATGGCCGAAAGGCCGTGGCCCCATTGAAGCTCAAGGGGTTTAAGGGGGGATTTTCAAGGGAATTTTATTTCCATGGCCGAAAGGCCGTGGCCCCATTGAAGCGCGAGCACCGGCACTAATAGAGCCACCAGAAGAGGAGATTTCCATGGCCGAAAGGCCGTGGCCCCATTGAAGCGACGCAGACGGGTTTCAGCGCGACGTGCTGACCGCTATTTCCATGGCCGAAAGGCCGTGGCCCCATTGAAGCGACGAGCACTGCCAGGTGGACCCGCTGGGCATGGTGATTTCCATGGCCGAAAGGCCGTGGCCCCATTGAAGCACCTGGGACTCCATCTGCGCATGACACGCCGCGAGCAATTTCCATGGCCGAAAGGCCGTGGCCCCATTGAAGCGTCGGATCTTCCAGCACCAGTGACTGCAGACAGTCTCTCATTTCCATGGCCGAAAGGCCGTGGCCCCATTGAAGCCCGTCGCCCTGTACCGGCGTGCGCCACCCCGTCCGCGATTTCCATGGCCGAAAGGCCGTGGCCCCATTGAAGCCATTCGCTCTTTAGCGCAAAAAACTACATAGATTAAGAATTTCCATGGCCGAAAGGCCGTGGCCCCATTGAAGCCGCGTAGTGCGGGACTTTTCGGGTCCGCGTTCGCAGATTTCCATGGCCGAAAGGCCGTGGCCCCATTGAAGCATGACCCCGCCAGATAGTCCGCAGCCCAGAGCTCTAGTTTCCACGGCCGAAAGGCCGTGGCCCCATTGAAGCGAGATTCAGCGCGTGACGCGGGCACTGGGCCAGATGCGTTTCCACGGCCGAAAGGCCGTGGCCCCATTGAAGCCAGACCTCCAGGCCGAGATAGCCAGACACCCCGGCCAGTTTCCACGGCCGAAAGGCCGTGGCCCCATTGAAGCAACTCCCCCACCATGACCGGCAGGCCCTCGCTGAGCCCGGTTTCCACGGCCGAAAGGCCGTGGCCCCATTGAAGCTAGTCGATGGAATTAGACGGCGCCGTGGATGTAACAGTTTCCACGGCCGAAAGGCCGTGGCCCCATTGAACACCTCCTTGAACGCCATAGCCCCTCCTTCACTCAGGTGGGCTATGGTCTCCCTTGCTGGTAGGTGCCCAGGTGGTCTAAAGACCCTGGCGATCAGGCCGCCAGGTGGTCCATTGGATCCTGGCGTTTCACAGGGGTGGGCGCGATGAATCGCGCCCCTACATGGTCCCCACGCACGTGGGGGTGAACCGCTCGGCAGTGGCCAGTGGCCAGTGGCCAGTGGCCAGTAGTATGGTCCCCACGCGGGTGAAACTCGGCGCGCCAGAGCTGGGGGTGAGCGAGGCCGGCGGCGGCCCATTCCTCCGAAAACGGAGGATGGGGCGCGGCGTGGGATCGAGCGGGCTGAACGAGAGACGAGCTTCTACGGTGGCGCTGCAAGCGGCCTGCCGCCGGAGGCGCTCTATACCGAGCAAGACGCCGGGGAGACGCTGGCGGCGGCTATAGAGGTCGTGGAGGCATGCCGGTTCTTGATCGCCCCGCCCCAAGTGTAAATTGCGCGAATGGGCTCCCTTGGGAGAGGGCGAGGGTGAGGGCCGGCGGGCCGCGATGTTGGCGGCCGCAGCAGTGACAGACTAACCCAAGCGCAGCAGCAACGTTGTGCGATCCTCCCCCGCCAGCTATCCTTGGCACCAGCCTCAAGAGGGAGGGCATAGGCAGTTGACCGAGCGCCAGCGTGTCAAAGAGCATGACTTCTACGAGGAAGTCATGGCATACACGCGCGAGGTTCGCCAGCGGTCCATCGACGGCCGTGTAGTGGTCCGCGCCGGAGACCTGCCATGGCTCCAGGAGCGGCAGGCATTCGTGAAGTACTACTTGTGGCCGTCTCGCTACTCAGGCCGCCCACCCGAGACGGTGTTGGATGAGTGGGCGGTGTTCGCGCAACGGATCGGCACGCACTCGGGCAAACACCGTCACCAGGGCGGTTTGGCCATCTTTGCTCTGGAGGGTGAGGGCTACTCGGTCGTCGACGGGGTGCGCTACGAGTGGGAGGCAGGCGACCTGTTATTGCTTCCGCTCAAGCCCGGGGGCGTGGAGCACCAGCACTTCAACCGGCAGGAGGGCAAACCGGCCAAGTGGGTGGCGTTCATCCACGCCGCGCTCTACGAGTGGGGGGCCAGCGAGCTGGTGCAGCTTCAGGAACACCCCGACTTCCCACGGGCGGGCAGCCGGCACCCCGCGCCAGGTGAGCCGGGCCATGCCCTGGACCTGATCAGGCCACAGCCCCAGGCCACCCTGCCCCCGGCCCCACAGGCAGAAAACCTGCTGGAGTGGCTGTATGCACGGCGTGACGCCCAGCGCGCGGCGGCGGACCAGGCGCCGTGCGTGGTGCGGGGCCGGGAGCTGCCGTGGGAACAGAACCGCCAGGGAAAGATGAGGTGGTATCTCCACCCCGCCATGCACGACACAGCAATCCGCTCTCTGACCGTGTTCGTCCAGGAGATCCCGCCGGGCAGCCGGACAGGGCTGCAGCGGGTCCCTGGCGGGTCGGTGCTGTTCATGCTGCGGGGCCGCGGGTACACCCTGCTGGACGGCGAGCGTCACGACTGGCAGGCGGACGACTGCCTCAACCTCCCCATCCGCCGCGACGGCGTGTCGGTGCAGCACGTCAACCCGGACCCCACGCAGACCGCCGCGTTCGTCTCCGTGGACCTGAACCTGGTGGACGTGCTCGGCGTGAACCGCGGGGCGGCCTTCGAGCAACTAGAGTCCGCGCCGGACCAAGTCTAGGGCTCCACGATGCTCTGCAACCGATCCAGCAGCGGCCGAGGGGTGCGAAGCAAAGCGTCGATGTACTCCGAGACGTGTTGGGCGCTCTGGGGGCGAACGCCGATCCTCGCCTTCTCAGCCTTGGCCAGGAACTCCGGGTCCGCGTAGGCCCGGGCGAGGGCCACCCGCAGCGCCTCGACGCGGTCCGCGGGCACCCCGGGCGCGACGGCGAAGGGTTTGTTGATGCGCTGACCGGCGTTTACCAGGCGCATCAGTTGTCTCGATTCCTCGGTCTTAGCCAGACGTTCTGCAGGCACGAGTCCGGGCACGCTGGGCTGGTCTGGCGCACCGTCCCCCATGATTGCGACGACGCGGGCAAAGGGCTCGTTTCCCTCCAGCCACTGGGGCACGTTGGCCAGGAGCGCGGTGAAGGAGATGCAGAAGCCGTCGATCTCCTTGCTCTCTGTGGCGAGTTGCAGTTCGGACGCGCCGCGGTAACCCTCAACCAGCTTGAGGCGTGCCCCCAGCTCCGCGCCCAGCACCGCCGGCACGTCGTAGGAGTCGTTGCCCCGACCACCGGTGCCGAGCACCAGCTCCTTCCCAGCCACGGTGTCCTGGAGCGTCCTCACCCCCGTGTCCGAACGCGCCAGGCACGCCGACGTGTCCTGGTCCGTAGCCCCCAGCCACTGGAACTGCCCGGCGTCGAACTCGACGCCGGGTTGGCCGAGGAGCTGGCGCAGGAGAATAGAGGAGACAAAGCTGAGGATCACCGTGCCGTCCCTGGGCTCCGTGTTGTACACGAGGTTGGCGGCGAGCATTCCGCCGGCGCCGGGCTTATTCTCCACGATGACAGTGGGCTCTCCCGGCAGATAGGCCGGGAGGTGGTCGGCCAAAAGGCGAGCGACGAGGTCGAAGCCGCCGCCGGGCGAGGTGCCAACCACGATCCGGAGCGTCTTGCCCCGGTAGAAGCTCTCCACGGCTTTGGAGTCCTCCCTCGGCAGGGCCCCGGGAGTCGCGGCGGGCTCGCCGCTGGGCTGGATGGCCGGCCCCGTGGGGGCCGCTGCCCTCGGCGGAAGGGCGGGCTCCGCAACCGGCGCAGGTACGGTGCAGCCAGCCGCCAACGTCATGGCCAGCGCGAGAGCGCCGGTCGCGCGCCGTGCAACGAACGTTCGGGGTATCGGCTTCACAAGAACCGGCTCCTTATCGGGTCGATTGAGCCGCGCGTGGACCTACACCGCGCGGTGTCGCGCGAACAACCCTGCCCAGTCGCGCAGGATGCGCTCACGCAGCGCGACGCTGGCCGCGGCCACCGGGGGAAAGGTCTTGCGACGCTGCCAAGGCCGCGTGGCGTCGATCACCACCCGCGAGGTGAACAACTCTGTGTCCGCGCCATCCTCGGGATAGAAGATGGTGTCGGACGGACTGCCCCAGCAGCCGTGGATGATCTCGATGTCCGTTCGCGGGTCCACTCGCGTGCAGAGCGCCCAGAGCACGGCATCGGTGTTCGTGGGGTCAATATCGTCGTCGACAACGATGGTGAAGCGCCCGGTGTAGGCCGCTGAGCGGCAGAAGGTGGCCAGCATGCCCGCCCGCTTCGCATGGCCGGCGTGGAGCTGCGTGAGCGAGATGACGGCGAACAGGCGGCTGCCGCCGGCCGCGTGCTGCCAGATGCCCCGGACACCCTCCAGCCCAGCCGTCTCCAGCTCATCCCAGAGGTGCGCCGCCTTGAAGTAGCAGCGGAAGTAGGTGTTGTCACTGGGGAGAGGTCCGGGCATGCCGCCGAGGATGATGGGATCGTCGCGGTGGAGGATGGAAGTGACGGTGATCACCGGTTGGGGTGACGGGGGATAGACGAAGTACCCAGACCACTCGCCGAAGGGTCCCTCAGTGCGCATGTCCCCGGGGCGGATTTCTCCCTCCAGCACGAGCTCGGCCCGCGCCGGGATGGGCAACCCCGTTGCCGGGCCCTTGACGACCTCGATGGGTCGTCCCT
>Ga0082335_1007671_pt1 | contig 12817 bp, 12 predicted proteins | sample Subgrocontami58m_FD_72375 | JGI IMG/M metagenome (GOLD analysis project Ga0082335, IMG submission 72375) | Subsurface groundwater microbial communities from S. Glens Falls, New York, USA - GMW37 contaminated, 5.8 m (SPADES assembly) (version 2) ...
GCGGGAGGCGGCGGAGCACCGTGCCCCCGGCGGGGGCGGGCGCGCACGCCTCGCTCGCGACGAGCCACGACCCGTCCTTGCGCCCGACGCAGAGCGGCCGGACGCCGAACGGGTCACGGACCGCGTACAACGCGCGCGGCGTGAGGAGCGCGAGCGACCAAGCGCCTTGCAGCGTCGGCAGCGCGTGGACGAGGCGCTCATCCCACGACGCGCCCGGCGCGGCGACGATCGCCTTCGCGATGACCTCGGTGTCCGACGACGTCGCGAAGCGCACGCCCTGCGCCGCGAGGCCGTCGCGCAGCTCGCGCGCGTTGATGCAGTTGCCGTTGTGGCCGATCGAGAGCTCGCCGAGCGCGTCGTCGCGCACGGTGAGCGGCTGCGCGTTCTCGATGCGCGACGAGCCGGTCGTCGAGTAGCGGGTGTGACCCATCGCCGCCCGACCCTTGAGCGCGCCGAGGTCCGGCTCGGCGAAGACCTGGCCAACCAGGCCCATCCGCCGCACGACGCGCAGGTCGCGCCCGTCGGTCGCCGCGATCCCCGCCGACTCTTGGCCGCGGTGCTGGAGCGCGTACAGGGAGAAGAACATGAGCCGCGCCGCCTCGGTCGGGTCGGCGCCCTTGGGCGACCAGATGCCGCAGACGCCGCACATCTACGCAGCCCCCCTGCCGTTGCTCTTCTCGCGGCTTCGCCGCGATGCACTCCGTGCTCGTGTTCGCTCGTCGCGCCTGAAGCGCTCCTCGCTCACGCTCTGCCCAATGCCTTCGCGAGCCCGCCGTCGAATGCCGCGCGCAGCGCCGCGACCGGCATCCCGAGGACCGGTGCGATCTCGAGGATGTCACCACCCACGAGGCCGAGGGTCCAGAGCGGAACGTCGCGCGACGCGGCGAGCGCGCGGAGCGCGTCGGCGCGATCCGGCGGCACCACGAGGACGATGCCCGAAGGCCCCTCGCCGAAGAGCGCCGCGAGCGTCCCGGTGCCGCGCCGCGCCGGGAGCGCCGCGCGGAGCCCCACCCCGTCGCGGAGCGCGAGCTCCGCGAGCGCCACCGCGAGCCCGCCCTCCGAGCGGTCGTGCGCCGCGCGAAGGTGCCCCGCCGTGTGCGCGTCGAGGACGAAGCGCTGGAGCCGCGCCTCGAGCGCGAGGTCGATCGCGACCAGCCCGCCGTGGACCCCGCGGAGCGCGCCGTACGCCGACGCGCCGAGCGACACGTCCGCCGAGCCCGCGAGGAGCACGACGTCACCCGCGACGCCGCTCGTCACCGGCAGGTGCTTCGTCACATCGGCAAGGTGGCCGACCGCGCCGACGGTCGCCGCCGGCCAGATGTCCTGACCCCGCGTCGCGTTGTAGAGCGAGACGTTCCCCGAGACGACCGGCACGCCGAGCGCGCGGCAGGCGTCGCCGACGCCCGCGATCGTGCGCGCGAGGCGCCAGGCGCCCGCGGGGCGCTCCGGGTTGCCGAGGTTGAGACAGTCGGTGAGCGCGAGCGGCTCTGCGCCCATGCACACGAGGTTCCGGGTGGCTTCCGCCACCGCGCACGCCGCGCCGACGTACGGGTCGAGCGCGGCGACGCGCGGCTGCGCGTCGATCGAGAGCGCGATGCCGTCGGGGCGTCCTTTGATCCGGAGCACCGCCGCGTCGCCGCCCGGGCCGACGACCGTGTCCGTGCCGACCATCGAGTCGTACGTGCGGTAGAGGATCCGGCGCGAGGCGACCGCCGGGGAGGCGAGGAGCTCGAGGAGGATCGTGCCGATCTTCACCGGCTCGTTCGGGAACACGGCCGGTGCCACGAGCGCGGCGGCGCCCCCGCTCATTGACGGCGGTGCCACCACGACATCGCCTGCCCCAGCAGCTTCGCCCGCCGTCGCGGCCCCTGCCGCCACCGCGCCGCCCGCCACCGTGGCCTCGGCCAACAGCGCAGCCTCGTGCGCCGCGATGAGGTCGGTGAGCTCCCAGGCCGGCGCGTCGTCGGCGAGCGCGCGCGGCGGGAGCGACGCGACGACCGCGCCGCCGGACGTGATGACGAGCGTCTCCTCCGCGGTGGTCTCGCCGATCCGCGCGCCGTGGAGCTCCCAATGCGCGAAGACGCGCTCGATCTCCGCCTCGCGGCCCGGCTTCGCCACCACGAGCATCCGCTCCTGCGACTCCGAGAGCATGACCTCGAACGGGACCATCCCCGTCGCGCGGCGCGGCACGAGGTCCACGTCCAAGCGCATCCCCACGCCGCTCCGCGCGGCGAGCTCGCTCGCGGCACAGGTGAGGCCCGCCGCGCCGAGGTCCTGGACCGCCTCGAGCGCGCCCGCGGCGATGAGCTCGAGGGTGGCTTCGAGGAGGAGCTTCTCGAGGAACGCGTTCCCCACCTGGACCGATGGGCGCTTCGCGTCGTCTTGCGCGCCCAGCTCGAACGAGGCGAGGAGCGAGGCGCCGGCGATGCCGTCGCGCCCGGTGTCGCTCCCCAACAGGTAGACCGCGCTCCCGGGCCGCGCCGTGGCCGCCGAGGCGAGCTCCTCGCGGCGGACGAGGCCCACGCACATCGCGTTCACGAGCGGGTTGTCGTTGTAGGTGGGCTCGAACGAGACGTGGCCGCCCACGTCCGGGATGCCCACGCAGTTGCCGTAGAAGGAGATGCCGCCCACGACCCCGCGCACGAGCGAGCGCGTGCGCGGGAGCGCCGAGTCGCCGAAGAAGAGCGCGTTGAGCACCGCGACCGGGCGCGCGCCCATCGCGAAGACGTCGCGGAGGATCCCGCCCACGCCGGTCGCCGCGCCCTGGAACGGCTCGACCGCCGAGGGGTGGTTATGGCTCTCGACCTTGAAGACGCAGAGGAGCCCGTCGCCGAGGTCCACCGCGCCCGCGTTCTCGCCCGGCCCGATCGCGACGCGCGGGCCGGTGGTGGGGAGCGTCTTGAGCAGACGCCGGCTGTGCTTGTACGCGCAGTGCTCGCTCCACATCGCGCCGAACATTGCCCACTCGAGCGGGTTCGGCTCGCGCGAGAGACGCGCGCGGACGAGGACGGCTTCGCGATCGGTAAGGCCGACCTCGTGCGGGAGGTCCGTCAGGTTAGGCTGCGCCGCCGCACTCCCCGAGGTCATCGGGGCAGGGCTCATTGGTGAGGGCGGGCTCCGTGGTGACGCCTGTGGCTCATACCCCTCCCCGCGGTGGCGCCGAGGTGGTCAATGGTAGCGCGGGACCCTGCGGTCAGGGCCGGTCGTGAGCCTCCAGCATGAGCTGCACGAAACGGTCGTGGATCGCCTGGACCTCGAGCGCATCGCGGCGTACGTCCCGGACCAGCAGGATCGCGACGGTCTCGCGGTCACCTTGGTATTCGACGGAGAATGCGTGGCGGATCTCGTAGCTCCCGGCGATCGCGCGATACCCCTTCGCGCCGGGCTGCGGGAAGGGGGTGCCGTCGGATCCTCGGGTGCGCCGCGCGGGAACCGCTCCAGGAGCTCCAGCTTCTCGAAGATCTGCGCCGCGACGGTCCGCGCGCCCTTGGCGCTCTCCGCCGCGACGCCGTCGAGGATCGATCGCACGTCGTGTTCTGAGTGTTCAGTCCTTGGTCAACGCAAGCATCGTCACAAGCTGCATGTGCAGGACCCGCTCCAATTCGACGGTCTGAATCTCTATTCGGTAACCACTCCCCAGGCTGCTTATCTCGCAGCCGGAAGGTACCTCCGCGCGGGCGCGATGGCACTGGGCGAGCCCATCGCGGAAACATGGAGAAGCTACCGAAACGCTGGAAGTGCGCGGGCGACAAGTGAGCTCAATACCCCAAGGCCGTCACTACCGCCCAGTGCGGCTTCGGAGCAGCGCTCCGGATGCGGCATCAGTCCCACTACGTTCCAGCCGGCGCTTGCCAATCCTGCAATGTTGCGCATCGCGCCGTTCGGGTTCGCCTCGGGGGTCGCGATGCCCTGCTCATCGACGTAGCGAAACACCACCTGGCCGCGCTCCTCGACCTCGGCGACGGTGCGCTCGTCGGCGACCCAGTTGCCCTCGCCGTGCGCGATCGGCATGCGGAGGAACTCACCTTTCAGCCCGCGGGTCCACGGAGTCTGGTCGCTCTCGACGCGCATGCGCACCCAGTCGCAGCGGAACTCGAGATGGTCGTTCCGCACGAGCGCGCCGGGGAGGAGGCCGATCTCGCAGAGGATCTGGAAGCCGTTGCACGAGCCGAGGATCGCGCCGCCCTCGGCGGCGAAGCGGCGAAGCTCATTCGCGGCGGGCGAGATCTTCGCGATCGCGCCGGCTCTGAGGTAGTCGCCATAGGCGAAGCCGCCGGGGACGATCGCGGCGTCGAATCCCTTCAGGCTCGCGTCGGCGTGCCAGAGGATCTCGGTCTCGACGCCGGGCACGAGCGTGAAGGCGTGGGCGAAGTCCCGTTCGCTCCAGGTCCCGGGGAAGCGCAAGATCGCGACGCGCGTCACGCGGTCCGCCGGACGCTGCACGTCGTCACGCGGACCGCCGGACGCGGGGCGGCGTCAACTGGCCCGCACGTCCACGCTGAAGTCCTCGATGACGGGGTTCGCGAGGAGCTCGTTGCCCATCGTCTGCGCGGCGGTCGCCGCCGCGGCGGCGTCGGCGGCGTCGAAGGTCACGACGAGCTCCTTGCCGGCGCGGACGTCGGCGACCGCGATCCCGAGATGGCGGAGCGCGCCGGCGACGGCCTCGCCCTGCGGGTCGCGGACCTCGCCCTTCGGCCGCACGTGAATCGTCGCGACGAACTTCACGTCCACTTCTCGCCCGTGAGCTTCTCGTAGCACTCCTGGTAGCGGGTGGCGGTGCCAATCGCGACGTCATCGGGGAGCGCGGGGGCGGGCGGCTCACGGTCCCAGCCGCTCGCGGTGAGGAAGTCGCGCACGTACTGCTTGTCGTACGAGGGCGGCGCGCCGCCGGGACGGTACTTCGCGGCGTCCCAGTAGCGCGAGGAGTCGGGCGTGAGGGCCTCGTCGATCAGCGTGAGCATGCCCGCGGCGTGACCGAATTCGAACTTCGTGTCGGCGAGGATCAGCCCGCGACCGAGCGCGTAGGCGTGGGCGAAGCGGTAGAGCGCGAGCGTGACGCGCTCGAGCTCTTTGGCGAGGTCCTTCCCAACCATCGCGGCGAGCTGCGCGCGCGAGATGTTCTCGTCGTGGCCGGTGACCGCCTTGGTGGCGGGCGTGAAGATCGGCTCGTCGAGGCGCGCGGACTCCACCAGCCGCGCGGGAAGCGGCTCGCCGGCGACGGTGCCGGTCGCCTTGTACTCGCTCCAGGCCGACCCCGAGAGGTACCCGCGCGCGACGCACTCGATGTCGATCCGCTCGCAGCGCTTCACGAGCACGGCGCGCCCCTCGATCTCCTTGTGCGAGCGGAACACGGCGGGGAACGCCGAGAGGTCGGTCGCGATGAGGTGGTTGGGGACGATGTGCGCGGTCTTCGCAAACCAGAAGTTCGAGAGGCGCGTGAGCACGCGACCCTTGTCGGGGATCGGCGTCGCGAGCACGGAGTCGAACGCCGACAGCCGGTCGCTCGCGACGATGACGAGCCGGTCGAGGTCGGCCTCGTACACCTCACGGACCTTGCCCGCGCGGAACAGCTTGGCCCCACGGATGTTCGACTTCACGAGAACGCTCATTTCGGCGACGGTCCGCGCGTGGTGCGGCCGCTCCGTGGCAGAGCTCCGCGCAGGCCGCACACGCTCACTTCGCGAGCGGTCCGCGCGTGGTGTGGACGCTCGGCACGAGCCCCCGCAGGCGCTTGCGCCATTCGGCGGCGACGTCGCGCGCGACGTCGGCCGAGAGGCCGCGGTACTCCTCGGGCCGCTCGAGGACGCGGCGCTCGTCGGGCGTGAGCGCGCCGATGGTCTGACGCAGGTCCTCGTCGTGCATCGCGACCTCGAGCACGCTGCGTCCGGTCCGCTCGGCCTCGAGCGTGAGCCGGCGCACGGTCTCGTGCGCGCCGGCCGCGCCGCCTTTGGCGAGGAGCACGTAGAGCGGCTCGGCGACGATCGCGCCGCGCGAGAGCGCGAGGTTCGCCTTCATCTTGTCGCGGTCCACCCGCATGCCGTCGAGGGACGAGGAGAGCCGCCCGGCGGTGTACGCGACGATCGCGAGGAGCTCGCCGAGGAAGCGCTGCGAGGCGGAGTTGGTGAGGTCGCGCTGGTGGTCGCTGATCTGGTCGAGGTAGGTGGTCATCACCCGCGGCGCGGCGATCTTCCACATGCTCTTGGCGTTCTCGAAGGAGACCGGGTTCCGCTTGTGGGGCATCGTGGAGGAGCCGACCTGGTCGGCGGCGAAGCCCTCGGCGACCTCGGCGATCTCGGTGCGCTGGAGGTTGCGCAGGTCGTCGGCGAGGTTCGCCATGACGCCCATCGCGGTGGCGCAGGCGTGCGCGAGGTCGCTCCAGCCCTCGGGCTCCACGATCTGCGTGCTCGTCCCGCTCCGTGGCACGCCCACCCGCTCGAGGTAGCGGCGCTCGAGGTCGCGCGGGTCGGCGACGATGAGGCCGAGCGCGTTGTACGCGCCGACCGCGCCGGAGAGCTTGCCGGGGAGCGCGCGCGCCGCGGTGCGGAGGTGGAGTATCCGGCCGCCCAGGCGCGAGACGTATTCGGCCATCGCGAAGCCGAACGTGATCGGCTCGGCGTGCTTGCCGTGGGTGCGGCCGATCTGCGGCGTCTCGGCCTCGGTCTCGGCGAGCGCGATGAGCCGCGCGGCGAGGCCGCCCAGGCGCGGGAGCACCGCCTTCTCCGTCGCGCGCCGGTAGCGGAGCGCGTTCGCGGTGTCGACGATGTCGTACGAGGTCGCACCGAGGTGGACGAAGCGCGCGTCCTCCGGTGAGAGACGCGCGGCGATGACGTTCACGAGCGCGCGGATGTCGTGCCGGGTCTTCTCCTCCTCGAGCGCGACCGCGTTCGCATCGACGTCCTGGCAGGCGGCGGCGATGCGCTCGGCGACGGCCGTCTCGATCACCCCGAGGTCGGCGAGCGCGAGCGCGAGGTGCCCCTCGACCTCGGCCTTGTGCCGGATCGTCGCGTCCTCGGAGAGCCAGGGGTGAAGCTCGGCGTAGAGGGCCTTGTCGCCGCCGTAGAAGCGGAAGTCGAGCGGCGAGATCGCGTCGAAGCGGTCCTCGATGGTCACGACGGACGCTCCGCAGGATGGCTGCTCGTCACGACGGAAACGCGGGCCCGGCTGCTCGTCACGACGACAGCACTTTGTCGGCGGCCTGCTTGCGGTGCACGCGGACGCGCTCGGCGAGAGCGTCGTCGGCGGTCGCGAGGATCTGAGCCGCCAGGATGCCGGCGTTGGCGGCGCCGGTCTCGCCCACGGCGACCGTGGCAACCGGGACGCCGCGCGGCATCTGGACCGTAGAGAGGAGCGCGTCGAGCCCGCCGGCGACGGCGTTCGCGGAGGTGAGCGGCACGCCGATCACCGGCCGAGTCGTGTGCGCGGCGACCGCGCCAGCGAGGTGCGCCGCGCCGCCGGCACCAGCGATGAACACGCGCACGCCGCGCGCCTCGGCGTCGGCGAGCCAGGCGCGGAGCGCGTCAGGCGTGCGGTGCGCGGAGAGCACGCGGACCTCGCACTCGACGCCGAGCGCCTTCAGCGTCTCCTCGACCGCGCCCATGACCGGGCGGTCCGAGGCCGAGCCCATGACGATGCCGACGCGCACGCTCATCCCACGTCCCCCACGCTCCCGCTCGGTCAGACTTCCCCCGCCGCGATATCCGAACGATAGAAGGAACCCTCGAAGCGCACCGTGGCGGCTCCCGCGTACGCCCTGGCGCGCGCCTCGGCCACGGTGTCGCCGCTGCCGATGACGTGGAGGACCCGCCCGCCGGCGCTGAGGTAGCCGCCGCCGGGCGCGGCGGCCGTCCCGGCGGTGGAGGCGTCGACGCCCGCTGGGAGGGCGTCGAGCCCGGCGATCCGGTCGCCCCGGCGAGGCGCGGCGGGGTAGCCAGCGGCGCAGACCGCGACCGCGACGTACGCGCGGGGGGAGATTCGGAGCGGCTCGGCGGCGAGGTACGCCGCGAGGCGACCCTCGCCGAGCGCGACGCAGAGGCGCGCAAAGTCACCGTCGATCCGCGGCAGCGTGACCTGCGCCTCGGGGTCGCCGAAGCGCGCGTTGAACTCGATGACCCGGAAGCCGTCCTTCGTGCGCATGAGCCCGGCGTAGAGGATGCCGCGGTACGGGGTGCCGCGACGGACCATCGCGCGCGCGACCGGCGCGATCAAAGCGCCGGCGACGTCGGCGGCCTCGTCGTCGGGGAGCACCCGCGTGGGCGAGACCGCGCCCATGCCGCCGGTGTTCGGCCCGGTGTCGCCGTCGCCGACCCGCTTGTGGTCGCGCGCCGGCGGGAGGGCGACGACCGTCTCGCCGTCGACGAGCGCTTGAAGGGAGGCCTCGGGCCCCTCGAGGAGCTCCTCGAGCACGACCGGGCCGTCGCGCATCGCGGAGAGGTCGAGCGCGGCGAGCGCGGCGGCGCGGTCGCGCGCGACGACGACGCCCTTGCCCGCCGCGAGGCCGTCGGCCTTCACGACGACCGGGCCGTCCCGGACCTCCAGCGCGGCGCGCGCCGCCGCCACGTCGGGGTAGGCGCGCCAGGGCGCGGTCGGGACGCCGGCCTCGTCCATGACCTCCTTGGCGAACGACTTGCTCCACTCCAGGCGCCCCGCCTCGCGCGACGCGCCGACCGCGGCGATGCCGGCGCGGCGGAGGTCGTCGCCGAGGCCGCGCGCGATGAGGTCGTCGGGGCCGACGATGCCGAGGTCGATCTCCGCCGCGGCGAGGTGCTGCTGGAGGCGCGCGACGTCGGTCGGCGGGAAGTCCAGCGTGCGCGCGAAGAGCCGCATCGCCGCGCTTCCCGGCACCACGTCGATCGTCGCGACGCTCCGGTCGCGCGCGAGCCGCCAGGCGATCGCGTACTCGCGCCCGCCCGAGCCGAGGACGATGCAGTTCAGCCCCGGCGCGCCAGGCGCACGGCCCGGGCTCCGCTGCGCGCGCTGCTCCGCGATGACTTCGTTGAGGTTCTTGCGGCCGAAGAGCCTCATCGGCGGCGCTGGGCGCAAGTAGCGGCCGATCTCCTGTGCGAAGGCTTCGCGAAGAACAGGAAAGGCGCGGGAACCGACTCACTACCATGCTGCACGTGACCGATCGGGAGAAGGATCCCGTCAAGATCGCCGTGACGGTCGAGCGCGCCAGCGCCGGCTGGCTGGCGTTCGCACCGGAGATCCGCGCGACGGCGCAGGGGTCGACCCGCGAGGAGGCGATGGCGAATCTGCTTTCGCTCCTCCGGACGTATCCCGACCTGCTCGCGGACGTACGGCAGGCGGAGTCGCGACGCGTGGAGCTGGTGGCGCTCTAGACGCCCCGGCTGCCGGAGCTCCGCTACCGGGAGCTCGTCAACCTGCTCCATCACTTCGGCACCGACCTCCGTGGCGAGGGTTCGCCAATGCTGCTCGTGACGAACCACGCCGGAAGGCGTACGGGCGCGCACTGCCACCCCGGCGGCGTGTTCTGGCCGGAGGCGCTCGCCCGCGTGCTCCGGGACCTGGACGTTCCGCGTGACGAGTTCCTCGACTGGTACCGATCCGGTCGTCGCCGCACGCGGCGTTGAGGCCCTAGTCGACGCGCCGCCGAAGAGCCTCATCGCGCATGGCTCCGCGCGACCTGCTCCGTGAGGCGGCCGACGATGATCGAGCGATCCGCGTGCTCCGCGCCCGGGATGGCGAGCTCCTCCGCGATCGCCGGATAGAGGCGCGGTCCCGCGACGTAGCGCCGGCCGCGCGTCCGCCCCTGCGCGACGAGGAGCCCGGCGGCGCGCAGGCCGTTGAAATCGGAGGTTGCAGAGGTGTCACCCACGTCGGTCACCGCACGGTAGTACGAGCGCGTGATCTCCCGAGCGTTGTAGGCATCCCAGAGCGCGAACGCGGCGCGATCGGGCAATCCGGCACGCTCGCACGCGCGGCCGAGCGCGTCCCACACCCGCCGATTCGTCTCCTCGGAGAGCGCGAGCGCCCGCACCTGGCTCCGCTGCGCCTCGAGATGGGCGCGGATGAAGGGAGTCACGTCGGCGCGCCGGTCGAAGCGGCTGCCGAGACAGGCGAAGGCGTGATCGTACGCCTGCCGGTGCCGGCCCCACCACTCCTCGAGCGAGCAGAGCTCGGGACGCCGGAAGCCTCCGCGATACATCGCGAGCGCGGCGAGGACGCGTGCGGTGCGCCCGTTGCCGTCCTTGAACGGATGCACCGCCGCGACCGCGACGTGCACCCAGGCCGCACGCACCGCCGGGTGGTCGTCGAAGGCGTTCATCCGCTCGCAGACCTCGGCGACGAGGCGGTCGACCCCCTCCTGCGGCGGCGTGAAGACGAGCTCGCCGGTCGCGTCGCGCACGACGAACCGTTCGCCTCCGTACCGCCCGGCGCCGGGCCGGCCGGCGAGGACGCGGTGGTGGATCGCCTTGACGAGCTCGGGATCCCACTCGAGGACGGGATCGTCCGCGCGGCTCTGGACGTAGACCATCGCCTCCCGGTAGCCGCGCACGAGATCGGCGTCGTCGGGCGCCACGCTCGCGGGCGGATCGCCGGCGAGGATGTGGCGTACCTGCTCGAGGGTGACGGGCACGCCCTCCATCGCGACGGAGGCCTGGACGGACGCGGCCTCGAGGTCGCGCCGCAGCTGCCCTTCCCAGGCGATGACGAGCGGCCCGCGCGCGTCCAGCCGCCCTCGGAGCTCGTCGAGCTCGGCCGCGAGAGGTCGGAGGCCCTTCGCCTCGAAGGGGAGCAGCGCGGCCATCGCCGAATGATACCACCATTCTGCCGGTGGAATGGCATAATCATTCCGTGCAGCCCGCCACGCCGCGGTCCTTCCGCACGCCGGCCGCCTTTCGCCGTTGGCTCGAGGCGAACCATGCCCGGCGGAGCGAGCTCCTCGTGGCCTTCCCGAAGAAGGGCTCGGGCAAGAAGGGGATCGGGTACCTCGAAGCGCTCGACGAGGCGCTCTGTTTCGGCTGGATCGACGGGATCCTCAGCCCGGTGGACGAAGCGTTCTACGCGGTGCGCTTCACGCCGCGCCGGCCGCGGAGCGGTTGGAGCCCCGGCAACGTCAAGCGCGTCGGCGACCTCCAGAAGGCGGGCCGGATGGCGCCAGCGGGCGTCGCCGCGTTCGCGAAGCGCGATCCGGCCCGTTCGGCCCTCTACGCGCAAGCGAGGACGGCCATGCTCTCCCCCGCCTACGCGAGGCGCCTCGCCGCGACGCCGAAGGCGCGCGCCTTCTTCGACGCGCAGCCGCCGGGCTACCGGCGGACGGCGGCGTTCTGGGTCATGAGCGCGGTGAAGGAGGAGACGCGCGAGCGGCGCCTCGCGACGCTCATCACCGACTCCGCCGCCAGACGCCGGATCGCGCCGCTCGCGCCCCGGCCACCACGGTCAGGTCACTGACCTCGCGCTTCCCAGCTGACCACGCCGAGGCGCGGCGTGGGCGCCGGCGGACGGGACTCCGCCAGCAGCTCCAGCAGCGCCCGGTCCTTCGCGCTGCCCTCGCGCACCCAGAGCTGGCGGCGGGCGCGCGCGAGCACCATCGCCGGGTCCGGCACCTGGCGCGGGCGCTCCAGCAGACGCACCTCGCAGAGCCGCCCGCGCGCGAGCTGGAGCGCGAGGAATTCCGGGAGCGCGGGAAGCATCTCGCGCGGCTCGCCGTGGACGCGAGGCCAGAGCGCGTCCACCTCGTGGGGCGGCGGCACCTCGAGGAGCACCACGACGCACAGGCGCCGTGCCGCGCGCTCCATCGCCTCGACGAAGCCTCCGATGTCCTCGATGTCGTAGGCGACGTTCACCGCGAGCGCGACGTCCGCCTCGGGGACCGGCCGATCCGCCGGCGCCGCCGGCCAGCGTGCCTCGACGACCTCCACGTTCGTGAGGCCGGTCTCGACCATCCCGGCGCGGAGCAGCGCGAGCATCGCCGGCGATGGATCGAGCGCGACGACGCGCCGCGCGACGCGCGCGAGCGGCACCGCGTAACGGCCGCCGCCGGCGCCGATGTCGAGGACGACGTCCGTGGGCCGGACGAGCGTGGCGAGCGCCCGGGCGAGCGGGTCGTCGGCATCGGCCGGGTCGAAGCGGAAGGAGGTCGCGACCGGCGCGTAGAAGTCGCCGTCCCCCACCTCGCGCACGCGATCCACCTGCTCGCGGTTCGCGCGGACACGCGCCGCCCACTCGGCCAGCGCGGCATCCCGGTCTGGGCGGAGCGAATCACCCACCACGATCACGTCCACGCGGCGACGCGTGCCGCACGCCGGTCGGAGCGCAGCGCGTCGCCGTCCACGATCACTCCCACTCGATCGTCGCGGGCGGCTTCGACGAGACGTCGTAGACGACGCGGTTCACGCCGGGGACCTCGTTCACGATGCGGGCCGAGACCTTCGCGAGCAGGTCGTACGGGAGGCGGGCCCAGTCGGCGGTCATGAAGTCGTCGGTCGTGACGGCGCGGAGCGCGACCATCCGCCCGTACGTCCGGTAGTCGCCCTGCACGCCGACGCTGCGGGTGGAGGTGAGGACGGCGAAGGCCTGCGCGACCTCGCGGTAGAGCCCCGCCGCGCGGAGCTCCTCGAGGAAGATCGCGTCGGCCTCTCGGAGCATGTCGAGCGCGGGCCGGTCGATCGGGCCGAGGACGCGCACCGCGAGGCCGGGGCCGGGGAACGGGTGCCGCCAGAGGAGATCCTCGGGGAGGCCGAGCTCGGCGCCGACGCGGCGCACCTCGTCCTTGAAGAGGCGCCGGAGCGGCTCGACCACGCCGAGCGTCATGTCCTCGGGGAGCCCGCCGACGTTGTGGTGGGTCTTGATCCGCGCG
>Ga0082335_1007675_pt1 | contig 12812 bp, 16 predicted proteins | sample Subgrocontami58m_FD_72375 | JGI IMG/M metagenome (GOLD analysis project Ga0082335, IMG submission 72375) | Subsurface groundwater microbial communities from S. Glens Falls, New York, USA - GMW37 contaminated, 5.8 m (SPADES assembly) (version 2) ...
ACATAATAAAAAGGAGGGCTTACGGATTCAAAGATATTGAATATTTCAAATTGAAAATACTTCAAAGTTGCTCATAATTTAGTCCCAGTGATACACAAGCCCCAAAATTATTATAACTTTGGAAAATTTAAAGTAGTAATTTATATAAGTTATGGCGCAAAGGTTTAAGTAGAGCAGTCCTGTTCGGGTTAAAGTTTAGTGCTTAATCAACTTCTCAAATTTTATTTTGAAAAATAATTAGATATCATCTGCGATTTTCTCTTGTATCTTAATCTTAAATAAATCCCATAAAATGCTCCCACAATAAATCCGCCAAGATGTGCAGTGTTTCCTATAGGAAGCTCTACGAATAATCCGATAATAACAAGAGGAACTATTGCGATTATCGGCAAAAGCCAGAAAGGCATTTTTATAGGAATAGAAACCGCTCTGAATCCCGGGCTTATGGAAAACATTGAAAAAATTGAAATAAAAATATAAATATTGACGATTATAGAAATAAAATTCATAACTCCTTCAGCTAAAAAATTCACGAGCGCTGCCTGAATCGCAATGGCAATTATAGGCCCAGTAATAAGATAAACGCTGTTTCTTGGAGTAAGAAAACACAATACTCCGGCTAAAGCAAAAATCGCGCCAGAAGCTCCGACAGCAAAAGTTTCAGAGCTGCTGAAGATTCTAATTCCTATTTCAGAATTCCCGAATAAAAACGCCAATATAGCAAAGAACAATCCTGCAAAAATTCCGCTAATCATGTAAAGCCAGAAAAATCTTTTCCTTCCGATAATCATCTCCAAAAAGTTTCCTATAAAAAAAAGAGAGAGCATGTTAATAAAAAGATGGAAAATATTTGCATGCATAAACATGCTCGTCAGCAAAGTCCAGATATAGCCATTGTTAAAAAGATTAAAAGGTTGCAGATAAATATATTTTTCTACATGAAACAAGCCAAAGAGCAACTCAAAAATTAAAAACAAAATTATATTGGCAAAAATCAGCCATCCCGTAACATTAAGTTTAGAAAGCCAAGCCGCTAAAAAACCCTTTCTTTTTCTTCTTGAAAAATTTTCCGGGTTAGAATCTTCATGAGAAACTTTAAAATAACGGACCATTTTACTGTTTCTTTTTCTTGGTTTTTTTCTTAAAGTATTTTTTAGGTTTTTTAGACTTTTCTGCTTTTTTCAGTTTCATTCTTTTTTTCATATTTTTTCTTCTTTCAAGGCTTTTCTTGATTTTTTCATTCCTGATAGTTTTCTGAAGCTGTTTATCCATCTTCGCCTGCTCCTGGCTTACCTCACTGCAGATTGAATTGAGCTCTTTCTGAAGTTTTTCTATTTTCTTTATTATATCTTCAATCGCTGCTTTATTATCCGCAAGCCCGTAAACTTCCCCGCATTCTGTGCACGTAAAGTCAGTGTTCAATGCAGCTTCTTCATTTGCTTCTCTTCCACAAATTTTACATCGATAGTATCTTTTAGTCTGCATGTTATCCAGCTGTTTTCTCATGCCAACTATCTCGGTATTTAGAGTTTGTTCAAGAACTTCCAGAGATTTTAAAATATTAAAGGTCCAGAAATAGATATACCAACCTTTTCGCTTGTCTTTTTTCCTTATAGAGCTTAAAATTCCTAAATGTGATAACCTATAAAGCAAATTTCTTGTCTGATTAATTGTTAATCCTAATTTTTTGGCGATAAGAAACTCGTTTATGTTCTTCTTATTGTAAAGCAAATCTACAATTCTTACAGCATCAAGTCCAGCTGTATTCTCAACTACTTTTTTCAGAAAATTTATCTGCATATTAAATCAATAAAATTTAAGTTTTTAAATCCTTCCTACCCCCAGTATAGCCGTCTGTTGTAACTATCTTAATCTGCTCTCCAGATTTATTTTTTACATTAGATAAAACTTTCTTAATATTCTTTTGACTTCTAAACTTGAAATAAGAAGAGCCAAGTAAAAATCTGTTTTTAACATCAATAGCATTAATCAACCAATTTTTATCTATTCCTAATTTCCTCTTATGGCTCTTTCGCCTGTGAAACTCCATCTCGTCAACCTCCATGTAACTGCCTGTTTGAACTTTCAAGTTATCAGTAAAATTAGATATTTTCAAAGCATACTTTTTAACCCACCTGTAAATAGAAACATTAGAACTATTATGAGGAAAGAACGCTTGAAAATGATTTTGAACTCCTCTTGTGCTTAAGCCTCTGTTGAACAAATCAAAGGCACAGGTTATTTTTTGCGGAGAATTACGCATATGAAAGAAACCATCATTTTTTACAAATCCTAATCCGCAAGACTTACAAGAGAATCTTTGAATCTTACCTCTATTTTCGGTTTTTCTAAAACCTCGCTTTATGATTTCTTTGTTCTTGCACCTTGGACATATTACTTCTTGCTCGTTTATCATTTTGGTCAGTCCGCATAGTTATAATGCGATAGTTATAGTAATCTCTATAACTATATAAACCTTTCCATTATATATAGAGTTTGTTATAATTATAGAAAGATTTATAAACTTGAGACTATAACTACTATTATGCAAGATAATGATTCTTTAAAAGATGTATGGGAATTATATGGAGTTAAAGAAAATCCATTTTCAATATCCCCTATTTTGGTAGCTGGAGGGTCAATACCTATAGATTCCTTCGTAGGTCGTGGAGAATATATAAAAAGATTAAGCAAAATAATTGGTTCAAAGGGCGGTTCAAGAACTTTTGTCTATGGCGATATAGGCATAGGTAAGACTTCTTTCGTCAATGTAGTTAGAAGTTCAGCATTTGAAAAAGGCTTTTTTACACATTTTAAGGAAATAACTACTCAAGATAAATGGAGTCCTGATGAGTTTATATTAAATACACTCTCTGCAATATATTCTACATTAAAGTTACTTAAGGAAAGACCATTATCCGATAGTCTATATAACAGACTTGAGAGTTTGTTTGGTATTGGGAATAGAACCATTAATGCAGGTATTTCGGTAGCGGGTTTTGGTGGAAATTACGGAGAAGAATTAAATACGGATAGATTAACTTCTTACAGCTTACAAGATTTTTTTACAGAAATAGTAGAAGAAATAAATAAAAAAACTGGGAAAGAAGTAATAATTCATTATAATAACTTAGAATTAGTTTCTGAAAAGAAAATTCGATACTTATTTGATAATCTAAGAGATTTCTTTCAGACAAAAGGAGTTCATTTTATATTTATCGGGAACTTAACAGCATTTTCTATATTACAAAGCGTTCCAAGATTTTCTTCTATATTAAGCGATACACCTTTTCATATAGAAATATTAACTTTTGAAGAGGTTAAAGAGCTACTTAGAAAGAGATTTGATAGTTTAAGAATATCTAAAGAATATAACGTAATCTATCCTTATACTGAAGATTGCTTATTAACGCTTTATGATTTAATGCAGGGAAACATAAGAGAAATATTAAATAGTTTATCTACGGCGGTATTTTATGCTACATTAGAAAGACCAATAACCTTAGATAGAAATAAACTTTCTAAAACTCTAAAAGACATATTGGAAAAAAGGTATCTTTGTGGTCTAACTGCAAAACCGAAAGAGGTATTATTAGAAATAGTAAAACATGATGAAATTACTAATAAGGCATTAGCTGATAAATTAGATATACCTCGTTCTAATATCTCTACATATATAAAAGATTTAGAAAGTTCTGGTTGCGTTTATTTAAGAAGAAAAAATGGAAAAGATAAGTTTTGGAAAGCAGATGCTAAAATAAAATGGTTTTTATTAAAGGAAAACCCACAACAATCATTACCTCTGTAATTGGCTATATTTACCCAAATCTTCTTATATTTCTTTTAATTATCTATTTTTATAATTTAAAGACTTCCACGTCCCTTTAAGTTAACAGATAAGCTTTAAAGCAAGATTTAAAAACACTAAATTCGTAGGCTAACTAATAAAAAGAGGAAAAACAATGGGTTTCTTTAAAAAAAGTGTTGAAGAGAGAAAGGTGGAACTTCCGCCACTGCCAAGCGCAGATGAGCCAAAACTGCCAGATCTTCCTCCATTACCTTCGATTAATAAAAATCTAAGCGCTTCTCTTCCTTCTCTGCCAGATACTCCAAACAGTGATTCTTTTGAACTGCACGCCATTAAAAGCAATATAATGGGCGAGCCAGAAGAAAAAATGAGAAGGACCATTGAACTAGACGATATTCCGACCCGCTCCACTATCGCGAGAAAGATGGAAATTAAAAAAGAGCCTGTTTTTGTAAAGCTTGATAAATTCAAAGATTCCATAGCCAAATTTGAAGAAATTAGGGCAAAAGTTAGTGAAATTGATTCTTCGTTAAGAAAAATAAAAGAAGTGCGCGATAGAGAAGACCAGGAATTAAAAGCCTGGGAGCAAAAAGTTCAGCTGATAAAAGAAAAAGTAGACGGCATAGATAGCTCTCTGTTCAGCAGGATATAGGAGGCAAATAATGGGAGAAAGCCTTCATGTTATGATAGAACACGACGATGCTATTAAAGCAAAAAAAGATATTCTGTTAATTGAAAAAGATCTTCTTGAAACTATAAAGTGCACACGCTCCTACAATTCTTTGAGAAAACAGGAGCTCGTTCTTAAAGAAAAAATAAGGAAAAATATTACTATTCTAAACACATTGATTCACGGCATAGAATATAATCTTCCAAAAGACACAGTTAACTATCACGAAGAACAAGGCAAGAAAACAAAAGAAATCGTCAGAGAAGTCGTTAAAATACAGAAAAAATCAAGTGTTCATGAAAACAAGAAATCTGAAATAGAGCAGCAGATTGAGGATATAAGAGAAAAGCTGGCAAGGCTTGGCTAGTCAATTAAGTTAGTCATTAAAGAATAATAATGCTTCTTGAACAAACCCTGCAATTAAAATAACTTCATCTCAAGGTTCTTTTGACATTAATAAATATAAGTAGTTTTTTAAATCCCATTAATCTACTGGTTCTATGGCAACTAATTCAATAAAAACTCGTGAAGAGTTAATAAAAAAGTACATAGATTTTTTTAAATCAAAAAATCATAAAGAAATTCCTGGAGCAAGTCTTGTTCCTACTAATGACCCAACTGTTCTTTTTACAACAGCAGGTATGCATCCCCTAGTACCCTTTCTTCTCGGACAGCCTCACCCCCTAGGAAAACGCTTAGTTAATGTACAAAAGTGCATTCGCACAGGCGATATAGATGAAGTAGGAGATGCTTTTCATCATACTTTTTTTGAAATGCTTGGAAATTGGAGTTTAGGCGATTATTTCAAGAACGAGGCTATCCAGTTTAGTTTTGAATTTCTAACTAAAAATCTCAAGATTCCCGTCAGCAAATTAGCAGTCACCTGCTTTGCAGGAGATAAAGATGCACCGAAAGATGATGAAGCTGCAAAAATCTGGCAAGATCTGGGAATTTCAGAAGATAGGATTTTCTTTTTGTCAAAAAAGGATAATTGGTGGGGTCCTGCAGGCAATACAGGTCCCTGCGGCCCAGATACCGAGATGTTCTATTGGGTAGATAAAGGTAAGCCAGAGCCTCTGACTACCGGAGACAACAAAATCAAATGGGTAGAAATTTGGAATGATGTTTTCATGCAATATGTAAAAGATGAAAAAGGAAACTATAATTCGGCAAAACAAAAAAATGTTGATACTGGGATGGGTGTTGAAAGAACTCTTGCAGTATTGAATGGTTATGATGACAATTATTTAACACCCGTCTGGCAGCCAATAATAAAAGAAATAGAAAAAATTTCGGAGAAAAAATATGGAAAAAATTCTGAAGATACAAGAGCAATGAGGATAATAGCAGATCACATAAAAGCAAGTGTTTTTATTATTGCTGATGGAGTGATTCCTTCGAATGTTGAAAGAGGCTATGTTCTTAGAAGATTGATAAGAAGAGCAGTAAGATATGGCAAACTTGTCGAAATAAACGGAAATTTCACAGCTAAACTTGTTGACGCGGTTATAGAAATTTATCCAAATTACCCAGAACTAAAGAAAAATAGAAATCAGATTATAACCGAATTAAATCAGGAAGAAAATCGATTTAGAGACACACTTGAACAAGGTATGAAAGAATTTGAAAAACTCACCAGAGAAACAAAAAAAATAATCTCCGGAAAAAATGCTTTCTTATTATACCAAAGTTATGGCTTCCCCCTAGAGATGACTCAAGAGTTAGCAAAAGAAAAAAAATTAGAGGTAAATATAATAGAATTTGAAGAAGAAAATGCAAAGCATCAACAATTAAGTAGAACAGCAAGCGCAGGAGTGTTTAAATCAGGATTAGCAGATAACAGCGAAGCAACAACAAAGCTTCATACAACAACCCATCTCCTTCTAGCAGCTTTAAGGCAGGTTTTAGGCGAGCATGTAGAACAGAGAGGAAGCAATATCACAGCAGAAAGAATAAGATTCGATTTCAATCACAAAGAAAAGTTAACTCCTAAACAACTAAAAGAAATAGAAAAAATAGTTAACGACAATATCAAAAAGAAACTCGCAGTCAAGCGTGAAGAAATGTCAGTAGCCGAAGCAAAAAAACATGGCGCGATGGGAATTTTTGATGAAAAATACGGCGAGAAAGTTTCTGTTTATACTATTTGCGACTTAAAATCCCATGTTAGCAAAGAAATCTGCACAGGCCCGCACGTAACTAATACTAGCGAACTAGGAAAATTTAAAATTCTAAAGGAAGAATCCTCAGCTTCAGGTATTAGGCGTATCAAAGCGATATTAGAGTAGAAGCTGAGCGCAACAGGCAAGCATTTGAACTTCCAGAAAATTCATAAGAATTTTAGGACCCAAAAAATCATCGATTTTTGCGGTTAGCAGAATCGAATAATGGCTCAAAAGAGAAGTGCGAGAAAATAAAACTTAACTTGCTTCTTTAATTAGATTAATGCTGGTTACCAAAGCCCATACCCAAACGCCAATTAATAGGGGTATTCCTATTAAAACGAACATTAATGGAATTGATATTATTGCCAGTACGAGCTGCGTTATTCCAGGATTTTTTCTTCCAGCAATCAAAGTTCCTAGTCCGGGAATAATAAGAATATTAAGCAACAATGCGGCTATAACCATGCCCTGACTTATTTTTTCTTTAGCCATATTTATTTTTTCAGCCTCCTTTCAACTATAGTCAAGGACATATTAAATTGAGCAGTTTATGCCTTGACTAGATAGGAAAAGAACAAAGATTTGCTCAGTTTATTTGTTCTTTTACTATAACAAAAATTAAAAGCTATCTAACTATATAAACTATCCTCTAAAACAACAATGCATAAAAACCTTGCACTATTCATTAAAATAATGTTAGAACGAATAAAACTAAAGACGAAACCGCCTACTTTAGATGAAATGCTAACAAACAAAAAATTAGTTAAAGGAGCAGATTCTATTTGGAGAAGCGAAGACAAGCATATTGAAGTTCGCGGGGAAGATACTATTTTTTTCTATGAAAAATACTATTTATTAAGAATTGGGGACAGCATAAAATTTAATGATGATAAAGATAAAATCAGGGTTGCACAATTAGCTGATGAATTAAGAATTCTTTATGATAAATATGTTTATCACTCGACATAAATCCAGAGTCTATCTGCTATTTTATCAAAATAGCTTCTTTGAAATCTTTAAAATGATTATCAATAGTTACTAATCTGCAAAGAAAGTTTTGAGCACTAACAATCATAAAAGCATCTGCTAGACTAAATCCTGGATTTTGTTTTTTAAAATCAGCATGCAACAAACCGGCATCTTTAGCTATTTTTGGAGTTATTTGCAAGACTTTGCTATTCTTAATAATTGAATTGTATGCTAATTCCACATTGTTTTTATTTCTCTTTACATAGCTAATTACCTCTGCAATATTCAATGATAAAACTAAAATTTCATTATCTCCTTCTAAAAGCTTATTAATCTCTTCGCCCTGCCCACTTCCATTTAGATACTCAATCCAGGCAGAACTATCTATCAAATATCTCATATTCTATCTTCCATTCTATCCTCTTTTTTGAAAGAACCTATTCCTTTTAATGCCCCAAAATAATTTTTTCGTAATTTCCTTACCTCTAATTCTACTACTTCATCTTCTTGTATTTGTTCATTTTGAACAATATTAGCAGGTATGGTAACTACTATTGAACCGCCTATTCTTCTTGTTTTTGCCAACGTTTTTAATTCCATTTTAGGATAATAAGTTATACATTTAGTTATATAATATATAACATAGAATTATATTTATAAACCTTTCGGTTTCTCACTCAACATAAATTCCGGGCTTTCCTGGCTTAGTCTTACTTGCCTTCGCCTGAGGGTCATATTTCGCTTTATCATTTACAGCAAAAACTTTTACTTCTTTTCCAACTCGTTTTGCAATCGCTTCTTCATCGTAACTCGCTAGTTCATTAGGAATAACATACAAGTAAATTTTCTCGCCTTCTTTCCCTGTTTTTTCTTTTATAATCTTAAGAACATTTAATATATCTGAAACAGTTTTATCTACATTTTTCTCGGCTAACTCGAGTTTTTCATCAATCTTCTTTTCATCAGCAATCGGCCATGATTCTAAAGAAAGGAAAGTTTTATTTCCAATTTCATGCCATAATTCTTCTGTTATATGCGGGCAGAATGGATGCAACAGTTTAAGAATAACCTCATAATTTTCCTTTTTAATATCATCAGCAAAAGAATCTACGCATTCAACAGCGGAAATTATTGCTTTGGGATAATCAAAAATTTCTATGCTAGAGCCAACTAGTTTTATTGCTTTGTTTATTTTATGCTCTTGTATCGGTGTTGTTTTATTAGTTATTTTATCTTTTAATCTTATAAGTCGGTTTATAATTCTAAAACTACCTTCAACTCCTTCATCGCTCCACTCCATCTGCTTATCTGGAGAAGAAACAAACATCAAAAATAATCTAGCAGTGTCTATCCCATATTTGTCAGAGATATTTGTTTGAAAGACAACGTTTCCCTTTGATTTGGACATTTTTGCTCCATCTTTGTAAACTATGCCTTGATTAAACAACTTAGTAAAAGGTTCATCAAATTGAACAAAACCCAAGTCTTTCAAAACTTTAACAAAAAATCTTGCGTACATTAAATGCATTACTGCATGTTCTGCGCCGCCAATATACTGATCGACAGGCATCCAATACTCTGTCTTTTTCTTATCAAAAGCTTCCTTCAAATTCTTGGAATCGCAGTATCTTAAAAAATACCAAGAAGAATCTACGAAACCACCCATAGTATCTGTTTCTCTTCTTCCTTTTCCATCGCACTTGGGACACTTGAGATTAACAAAATCTTTATTTGTTGCAAGAGGATTTCCTGCAACTTTAAAATCAACTTTTTCAGGCAATAATACTGGTAAGTCTTTCTCGGGAACAGGAACAACTCCGCATTTATCGCAATAAACAACAGGTATTGGCGTCCCCCAATATCTCTGTCTTGAAATCATCCAATCACGAATCTTATAGTTAGTAACTCTCTTCCCCATTTTATTTTTCTCAAGCCATTCAGCCATTTTAGGAAGAGCTTCCATATTATTCATTCCTGAAAATTTTCCTGAATTAAATAAAATTCCATTATCAACAAAAGCATCATCAAAATTCTTAGGGTCTATTGGTTTTCCATCTTTGCTTATTACAAATTTAAGCGGAATTTTATACTTTCTAGCAAATCTAAAATCTCTTTTATCATGAGCATCACACATAACAACTCCGGTTCCGTACATAACCGCAAAATTAGATACATAAATAGGTATTTTTTCTTTTGTAGTAGGATTTATAGCATATTTTCCTATAAAAATTCCTTCTTTTTCCTTGTCTTCATTAATTCTATCTTCTATTTTTTCCTTCATAATCTTTTTAACAAATTCCCTGACAGATTTCTCATACTTTGTTCCTTTTACAAGTTCGTCTACAAGAGGGCTTTCAGGAGCAACAGCTACAAAGGTTACTGAAAAAATAGTATCACCTCTAGTTGTAAAAGCAGATAATACTTCCTTGGAATTTTCTATTGGAAAAAATATATTCACTCCTTCGCTTTTTCCAATCCAATTTTCCTGCATAATCTTTATTTTATTCGGCCACTGAACTTTTTTCAAATCTTCCAAAAGTCTGTCTGCATAGGCTGTTATTTTAAAAAACCACTGTTCCATATCTTTCTGAATAACTTCTTCACCGCATCTCCAACACTTTCCGCCCTCTGCTTCTTCATTAGCAAGAACAGATTGACATTTGTCACACCAATTAACAGGTGCTTTTTTTCTATAAGCTAACCCTTTCTCAAGTAATTTCAAAAAGAAATATTGATTCCAACGATAATATCGAGGTTCGTGACTAGCAATAACTCTGCTCCAATCATAACTATTTCCAGAAGCTTTCTGATATTCCATTATTTTTTTAATAGAATTTTCAGTGTACTGTTTTGGATGTATACCTTCCTTTTTAGCAGCAGATTCAGCAGGCAATCCGAAACTATCATAACCCATAGGGTAAAGAACATTAAACCCACTCATTCTTTTGAAACGCGCATAAACATCGCCTATTGTAAAATTTCTCACATGCCCCATATGCAAAAAACTTGCCGAGGGATAAGGATACATCTCAAGAACATAGCACTTTTTTTTCTTCGAGTTTTCCTCCACAAAAAATATCTTCTTCTCTTCCCACTCTTTCTGCCACTTTTTTTCTATCGCATTGAAATTAATTTTTTCTTCTTCCTTATATTCAATTTTAGTCTTCTTTTCAGAAGGTTTTTCTGCTTTAGGAATTTTGGTAGATTTCTTAGGTTCTTTAACCTCGGCGGGTATTTTCTCTATAGAAACGTCTAGCTTTTTCAATTCTTTTCCCAAATCTGCTTTTCCTTCTTTCTTAATCATACCTGATGTTTGTTTTTCTGATTTAAAAACTATTCTAATCAGCCACAAGCAATTTCCGCGAAAGCCTGCCTCATCTTATCTTTTAACAATATTGCTGGATGTCTCGGGCTTTCTGCTTTGAAATCACTGCAAAAGTCATCAAATCTCTCAAGAGGTACAGGTATAGAATCTATGATTCTTATAAGGCTGTCCAAGCAGGGCTTGCACGAGAATAATTCAAAGGAATATTTGCATCTAGCCTTTTCCTTGCCATCTCGCTCAAGAACCATCTCAGCCTCATAATGGCAATTATTCTCCGCCTTTCTAATATAAGCTATTCTGATGTTATCCATATTAGCAATTAAGAAAACCTCCTTACATCTTCAATTTCTATGAAATTGAACGAGCTGGAAAATCCTTGATTTTCCAGATAGAAAAAATCTTTACCCAAATCGCCGAAGGCGCTTCGTAGATTTTTTCCTTCCAAAATACTATAATTATGTTTTAGTTTAATCATCTTAATCTCCAAGAATTTTATAGAAAAATTAAAATGACTCTTATAAAAGAGTCATGACTAGCACTAATACGAGTGTTAAACTCATGGTTGCTAGTTTATTTTCCATATAAACTCGACAAGGAGTAAGTTTAAATAGTTTTCGAATTCGAAAAAATCAGAAATTCTTTATGTAGGCAAAGCAGGTGGTTGAGGTATTGAGCCTCCACCAATTCCAGCAGGTAAACTTCCGCCAGAAAGCCAAAACAAAATTCCTACTCCAGCAGCTACAAGAATAAGGATTATTAAAATCCAAAGCCATGCACTCATCCCTTTTTTGTTTTTTGTCATTTTTATTATTAAATACATGCCCCGTTCTGGCATCCACTTGAACAATTGTATTTAATTTCTTTTAATATATTGTTCTCGCAATATAATTCTGTCAAAGTATTTGTTGGGGTAACAATTCCATTAGCTAAATAACTCCCACATCCATCGCTGGCTGTGCCTGAATCTCCTTCAGAAGTTGTTCCAGAAGCGGTGCCTTGAATATAATAGTTTAATCCGCCATCTGAATCTGTGCACTGAGCAGTATTAGGTATTGCAGGCGGGGGAGTTATTATCCCATCTGCGGAAGTTCCTAATTTACATTCTGAAGTAAATTTAATAACAAATCCTAAACCAACAAAGTCTCTGTTAAACTTTCCATCTGAAGGTATTTGCTCCCAACGACCTCCGCCAGAAATTTCAGGAGTGTCCCACATATAAGCCTTCTCTATATTGCAAGTTCCTTTTATTTCATCTAAAGACTTACCTACCATTTCATTACTAATAGAAATAAAATTCCATCCAGCAGGCCAAGTAAATTGAAAGTTACCAGTTAAACTTTCTGTCTGGTAAGATATGCTTTCTCCCCCCTTAGAAGAATAAACCCACATCGGAAGTTGTAAAATTGAAGGAGGTAATGCATCAAGAGAAGTTCTTTCAGGATTTGGATATACTCTAACATATTCTTTATTTATTGGATTGAAAGCAAAAATTGCTTTAACATATCCTTGAGAATTAACTCTGCCTTGCGTTCCAGCTACAATAAAAGAAGGGTCTGCAAGTCCCTGAATTAAATTCCATCCTTTTATTAGATTTAGAGATTTTTCCTCAACTTGTGTATCTGTTGTTGTAAATCCCCATTTTAATTCAGAAGCAGAAACAAAAATCGCCAAACCTAACAAAGTTAGTAAAGCAATCGACAATATTATTTTTTTATTCATATTTTTATAACGCCCCCCCCCCTTTAAATACTTTTGGAACAACTGCACTACTGGGACAAGATTTAAAGGCTAAATAGCACTTTTCCCGTCATGGAAAAGGGAAAAGCGGTGCTTAGAGACTTGTATAATTTTGAAGGGTTTTCTTTTAGAGATATA
>Ga0082335_1007676_pt1 | contig 12808 bp, 19 predicted proteins | sample Subgrocontami58m_FD_72375 | JGI IMG/M metagenome (GOLD analysis project Ga0082335, IMG submission 72375) | Subsurface groundwater microbial communities from S. Glens Falls, New York, USA - GMW37 contaminated, 5.8 m (SPADES assembly) (version 2) ...
CCTCGATGACCTCGACGTCGAAGGTCAGCCGATCCCCCTCGAGCTTGGGCGACTTCAGCACCATGACGGCATCGACCACATCGCCCTTGGTCTTGTTCAGCACCGACACCGTGGCGTTGGGCGGGTTCTTGGCGAAGCTGTCAGGCGTGGAGGAACTCCACTCCTCGAGCAGATGCGCGGTGAGCGCGTGACCGGCCGATCGGATCGGCCGGTCGGCGAAGACGATGGCATTCGGTGCGATGCCTTCGAGGACGAGCTTCTGCCCCGCGAGCTTGGCGCCGCGGGCGTTGAGCACGATCATCGACGGGACGATCTGCGGCTGCTGTGGCTTGCCGACCGTCTTGGCGGGGAGCGGTGGACTCTGCGGCGCACCGGCGGTCTGCGCGCCGGCTGCTCCCGTCAGGCCAAGGAGTGTCGATGCCGCGATGAGAGCGGCGGTGAAACGAGGCAAAGTCATCGATTGGCTCCGACGCGGATCAGTAGCAGGGCAGCAGGGGCGGTGCGCCGCAGCGCGTCGGCCCGTATCGGGGATCGAGTGACGGCGGCGGCGGCGCGCCGGCACCACCGCTGCCGCCGTACGACAGGCCGTAGCTAGGGGCCCGGGTCGGCGACGGGTTGGACCACTGACCGTTGCCGTAGGCGCTCGTGTCGTAGGGACTGCCGATGGCGGGCGCGTCCGAGACGGTCTGATTCTGGCCGAGATAGGTCAGGCCCTGGGAACCGCCGAGGCCGAACCAGATCGTGTCGATGAAGATCGAGGCCGGCCCGTCGGAATTGGCGAGGCTGCCCTCGAGGACCTGGACGTCGAAGGTGAGCTTGTCGCCGTCGAGCTTGGGTGACTTCAGGACGGCCACGATGTCGGACACGCCGGCGCCGTCCTTCTGGAACACGGATACGGTGGCATTGGGCGGATCCTTGGCGAAGCTGCCGGTCGTCCAGATATCCACCATGTCGGGCGTGAGCATATGGCCGACGCCGCGTGCCGGACGGGTGGTGAAGAAGACGGCGCTGGGCGACACGCCTTCCAGAGTGAGTTTCTGGCCCTGCAGCTTGGCGCCGCGGGCGTTCACCACGATGAGCGATGAGGAGTATTTCCGGTTGGACGGCGTGCCGATCGTCTTCTGGGCCGGTGCAGTGACGGCGTTCGGCGCGGCCTGGGGAGCGGGCGTCTGAGCCAAAGTCAGCCCAGGCGCAAGGAACGCCACAGCCAGGACGACAGATAGTCGGTGGATTTTCATTTTAGCAATTCCTCAGCTTTCCCCGAACCCCAGATATACGGGACGCGCGGGCCGGTGAGAAGGGCAGGTTGCGTTTCTATCCTCTTGGGTCCATTGACTAAATCCCCGGTGCGGCCCATTTTCCGCCCGCTTCCTTCCACAATCACTCTAGCCGGAGGCCGGATGGCCAAAGAAGATCTGATCGAGTTCAACGGCGTGGTGTCCGAGTTGCTGCCCAACGCCATGTTCCGGGTGAAGCTCGACAACGATCACACGATTCTCGCCCATACCTCGGGCAAGATGCGCAAGAACCGCATTCGCGTCCTTGCGGGCGACCGGGTCACGGTGGAGATGACGCCGTACGACCTGACCAAGGGTCGCATCACCTTCCGCTTCAAGTAGGCATTGGCCGCTTCGCCGATCCCTCCGCTCGTCCTGGCCTCCGCTTCACCGCGCCGGCTCGACCTGCTGCGACAGGTCGGACTCGAACCCGCCGAGATCGATCCCCCCGACGTCGACGAAACGCCCGCTCGGCACGAGCTGCCGCGCGCCTACGCGTTGCGGATGGCGACGTCGAAGCTCGCCGCCGTAGCGCCGCGTCATCCCGGGGCCGTGGTCGTGGCCGCCGACAGCGTCGTCGTTTGCAGCCGCCGCATTCTGCCGAAGGCTGAAGCCGAAGCCGAAGCGCGGATCTGCCTCGGCCGGCTTTCGGGCCGCCGGCACCGCGTGCTGGGCGCAGTCGCCGTGGGCTACCCCGACGGTACGGTGCGCACGCGCCTGGTCGAGACCGTCGTCCGCTTCAAGCGGCTCGAGCGGGCCGAGATCGACGACTACCTGCGATGTGGCGAATGGCGCGGCAAAGCGGGCGGTTATGCGATCCAGGGCCGCGCCGCACGCTTCATCGACTTCATCTCCGGCTCCTACAGCAACGTCGTGGGCCTGCCGCTGTTCGAGACGGTGAGGCTGTTGAAGCCGGCGCTGCCGTGAGCCTCGTCGATCGGCTGATCTGTCATGTGCTGCCGAAGGCATTCCTGATGGCGCTCACTGCCGGTGGGCGCCTGGCGGAACTGAAGGTCGTGCGCCGCGACAGGCCTTCGCGCATCGACAGTGTGTTCCTCGGGCGACTCGAGCGAGTGATGCCTGAACTGGACGCAGCCTTCGTCGACATCGGCATCGGCCACGCCGGATTCCTGCGCGCCGCCGACCGCGCCGGGATCGAGGACTGGCCGCCGCCCGGTGCTCCTCTTCTGGTCCAGGTGCGCAACGACGGCGAAGGCGAGAACGGCAAGGGGCCACGATTGTCGATGAACCTCGCCGTCACCGGGCGCTATCTCGTCTATCACCCGGTCGGCGCGGGCGTGACTTTCTCGCGCCGCATCGAAGCCGAGTCGGAGCGCGAGCGTCTGCGCGGCCATGTCGAGGATCTGCTCGAGGGCGGTATTGTGCTGCGTACCGCCGCGTCAGGCGCCTCGCTCGACGTGCTGCGCGCCGACGCGGCCGAGGTCATGGAACGCTGGGAGAAGATCCGTCGTCAGGCCTTCGACTCGCAGCCGCCTGCCGACCTCTCGGCGCGCATTCCCGGCGAGCGCGATCCGATCGCCCGCATGTTGCGCGACCACGGTGCCACCCTCGAGGAGGTGATCCTCGACGATCGCGCGATGGCGCGCCAGTTGCAGGACGAGATGGACCGGCTGGGCGAGCCGATCCGCGTGCGTTGGCACAACGGGCCGATGCCTGCCTTCGACATCGACGACGTGGCGGGCCAGATCGACACCGCACTGGCCGAGCGCATCGTGCTTGAAAGCGGTATCGAGCTGCTGTTCGAACCCGGCGAGACGCTGTGCGCCATCGATGTCGACAGTGCCACCGCCGCCGGCCGCCAGGGCCGCGCGCCGCGCCGGCCGATCGAGGTCAATCTCGAGGCGGCGCCGGCGATCGCCCAGCAGCTCAGGCTGCGCAATCTCGCCGGTGCGGTGGTGATCGACTTCGTCACCATGCGCAGCACCTACGATCGCGACAAGGTGCAGGCAGCACTCGCCGAGGCGCTGGCCGACGACCCCGTGCCGACCCAGCTTTACGGTTTTACGCGCCTCGGCCACTTCGAGTTGACGCGCGCGCGCCGCGGCGCGACGCTGAAAGCCCAGCTCGAGGCGCTTGAGAAGAGCGATGACTGACCGACCCACCACCCCACCGCTGCGCGCCGTCCGGATCGCGGCCAAATGTCCGATCTGCGAAAAGCCCGGCACCGTTCAGTTCAGGCCGTTCTGTTCCAAGCGCTGCGCCAATGTCGACCTCGGTCGCTGGCTGAAGGAGGGATACCGCGTCGCAACCGACGAGGCTCCGGCGGAGGATGGAGGCGAGGGCGCCGAGCCGGGGTCAACTAGACAGACGGGCTAGTGCGTCCTATAAGCCCGCCGCCAACCGATGTGGTATGCCCAGGTAGCTCAGTTGGTAGAGCATGCGACTGAAAATCGCAGTGTCGGTGGTTCGACTCCGCCCCTGGGCACCATTTCTTCCTTTTTTTACAAAGGGTTAGAAACAGTTACCGCAGAGCCCAAAAAATTTGGCACCGATTTGGCACTAAAATAAAAAACACCCAAAAATCAGCGCTCAGAACAGTCAATTAGGCTGCCACGGGAACGCGCTTCACCGATTCGACGGGCATGAGTGCAACCATTTTTAGCTGCGGCCCTTCTGCGATGTATTCGAACGAATAGCGGAGACGGCCCATGACGATCTCTTTGTCGCTGCCTGCCATCTTCTTGAATGCTTCGTTGGCTCGGCCTTCCAGCCAAGAATAAATGCCCTCCTTCATCCAATACTGATCCGGCACGATCTGGGACGCTCGGTCGACCGCAGCAGGCGACAACTTCACAGGCGCAAATAGATCCTCGATCGAGCCAGCCTCGGGTTCAGGAAGATCCTCGTACGAAACTTCCTTGCCCATCATGAGAACTTTCGGGCCGAATTTTCCACTACGCTTTTCGGGTTGCTCTTTGATTGGTTCGTCGGAAAGTCGGTGATAGGCGAAGCCAAAATTGTCTTTCTCGGCGTGGGTCAGGATGTTGAAGCCCTTAGCTCTCAGCTCACTCACGCGTCCGTTAGCCTCTGATATTAGAAGCCTCTGTTTGAAGTATCGGCCGGACACCCAAAGTCCGCTGTCATCTAAGAAGAGAAAGTCCGCTGGTATTTTGTGGCCCTCCTCTTTGATGGCCTTGAGAACATCGAGGATGCGCTCCTGTTGTGTTGGGTTCGGATTGTGGCTCATGCAAGTTTACAAACGCACGTTTGGGCCAACTTCTTGACGTAGACAAAACCACGCCCCTTACATTTCCGGCAGTTCGGCTTCGGAGGTACGCCAAAGCCGTCCTTGTGTTTCTTGGCCGCCGCCTCGCTCGCATATTTGGCAATTTCTTTGACACGACGCTTCCCAAGTTTCTTGTTCCTAATGCGCACCATTTCCTGCGCTGCCTTGTTCTTCATGCTCCAATCGTAACACCTGCTTTGCCCTTCCATGCGCAAGGGTGTGGATACCTGGGTGTCATAAAACTGATTGGTGTTGTCGATAAGCCCCTGTGCGTCCTTGCGCTTACACCTGACCTCGGCCAGGGAAATAGTATTCCAGCCACAAGACGGCGAAGCCAGGCATGAAGAAAAGCCACCAGAGCAGTCCCTTGGATTCAGGGTGCTCTTGATGCTGATCTTCGTCGAGCCTGCGAGGCATTGCGACCCCTAGTAATCCCGGGCGTCGAAGTTGAAGGTGAACGTTTTCCAGTTGTTGAACTTCTCCGGCGAGAGCGGCCACGGTTGGCAGCGCGGGTTCATGATTGCGCGATGTACCGCATCCGCGGCGGCGCGATAGACGGGGTCGCTGTCGTAGCGCCCGGGATCGCGCAGTTCCGCTTTCACCGGCGTGCCGTTCTGGCGCATCTCGACAACGAGCGTGATGATCATTGCCTGGTCTCGCGCCCCGCCCTGGGTCCAGCACGGCCTGATCTTCTGTCGCACGCCTTCGATCTCGCTCGCCGTGACGACCGCGGCGAGGTTTGGTGCGTTTGGCGCTGGGCGCACGACTTCTTTGCTCGTGGCGGTGGCGTCTTGTTGTTGACCCTTGCTGGCAAGTGCGGGGGCCGCGGTGCTGGGATGGATTCGCTTCCCCTGATCCCATTGGCTTGGTTCCTCCTCACCAGAAGGCCCGATGATCAAACCATAGCCATGGCGCTGCCCATTTCTATACTGGCCAACATAGATCACACGACCATCGAGAGCCTCCGAACCCAGACCATCTAGCTCACCTCTCTTGAATTCTCCGGTTCTTGTCTCAAAAGGAGGCGCTAGCGTTTGGCGAAGGCCAAGCCCTTCGGCTAGCCCTTCCCTGAACTCACCCGATCTGCGTGCGGTATTACGGCGCTCAATTACTCCCAGGCCGGTAGCCTGCCCGTCCAGAAATTGACCAGAATAGATGATGTCGTCCGGTAGCTGAGCTGCGCCCAACCCGCCGAGCCGATCTCCTATCCACTCACCCATATGCCTTTGGCCATTGGGCATGTCGCTGATCCCAAGGCCATGCCGTAAGTTGCCTTTCGTTTGGCCCACGTAGATCGTACCGTCGCCGTAAGCTATGCGCCTTGTGCCCTCTATGCTGGGGCTGCCTGCCTCCTTCGCGACTTGCAAGCCTTCTTTGGAAATAGTGGTCGCGTGCCCTGAAAACATTTTCGCTCGCTCGACCACTATCCTTGCCGCGCGGCCAGCGGAAAATGCCTCCTCCCTTAGCTTTACCTCGACCGATGTTGGTGCCCTGGTTGTTGGCTGAATAGCTTGTTGGGCGGCTGTGTTTCCGACAGCCTCAGTCTTGCAAGAATGGTACTGACGCCGAACCGCGTCGACTGAGCTGCCGCGAGCATCAGAAGTGCCACGTCTGATGCCATCGTCGAGAGCCTTTGCAGCGTCGTCGCCAAATTCAGTGCCAAAGCCATTGACGGCCCCTTGCAACGCTAGAGCAACCATGGCCTGCCGATTCATGGACGCCTTGGTTCTTTGTAGCTCGATAATGAACTGCCGGGCCTCTTGCGACGTGGCAGTAACCTTCAGTTCCAGGATTTCAGCGGCATCGCCGTTGGCGTCGAAGTAACCTACGCAATAGCCTCGCTCGGTTATCATCTTGAGTGCTGAGGCCCGCTCCTGGCGAAGACTGGGCTGCTGGGCCATCGCTGCGCCGACCGGTAGCCATAAGGCGCTGAAAGATATAGCGGCGATAGCAATGATACGGAGGGTTCTTGGACGCCTAAAACGCCTCGACTGACGACCTGCCTGGGTCGATTGGCCGTCAAACCACTTCAAGTGGTGCATCCGGTCGCTCACGGAACGATGTGTCACCTATTTCTAGCATATCAATACATGGTTTAAAAGTACTACAAATGTTCGCTTCCGGGTATGAATGCCCGCGAGCGAGTTGGCCGAAACATTCGACGATTGCGAGTCGCAGCCGGGATTACCCAAGAGATGCTAGCCGTAGATGCAAAGCTTGAAGCCGCGCACGTGAGCCGCATTGAGCGCGGCCTTGGCAACCCGACCCTTGATGTGTTGGCACGTATCGCCAAGGCTCTCGATGTCGAGGTTGAGGCCTTGATCGCGCGTGTTGAGTCAGGGCGTGGCACGTTGCCAAATCTCAAGCGTGGTCGAAAGCGCAAGCAGCCTTAGATGGCTCTAGGACCCGTCTGGGCGTTCTTGCGTCCCATGCTCTATTGGGGCCTTGCTTGGGTAGCCTTCACGACTGAGGCTGGAGGGCAGACAACTGCAGATCGGACGACCATCACCGATGGCGACACGCTGAAGGTTGGAAGCACGATCTATCGCCTATGGGGCATCGACGCACCAGAAGCCAAGCAGAATTGCCCAGATGGCTGGCCTGCCGGACACATGGCGACGACCATGCGCACGCTCCCGGCTCACCGCGGGAAGAGAGCCGCCGAACTGCATGACATCCTCCATCGCGCTACATCTGGGCGAGAACGGGGACGCTACGGACAAAAGCAACGTGAGTGGCGGACTGTCTTCATGTCTGCAAGCAATGAGTCGGTGTCGGCGATATTTAGAGAGGGGGCTATCGGCTTCGATGGTGCGACGGCAGTCCGCTGCATCGAGATCCCCTGCTTCAATAGGTACGGGGCCTTCCACCGAGTGCCTAAAGGGACAAGTGCGAAGCGGTTCGTGGACGGAATGGTCGAGCAAGCGAGTAGCTTGCCGGGGCAAATCGGAGACATGTTCATCCAGAGGCTTGTGGTAGACCGAGCGAAGGATGAGGCCGCACTCCGCGCCACACTGAAGGCATGGATTGCCAAGTTCGAAAAAGCGGTAGGCGCACAATTTCTTGGTAACGAGCTGGGAAGAGTAGTACCCAAGTTTGGGCTCGTCTACGCGGCTGGCCGTCTTGCCCAGCGCTATGGCGTATTGCCTTGGAGTCCGAAGCGTATATTGCGAACGGTCATCAAGGTCTTCAATCAGTCTCGGGCCCATCAAGCGGAAAGCGGCGGCGGAGACCCTAAGGGTAGGATTATAGAGTTCATCACGAAGCACGGCCCAGGCTTGCCGAAGATTCGCGAGGGTCGCCCGGCAAAATCGTCGGCGAAGCTCTTACGGGGGCCTGGTGTTTTCTATCGGCGCAAGGATGGCATTGTTGAATACTGTTTCCTCCCTCAACAGCTGGCGCGCATCCTTGGTGGGGCAGGCAGCTTGAAGGCTGCGCAGTCAGAGCTTGTTAGCTCGGGGTTGTTGAAGGTCGAGGGTGGATCCAAGCCGAGAGTACGCAGCAGGAGGCGCTTGGTGGAGGGGAGGCGTAGCAGAGTATTTTGCATCGACAGAGACGCCGTTAAGCGGCTAGCAGCCCACGCCCGCGTATCCAAAGGCTAGGATGCGATCAGCTATCGGGTAGGGCGGTCGAGGTGCAACACCTCGGGCGTGACGGGTGAACGGCCCGACGCCGGGAGCTTGTCTGGACAGACTCTGACCATATGATGGCCTCCACCTCCAACGCAGTGGAAGGTCCCCGGATGGACGACGAATACAAGATCATCAACTCCCCGCTCAGCCGGACGATCACCCGGGACGGAATGACCGTGGATGTCCAAATCTACCGGGGCGAGAACGATCCGGTTTGGATTCTGGAAGTCATCGATCAGGAGGGTGGGTCCACGGTCTGGGATGAGACCTTCCAGACCGAGCAGGATGCACTCAATGAGGTTTTCCAGACCATCGCCAGCGAAGGCATCGGTTGCTTCCTTGTGGAGCCGATCCAGAAGCTTCACTGACCGCCCGGCATCGAGGTGAGACCTCAGCCGATAAGCGGGTGGCTGCCGCCTAGGGGGTGCCACCCGAAACCATAGCCTCGGTCTCAGGTCGTTCTACCGTCTCTGACCGGTCGGCAAGATCGAGGAGCCAATGCCAGGCAGCCCGCACCTCAGCGACCGGCAGTAGAGGCAGGGCGTGACCGAATCCACGAGATTTTGACATGATCCAAATTGCCTAGTGGGTGGGCTTTTCCATTTTTTCGAGCCATTCCGTCTCGGCCTGCAGGGAAATCCGAATAACGCGCCCCATTTGACTGATGCGCGGCCCCAAGCCCGCCTTTTGCAGCGCGTACCAGGCGGAGCGGCTCATGCGGTGCCGTTGCAGGAATTCTCGAAGGGTGAAGAAGTGGATGGTCGGTGCTGGAGGCGCTTTGGGCTCTTGCTGAAGCGATGCCATTGCGGTCTTGAGGTCGGTCACTTCGCGCTGAAGCTCTGCGACTTGTTGGGCCAAATTTCCCAGTTGTGTCTCGAATGCCGGGACGTTTGGTGCGCCGAAGGTCCTGAGGGAAATTCGACGGTCGGTAAATTGGCGAGACCTGTGCTTCATGATTATGGTGCCTCCGGGTGGGAATTGATATGGGCCATTCTGTCGTGCTGAGCGTGGCGGCAGCAGTTCCAGAAATGTTCACCCGGGTGAGATTGTGCCCCCCATCTTGGGGCATTCGCGTTGTCTTTGATTTCAGCTGGTCCGCAGTGAGAGCCATAAGACAGCACTTTTGGCACTGCGGGCCCAACCCTTAGCCCAGCACGTGGTAGCAGGCCTGGTTGGCCTGCAAGGCATAGGCAGAAATCGGCGGTGAAAGTCCGAGCTCAGTGCATAGTATGCCTTTCGTACTGAGATGGCGGCGGCCACGGGGCAGGGTATCGACGTTGGTGGGGTATGCCGACGTCGGTAGATCGGCTTGTGATCATCGACATACCCCCAAGTCATGCGCCAACTGTGATCACTTGCGCATGCGGCTGGCTTATGACGTCCAGCCTGGCGGACTCAGAGCGGGTTCGCCGCCTTCTCCGCCACCACACTCGATCCGCCTCACAGTGCGGCGTCTCCTGTGGTCCCCGCGCTTATTGGGTCCGGGTCCCCGCGGACAAGTCTCTGTCCGGATCTGGCGGCCGCCGCCTGTTACTCTTTGATCTGAATGAGTTCCGACAAAATGTCTTGGTGGTGCTGCTGAAGGTAGCGCGAAGTCCGCTCATTGCCGACCAGCCGGCCGATGTATCCTTTGGCGAGCACAAGATCGAGGTGATCGGGCCCGTAGGATTCCTCGATCAGCCGGAACTCGCGGTCTAGGTTCGCGGATTCTTTCTGCATAAGAACTAGCTGCAGGAATTAGCAAGCGCTTGCAAATCCGGGGGCCGGCAAGAGGCTGCTTTGGGAGTCAAAATTTGACTGTTTCGACTTGGTAGCTAGGGGGGTAAGCCAAGCAACTAGCGCCGCTGCTGCGCCTGCTATTCGTGCGCGGGCGATCCCACAGAGGATTTGAATGACGACGCTGGAAGCGCTGCGGCTGCCTTCGCGGATGCTGCCCCGGAAGAGCTAGTCCCTCGCCGCTTCGTCCCCGCCGACATTTCCGCACGCCTTGTCGCCGTTTGCCAGCCCTCGATTGCTCGCGTGAAGACGTAGGGGATAACCACGATGCAGAGTGCTATCGTGGCGCCAGCGGTGACTTTGGGCGTCCCCTCTCCCAAGATGAGCGTAGCGAGTAGCACGACGCCGCCTGCTATCGCCGCAAGCGCGGTGCAAAACCAGAAAAAGTGCATCGCCGTCTCCCCTTTCAGAATGACAATCTACGCGCGCAACTACGGGTATGACCATAGGATCCTTGAGCGTCACCGTCGCTGCTGAGCCCGCCATTCCCACGGCGGCTGACACCGGTGGCCATGAACCTCTAGCTTGGCCGCCCTGGCATCGCGCTCTTCCGGTGCGTATCGATCACTGTAGCGCATGAAGGCCCAAGCCCACCCCGCGGGCACCATCATGGTGTAAGCCCTAACGGGACACCGATGAAAATCGCAAGTAATCGTCACGAGTGAGTGTCACGAACCAACGTTAGTCTGGACGTTGGGGACACCAGGTCGATACCTGGGGCTGTGCTCGACGATGTCGAGAACCTCTACCCAGGCCGCCACAAGATTGGGTTAGGCTGCCACGTCCAATGCATCGGGAGCGTCGCCAACCGACACGAGGATCGGAGGGTGCGCGGTGCCGAGGATGCAGGCATGGATCGAAGCGCAGGGCCAAGATATTGCAGCGACCAAAAATTCTTGTAGTTTCGCACCGCGTATGATTACCTAAGGTTGTCTTCAGCAACCGGATTGGCAATCATGAATGATCAAGTCGCGGTCGGTGATGTTGTGCAGCTAAAGTCCGGCGGCCCCAGGATGACCGTTAGTTTAATCGGCGAGTTCAACGGCGACAAATTTCAGAGCGCGAAGTGCGATTGGTTTGTTGAAGACAGGGCACCATGGAAGAAAGAGACCGGAATCTTTAGACTTACCTCCCTCATTATGGCCTAGGCCGCCGGCAGCCCAGCCGAAGGATGCGGGTGCTCAGATGGTTATTTGCAAAAAGCCCGGCACAGAAGCGACCCAACGATTGACAGCAAGCTCCTGCGTTGGCGGTGGCGGTACGATTCTTACTCCGGCGCGTTGACACCGCTCATCGCATCCCGAGCGCCAGCGTCACCGTCTTGACTGTCGGCACAATGGCAAGCCCACTCCTCCTTTACGCATTAGCCGCCAGCATTCTCTCCAAAAGAGTAATAGTACCGTTTCCGACGCGTGCCGAAATCATGGCGGAGAAAAGAGCGATTACTCGTAACCGCCTATGGTTGTCGATTAACCGCTGGCGACGCTCTGCCTCTCATCTTCGTTTGCGCTTGTAGAAATGTTTCCAGGTGACTGCGAACCTCTTCGAGGGCTTCCTCTTCGGCAATGTCCGGTACGTTAGCCTTCATCAGGCTCTCCCAAATGGCAGCCCTGCTGGACTCGGCAAGAGCGAAGTTCTCACCGCGCGCTAGTCGCGGTTCGGCGGTGGCCAGCATCCTAGGTGGGGCAGGCAGCTTGAAGGCTGCGCAGTCTGAGCTTGTTAGCTCGGGGTTGTTGAAGGTCGAGGGTGGATCCAAGCCGAGAATACGCAGCAGGAGGCGCTTGGTGGAGGGGAGGCGGAGCAGAGTGTTTTGCATCGACAGAGACGCTGTTATGCGGCTAGCGGCCCACGCCAGCGTATCCAAGGGCTAAGATGCGATCAGCAATCAGGTAGGGCGGTCGAGGTGCAACACCTCGGCCTCCAGACCGCGTTCGCCATTCTGTCGAAATTTACTCACTCATGGTGAAAGACCAATTTTGGCATAGGCCCTTCGGACAAGCAGAGCGCGCCGTTGGCGCTGGCAGCCGGAGGTGCGGGGTTTCCCACTACCCCTGCGGGATATTCAAGCTGCGGGAGGCTTAGCTGGCGATGATCTCCCCGCTCTTTACTAGGGCGCTGACATCTACGGGCAACGCAGGTGGCGGACGTTTGAGGATATAGACAGGGTCGCGCTGGTCATTGGGCGCGTTGATGTCGGGGCGACCGGAACTCGTGCCATGGTACACGCCGGGCTCGAAGACCTCGCCGCTTGGTGCAGTGCATTTCGTCAGGACCACGAATTGAACAAGAGCTACGCCCATGATGCTCCCTCCTGACCGGAGTCTGACATTCCCATGATCAAAGGCAAGCGTAACGAAGAGGTAAAAACCTTCGAGTGCGGCAGCTTGCCTGCCCCTTCGCCTTCACTATTCGCGCCTTGGCGATCCGCTGCACCTTCCAGAGGTGGCGACCTCACTCCCCCAGGTTCCGCGCTGGCCTTTCAGGGCGTGCTCGAGAATGCTATCAGCTGCCTCGTCGGACACGCAATGTCCCTCAACTGATCTTCCATCCGGTGACGCCACGAGTGCCCCACGACGCGCTTATCCGTGATGCCTAGGTCGGCCGAGCGCAATCGAATTTGTGAATAGTGAGTGTTTCTGCGCACTAGACGACCGCAATGCACCCACGAGAGAATGGTAGCGGCAAACACTAAGCTAATCAACGCCGGGAGAGACGAGATTGCCTTACCATCCAATTGATGTTCACGTCGGGCAGCGACTGCGACTGCGCCGCACACTTCTCGGAATGAGCCAGACAGCCCTCGGAAATGCTGTTGGTTTGACCTTTCAGCAGGTCCAAAAGTATGAACGCGGATCGAACCGCACAGGTGCAAGCCG
>Ga0082335_1007679_pt1 | contig 12803 bp, 10 predicted proteins | sample Subgrocontami58m_FD_72375 | JGI IMG/M metagenome (GOLD analysis project Ga0082335, IMG submission 72375) | Subsurface groundwater microbial communities from S. Glens Falls, New York, USA - GMW37 contaminated, 5.8 m (SPADES assembly) (version 2) ...
GCTCGGCTTGCTGTGGCTTCTTAAAAATGTTAATGAATTCTTTGTCGAAAACTTCATGCAGCCGCTTTTACAGCCTACCTTTTTGTGGGAGAAGGTGTTTTCAACCGTGTGGCCGATTTTATTGGTAGCCGGTGGTATAATAGTCCTGATAATGAAACCCAAAAAGTAAGGGACGCTGATATATGCCGGGAAAAATTACCTTATCGCTGGTATTGATTGCATTAGGGATATTAGTCCTTCTGCGAAACATAGGTCAGGTTTCCGAGGGATGGTGGCATACCGCTGTAAAACTATGGCCTTTGATATTAGTTTTTATCGGAGTGGAAGTCATGCTAACCCGGCGTAAAGGTGGAGGCGGGGGCGGTAAAAGCAAAAGGGACAAAGATTAATTAAATACCAAATCCGAAATTCTGAATAAACTCAAGTAAAGTTTCTCAAATATCTTTGCATTTTCAACTCTGGATCCGCAATTTTGTATTGTGATGTATTTTGGGATTTAGTATTGTACCTCGCTCAATTACAATGACAATCATCCTCCACATGAAAGAAAAAAACGACACATCTATCTCCGAGACATCGTCTGCTGTTATCGCAACCCCCCTGGAGCTTCTGGTTAAACTCAAATACTTCATGAAAACCAGAGGCATCAAAGGATTCGTGGTAGGCGGATACGTACGCGATAAAATGCTGGGCCGGGACACGGCGGATATTGACATCGCAATAGAGGCCCCGGCTTTAGAGATAGCAAAGGAATTCGCTCAGGTAGCCGGGGGGAGGTTTATCGGCCTGGACGAAACTAACGCTATAGCCAGAGTAGTCTTGCTGCCAGGCCGCGAGATTATAGACTTCTCCAGCCTCAGGGGCAGTCTCGAGAATGATTTGCTATGCCGTGATTTCACCATTGATGCTATGGCTATTAACCTTGACGCCATATCCCCGGAATCTACTGATTTCCCTATCTTTGACCCTCTGGGGGGCCGGCAAGACCTGGAGAAAAGACTGGTGAGCGCAGTAACCACACACGTTTTTACGGATGACCCGGCGCGTCTCCTCCGGGCGGTGCGGCTGGCAGCAGAATATGGCTTCAGGATTGATAACAAGACAGAAGAACTTATTACAGCCTGTAGTCGTTTAGTCTCTCAGGTTGCCGGAGAGAGGATTCGTGACGAGCTAATACAGCTATTAGCCCTACCCCGGACGTCAACGCAATTGGCTTATCTGGACAGGTTGGGTCTTCTGATAGCTCTTCTACCCGAAATGGTAATGACAAAGGGATCAGGCCAGCCCCCGGAACATCACTGGCCGGTTTTCGAACATTCACTTATGACAGTAGAGGCTATAGAAAATATATTTGGGGAAGACGAACACTTCTCTCTCTCCTTAAGGGGAAAATTATCAAAGGAAGAGATTGTCTCTCAAGTCCCAATGTCGGAGACACTGGTTCAACATTTCAACCAGTTGGTGGGCACAACTCCCCGTAAGGCGTTGCTTAAACTGGCCTGCCTACTACATGATATCGGCAAGCCCCGGATGCGTAGTATCGAACCAAATGGGCGCATCCGTTTTCTGGGACATGCACAGGAAGGGGCTAACATGGTGATTGAGATAATGGAGAGATGGCGCTTCAGTAACCGTGAGATAAAGCTGGTTGAAGGGTTGGTATTGCACCACATGCGGCCCGTTCAGATGTCGCCAGGGGCAGAATTGCCCAGCCGTAGAGCCGTCTACCGATACTTTCGGGATGCAGGAGAGGCAGCGATAGACACTTTGTTTCTTAGCCTGGCAGACCATTGGGCCACTCGGGGCCCCGAACTGATTCCCAATGGTTGGACAGCACATACTAATATGGTGAAATATGTTTTGGACGAACATTTCAAAGGGGAAAGCACTACCCGGCCGCCTAAACTGCTGGATGGCAACGACATAATGACAATTTTTGGGATTAAGCCTGGTCCGGCCCTGGGTAGCCTTTTGGAAAGTTTAAAAGAAGCCCAGGGCGCCGGCGAAGTATCTAACCGGGAAGAGTCCCTGGACTGGGTAAAGCAACACCTGCCAAAATTGTAGGAGCAATTCATGAATGCCCCAGGGTCTTTGCATTATTGGAGAATCCTACGTGGAAAAGGTCCCACCATTTGTCATGCTGGAGCGAAGCGAAGCATCTTGTCATGCTGGAGCGAAGCGAAGCATCTCAGGGTGGGGCAAGTCAACTGAAAAAAACCCCTGCCACCCTGAGATCCTTCGTCGTCCCGATAACTCGTGACTTCTCCAGGATGACATGAGAGCGGCTATTATCGGGGCATGACAATGCAAAAACCCTGTGAATTGCCCCTACAGGTCTATACCCCAATTAAAACGTGGAGTATAATCATAAAGGTCTGTACGGCTGTAAACTTGAGCCTGGACGACTATTAAGATAGAAGAGGAGATGGTATGACACGGAGCCGTAACATCGGTCTCATCCTGATACTGGTATTAACAGCGCTTCTAGCCTGGGCGGTGATAACACCCCGTATTGACTTGCCCATGCCCGGGAAGGATGAAAACGGGAGGCCTAACCGTTTTATCCGGGAAGGATTCAGCCTGGGGCTGGACCTCCGGGGGGGAACCTATCTAACCATGGAGGCGGACCTTTCTAAGATTGGAGCCAATGAACGTCCCGAGGATGCCTTGAAAGGGGCGATGGATATTATCCAGCGCCGCGTTAATGCCTACGGCATTTCAGAGGCGGTAGTGCAACGGCAGACTGGCGGCAACCGCGTTATAGTCCAGTTGCCGGGTGTAAAGGACGTTAACGAGGCTATAAAACTGATCGGCCAGACGGCCCAACTCGAATTTAAAGAACAAAAGGTTAACGAAAAGGGGGAACCTGCCACCGATGCCCAGGGAAACCCCGAATGGGTGGCGGCAAAAGGCAAGAACTCCAATGGCGATGAGGTAGCTTTGACTGGAGCTTCCCTCCTACGTAACGCTGGAGTCTCCCTCCAGCCACCTCTTAACGAACCGATTGTGCAATTCGAGTGGAATGACGAAGGCGCAGCGCTCTTCGAGCAAATTACTACACGGTTGGTAAACAAACGTTTGGGAATATTCCTGGATAACCAACTAATCTCAGCCCCTACTGTAAGAGCAGTGATTAAAAAGAGGGGTATTATAGAAGGCATGACAATCAGAGAGGCTGAGTTGCTGTCCATACAGCTTAATGCCGGCGCTTTACCCGTGCCTATGAAAATTGTCCAGCAACTGGATGTGGATGCTACTCTGGGAGCTGATTCCTTAAGAAAGAGCTTTGTGGCTGGAGAGATAGGAGTGGCCGCCGTCATCCTGTTTATGGTCCTTTATTACCGTCTACCCGGCTTTGTGGCCTCCTTAGCCCTCGGTGTGTATGGCATTTTGCTACTGGCTATATTCAAGCTGTGGCCGATAACCCTGAGCCTGCCAGGTGTTGCCGGATTCATCCTCTCTCTGGGTATGGCAATTGATGCTAATGTCCTCATATTTGAGCGTATGAGAGAGGAGATGCGGGGGGGACGCACGGTTGTCGCTGCCGCCGAGACCGGGTTCCACAGGGCCTGGCCTGCAATCCGGGACGGCAACTTTACGACGATCATATCTGCAGTGATCCTGCTGTGGTTCGGCAGCCGCTTCGGAGCGGTACAGGTTACCGGGTTCGCCGTAACTCTAATTATCGGCGTATTAACGAGCATGATTACAGCCATCATAGTAACCCATTCGTTCTTAAGGGCCTTTCTGGCGACTGGCTTTGCCAAAACGGCCTGGATGTTCAGGTAATAAGGAGAAAGCATGTTAAATCTGGTTGGAAAGAGATACTGGTTTTTTCTGGTTTCAGCCATTATCGTTATACCGGGTCTTATATCACTATTTTTACCTAACGGGCTTCAGCGTGGGATTGAATTTACCAGTGGCTCCAGTTTGACCTTCCACTTTGAGAAACCGGTAGAACAGGCAGATTTGCGGGAGGCCTTGACCGGCCTCGGGCACGACGAAGCCATCATCCAGCGCACCGGGGGAGGGGATTTCCTGGTCCGTACCAAGGAGATAAATAGAGATGAAAAAACAAAACTGGAGGACGGCCTGAAGTCCCGTTTCGGCGAGATGACTACACTGGACTTCTTTTCCGTGTCGCCCCTGGTTGCGGCTGAGGTGGTAAAGGCTGCCATTATCGCCGTTATAGCCGCCTCCATTGCTATGCTGATATACATTGCCATCGCCTTTAGAAAGCTACCGCGGCCATGGCGCTATGGGGCGACGGCGATCATCACCCTCATTCATGATGTGTTGGTGGTATTAGGCATCTTTTCAATCCTAGGCAGGGCCTTCAATACCCAGGTGGATGCCTTGTTTATCACCGCCATCCTTACAGTTGTAGGTTACAGTGTAAATGATACCGTGGTAATATTTGACCGCATCCGGGAGAATATGAGCCGGGGGGTTACCAAGGTATATGAGACACTGGTGAACCGGAGCCTGGTTGAGACTCTGGCCCGCTCCCTGAATACCGGCCTGGGTACCATGCTTACGATTTTTGCCATGTACCTTTTCGGGGGTGTGACTATCCAGACTTTTATGTTGGCCCTTCTCATCGGTATCACATCCGGGACTTATAGCTCATTCTTCGTTGCGGCAACAATGATGGTAGTCTGGGAAAACAAGGAGTGGAAGACCTGGTTCAGAAAGCGGGAAACCAAACCTGCCTGAGGTAATTAATAATGTTTGGCGCCAAAGACGGAGCTGCAGCTAAAGCTGCCAGCGTTCCTCTTGTTTCTATAACGGTACTTATTGCTGCAAAAGTGGTGGTAGGAATTGTTACCGGCAGCATTAGCGTGCTGGCAGATGCTTTTGATAGCATGGGCGACCTGCTGGCGGCTATTATCTCCTTTTTCAGCCTGCGCTTTGCTGCCAAACCCCCGGATGAAGGCCATCCATACGGTCATGGTAAAGCGGAAAATATCAGTGCTACGATTGAATCCGTAATAATCTTTGTGGCTGGTTCCTACGTCATCTTCCGTGGAATTCAAAAGTTAATTATCGGCACCCATTTAGAGCTCCTGGACGTAGGTATAGCGGTAATGGCCGTTTCCACACTGGTAAACCTGTTTGTGGGCCGGTATCTTTTTCGCGTTGCCCGTGCCACCGGTTCCCTGGCTTTGGAAGCCAGCGCGCGACACCGCAATACCGATTTATACACTTCCCTATCCATTTTTATTGGACTGATTTTTGTCCGATTTACAGGATTCACCATCCTTGACCCTATTATCGCCCTGGGTATTGGTTTACTGGTCCTTAAGACTGCTGTTGACGTTTACCGTAAATCTTTTGGCGGTCTGCTGGATGAACGGCTATCCCAGCCTGAGGAAGCTATGATTGTATCCAGTATCCAGGAACACGTGCGGGACTCGGTCACTTTTCACGAATTGAGGACCCGTAAGGTAGGCAGCACCCCGTATATCGAGCTGCATTTAGTCATGAGCAAGAACATCACCTTGGAGAATGCTCATGCCATGTGCGACCACCTGGAAGCCGATATCAAGTCCAAGATACCAAATGCGGTAATTACCATCCATTGCGAACCACGGGAGGGCGAAACCACGTTTTCTAATGTTTGAATGACCGGTGATAAAGGGTCCGGTGAAATAGTCTTCTCCCTGTCGTTATTGATTCGATACTCAGGACATCGGTAAGGTATGGTATATTAACAGACACAACCGATTCAGCGAAGCAAAGGAGATGGAACAATGCCACAGCAATCTCCTCCCCCGACCTTTACACTGCTGGTAGATTCTAATCCCAAGGGTGCATCTATCTATCTCAACGGCCAGTTTCGAGGCACCACACCTTCAACTGTCCCTGGATTAAAGGGCAGCTATTCCGTAAGGGTGGCGCTTTCCGGTTATCACGAGCATACGGAAACAGTGAGTGTATCCAAACATGAGTCTGTTTCCTATGCCTTAATGCCTATCGTTTGTGTTCTGGCAGTGGATTCCAAACCGAAGGGAGCAGCTTTATACATCAACGGATTACTGCGTGGTAATACACCGGCTAAGATATCAGGGACGAGGGGTAGATATTCTCTCAAGCTAACCCTGCCCGGCTACCGCGACTACGATGCAACAGTAGATGTTGCCGGGATGACCGAGGTTTTGTGTAATCTATCTCCATCGGGTAAATCAAAATCATAAAATGTCATTCCGGCCCTGAGCCGGAATCCAGAGATAGGAGTCTGGCTGGGATTCAGGGATTCCCGCCTACGCGGGAATGACAAAGTGGCTATTTTGGGGGGAACCGTTCATGCCCCCTTGCAGGGGCACCATGAAGGATGAAAACAGCATACACAATCTCTCGCCCCTTTTGGGGAGAGAATTAAAGAGAGGGGCGTTTTTCAGTCCAGTTACATTCACCTTCTGCCTCACCTCTCCCTTTTAGGGCGAAGAAAAAAAAGATATTTTCGGGTGAAGCCTTTTGGAGGAAACTATGAACAACAACCAGAACGATGTAGTAATTGTGGGCGCTGCAAGAACGCCCTTTGGCAAATACGGCGGCTCGCTGAAAGATATTGACTATTATGACCTCGGCGCAATCCCCATGAGGGAGTTGCTGAAAAGAGTTAAGCTCAGTCCTGAGGTAGTCGGCGAGGTCTTCTGGGGCGTGGGCGATACTTCGGCCTGCAAGGACCCTTATACACCCGTCGCCGCCAGGCAGTCGCTTATCAAGGCCGGCTTACCCCACGAGACCCCATCCATCTCTTTCGATATGGCCTGCGTATCGGCGATGCACGCTGTCAAGCTGGCGGCCATGACCATAAAGCTGGGTGAGATAGATGCAGCCATAGCCGGCGGCGCTACCTCCTTCAGCCAGGAACCTCTTATCGCCAGAGGACTCAGATTTCAGGGTTTCCGGCTGGGCGATGTTAAGTTGGAAGACCCCCTGTTTGCCCTGGGTTACAAAGACTATAATCCCGTAGCCGTGGATAGCGACAAAGTGGCCGCCGAACACGGAATAAGCCGGCAGGAGCAGGACGAGTGGGCGCTGCGCAGCCATGTCAACTACGGTAATGCCTGGAAGGTGGGTAAGTTCAAAGACGAGATAATGCCCCTGAGCATTCCCCAGGAAAAGGGGGAGCCAAGGGTACTGGATATTGACGAGCAGTACCGGCCGGATACCACCCTGGAAAGGCTTTCCAAACTTAAAACCGTATATAATACAAAAGCTATTACAGCGGGCAATGCGCCGGGCATGAATGACGGCGCTACTGCAATCCTGCTGATGACTCGAAAAAAAGCCAAGGAACTCGGTATGGAGCCTCTGGCTACCGTAGTCGCCCAGGTCTCGATAGCTATCAATGCCAGCCGTCTACCTGATGGGCCGGGCTATGCCATGCAGAAGGTCTTAAAGCGAGCCGAACTGAGTATTGACGATATAGCGGCCATAGAAATAAACGAGGCTTTCGCTTGCGTGCCACTGATATCAACTAAAATATTGGCAGGAGACGACAGGCACAAGTTAAAGCAGATAAGGGATAAGACAAACATCAACGGCAGCGCCATAGCCATCGGCCATCCGAACACCGCCAGCGGGGCCAGGATTATCATGAACCTGATGTATGAGCTAATGAGGCGGGGCGGCGGCTACGCCCTGGGCGCTATCTGCGGTGGGCTGGCCCAGGCCGATGCGACGGTGATTAGGGTGTAGAGTAAGGGCGAGGGAATTAGTTAAGTTAAGAAACACTACAATGAGCCAAGAAATTGACCAAGATCTGTGTTATCGAGTTCCTCTTTTGTCATCTCCATAGCTATGCGCCAATTGTCTTGTTTACCCCAAGCGGGAGATGCGATACCTAGGCTCTGATATGGTGAGAGTGCCATATATGTCTCACCTTTAGCTAGCTTGATGGCTCTATCTGAAAAGTAATTCTCGGTGGCACGACGCATAAGGGTATGGCAGTGTATTCCTAAGGTTTCGCATGTTGCTACAAATGCCTGCCGCTCAGTAGAAATGGCCGCATTCTCACTGTCTACCTCGCTGTCTATTACGGCAGAAATATTCAGGGTTATACGAAGCATCTCGTTGAGTTCACATTCACGGTCACCATTTATCATGCCAGATCCACCCAGAGGTAGCACAACGATTTTGTGATCTTTCTTGTAAAACCGCAAGAATTGTTGAAACGTTTTAATATCTGTTGGTCCTTCTACAAGAAGGACTTTATCAAACCCAAGTTCCTTATACCCGGAGAATCCGAGTTCACCTAGGAACTCGGAAAGACTAGCTGTAGAATTGAAATCCCTTAGTAGGCTCTGGCCTTCACCAATCTTTTTCAAACAATAGATATGGTCAGCACACGACCTAGCTAGACCGATGTTGTGGGTACCAAAAAGCACGCCGTTTTTAACATAGGAGGCGAGGGTAATCAGGAAATCAATCTGCAATCGGGGATGTAAATTCTGCTCAGGCTCGTCAATCATTATATAAGATGGTTGTGCCAAAGCGATATTAATAAAGGTTACAAGGAACTGGGCAAAGCCGGAACCTATGTCGGTTAGTCTATATGGCTTGCTGTCAATCCTTACCTTGAAAGTTCGAACATCGTCTGAGGCGTCTATCTCTAAAGTTTTGAACTCGAATATCCTTTTAATATCGTCTGTCAGCTTCATTGCAAGGTTATTGAGTTTGATGTTATCACCTGTCTTGAATTGGCGCCATTTGGTGATAATTTCCTGGCCAATTGTGATATCGAAATATGTTCTGTCTCCAGTTACATTAAGGACATTCCTGAAGGCTGCTATATAAAAAGTATTGGTTAGAGTCTCAAAAACGGGTATCACGTCTACAACGTCAACAATAATACCATTGTTCTCGAAGCAAGTATTAGAGGTACTTTGTATAGGCAACAGTCGGTCAAACTGTATACGAGATCCAGAAGCGTAGAATGTTACTGTTGCTAGGTTTGTATCTCGTGCAATTTTTATCAATAGTTTATCAGGTTTGAGAGCTTTTAGAATTTGTGAAGGCGTTTGTCTCAAAAATTCAATTTCGATTGAAAGATCTCGTTTATTGGTGTTTGTAAACACTTCGGCTTGATCCAAGACGGAGGCGGCGAACGTGAATGGAATGCCATTGCCCATTAAATAGTTTTGGTAGGAGTATCGCATTCTGCTAAATAAGTCTCGAAACTCATAAAAGAACTTGAGAATAGATGACTTTCCAGAGTTATTAACACCAACAAATGCTGTAAGTCCATTACGAAAGGCAATTCGGGCCGGAGATTCATCGGGAAAACATCTATAGTTTTTGAGCGTAATAGTAACATCCATATCTCAGATTGCTACTCCTTTCCCCTAGATTTCTGAACTTGCACGGCACTTCGATTGAGGCATTGCTACTATTATATCAAGAACATCTGCCAAGAACAGGTATTTGCTAACCACGACTCCTAAAAAACACCCTACTGAATCTACGTCCTGGGTAAGGTCGCTTTTGATTAACATAGGTGATATAATACTGCCCAACATGAAAATAAACATCAATGGCTTAGGTACTATCGGTAGTTCGGCGGGGAGACCACCTAAACCATGTATTTTTAATAGACTAGCTTGGCTACACGCATGAACCTACAATGTTTTTGAAAACGGTCATTCCGAGCCGCAAGGCTACAAGCACGTACCTGCCGAGGAGGAGGGAAGATGGTTAGGCTGGATCAGGAAGAAAAAGAATTGCTGGAGTCTTTTGAAAAGGGAGAGTTGCGGCCGGTGGAGGAGCGGGCCTCCGAATTGGAGCGGTACCGGAAATACGCTCGCGCCGCTCTCAGGAAGGACATGCGCGTGAATATCCGCATCTCGAAGGGAGACCTCGAGGCGCTCCAGAAACGGGCGATGGATGAAGGTATCCCTTACCAGACGCTCATGGCGAGCATCCTGCACAAGTACGCGGGCGGCCGGCTGAAGGAGAGGAAATCCTAGCGGGCATCTCAGCGTCCCCGTCCGTTATGCCGGCCCTTCGGCTCTCATTGCTACATACAAGGGTTGCGCCCGTAAGCGAGCTATGCCCCGCCATTTGGCAGCCGGAAAAAGCTGTCTCTCCCTGGAAGGGCTGATTGCACGACAGTTTTTCAATATTCAACAGAGGAAAGATGTTTAGGAGACGTATTGTATTGTCATCCTGGAGTCCGCCGGCGGGGGACGAAGGATCTCAGGGTAGGGTGGTAGCCAGGAATAAAGTCACTCCTCCTCCCTGAGATGTAATCTTATTTTGTTAACTGACAGCACGCCCCGTGGATAGGGTTTTTGTGTCTATACCCCAGACTAAAATCTGGGGTATTGTAAATACCCACTAGGTGAAAATTAGCACATATTTCAGGCGTATCTTATTCCTTCCGAGAATCCACGGATTGGAATAATGTACGGACTTGACGCAAGTAGCTAAGCTATTTAAAGTATTAATTGATGAGCCACCTCCCTGATTTTGAACAAGAAAAACCTCCATTCTCCCTCATCCGAAAAATAGCACGCGGACTTATGCCAGTAATGGTATTCAATGACAACTAAAAGTATTATCATAATCGGTGGGGGGGCTGGTGGCATGATGGCTGCCGGCCGCGCCGCCGAACTGGGCGCCAGCGTCGTCCTGCTGGAGAAGACCGGGCGCCCCGGCAACAAACTCCTCATCAGTGGCAAGACGCGCTGCAACCTGACCAATACCAAAGAGATGGATGACTTTATCGCTATGTACGGCCCCAACGGCCGCTTTCTCTATAGCGCCTTTCACCGCTACTTCCGCGATGACTTACTGGCCTTTTTCCGGCGCTACGGCGTGGAGACCAAAAACGAATCTGATGGACGGATTTTCCCCATCTCCGACGATGCCCGTGATATTACCAATGCCCTGGAGCAGTACATGGCAACCCACGGCGTCCGGGTGCTCACCGGCGTCAGGGTAACCGGGATACAGGTCGTTAACGGGCAGGTAAAAGGTGTGCAAGCAGAGAAGGAGTTTTTCCCGTCTACAGCCGTAATCCTGGCGGCTGGCGGCGCCTCGTATCCGGAGACCGGCTCCACCGGAGATGGCTACCGCCTCGCCGCTGCTCTCGGCCACACTGTCACCAAACTGCGCCCGGCTTTAGTCCCCTTGCGCGTCTCAGAAGTCCAGCGGGCTAAGAGTATGCAGGGCACGAGTCTGCACAGCGTACGCCTGACCGCCTATCGGTGCACCGCCGACGAGATCAATCCCTCGCTCACGCCAACCGCCGATTGCGGACGCGGCATAAGTGACAGGCAGCCTTCCCGGCAAATCATCGAAAGCCGAATGGGGGATGTGATGGTCACCCACTTTGGCATCGGAGGGCCGATAACATTGCTGATGAGTCTGGCAATCGTGGACACACTGGATAATGGCCCCGTCAGCGTGTCCATTGACCTGAAACCGGCCCTTGATGAAAAACAACTCCGCCAGCAGCTTCAGCAGGACTTCGACCGCTACGGTAAGCGCAGCTATAAGAACATCCTCGGTAGCCAGATCCCACCCAAAATGGTTGACACCTTCATTGAAATGACGGCCATCGCGCCCGATAGGCTCGGCCATGAAATAAACGCTGAGGAACGGGAACGGCTGCTACGCTGCCTTAAGTCACTACGCTTTAACATCGAGGGGCCGTTATCTATGGCCTCCGCCATGGTCACCGCCGGGGGAGTTTCCCTTAAAGAGATCGACCCGCGCACCATGGCCTCCCGCCTGGTAGAAGGACTCTATCTTTGCGGCGAGGTAATGGACCTGGACGGTGATACCGGCGGCTACAACCTCCAAGCCGCCTTTTCTACGGGTTACATTGCCGGCGAGCAAGCCGCGCGTGTGCGGGGAAGGCCGCCATCATGAGCATATACCCGTTTGTCACGAGCACCATGAAGAAGGAAAATGGCGCAATTTGTTGGTGTTTCTGTGGTTTTTTCTATGCCCCAGACTGAAGCCTGGGGCATAGGGTACCGCGAAGGATGATAATAGTTGCGATCTGTCTTTGCGAGCGTAGCGAAGCAATCTCATATTTTTTAGTTCAACCTCTTATTAAGAAGAAGAGATTGCTTCGGCACTTCATGCCTCGCAACGACAAAGTGGCTATTTTCTGGGGAATCGGTAAAATCGCTCATGGGACAGGTATTCAAAGTACATAGATGCCGAATTCCTTCAGGCTTTCCGCCAGAGCGCTCAAGGGAAGCCCTACCACATTAGAATAATCACCTTCGATCTTTTCCACGATAACTGCCCCTAATCCCTGAATCGCATAGGCCCCAGCCTTATCTAACGGCTCTTTCGACTTAACATAGGCATCAATCTCATTTGATGTTAGTTTTTTGATATAGACTTCTGTTGCTACCGACCTGGATAGCACTTTATGGCTCCCGGTATCTATGATGGTAAAACCGGTAATAACTGAATGCTGCTTCCCGCTTATCGCTTCCAGCATCTTTCTGGCAATGGTTTCCGTTTGTGGCTTGCCGAGTATTTTACCTTCAAGGATGACAAATGTATCGGCTGCTATGACTAAGGCGTCCTTGTGGTTCTTGGCTACCAGCTCAGCCTTTTTCAAGGATAATGACTTCGCCAGCTCGTGGGGATCTAACGCGGGGTTCAGTTCCTCGTCGTAGTTGCCGGGTTCGACCTTGAACTTCAGGCCGATCTGTTCCAGCAATTCCTTTCTCCGGGGAGACGCCGAGGCTAATATGATTGTCTTCATAGCTTCAAGCCATATCGCCGCCATCGACTACCAGCGTGTGGCCGTTTACATAGGCAGATGCATC